>Ga0157371_10000894_pt1 | contig 33589 bp, 47 predicted proteins | sample C45metaG_FD_113462 | JGI IMG/M metagenome (GOLD analysis project Ga0157371, IMG submission 113462) | Corn rhizosphere microbial communities from Kellogg Biological Station, Michigan, USA - C4-5 metaG | ecosystem: Host-associated > Plants > Roots > Rhizosphere > Soil | place: USA: Michigan... | reverse complement strand
TGTGAGTTAGCGTTCTAGATGGCACTAAAGGAAACAGGTGGGAAGAAGAGGGAAGAAACTGGAAAACGCAGGAAAGGCGCGGGCTTCAGAGGAGGTCTAGCGAAAAAACAGGGCCAAAGAGGCGCACGGGGGAAATTGAGCCAATTTCCCCCGTTTTAGCAAAACGGCCATTCTTGAAGCGGTGCATTTGGCACTAGATCATCCAGCCCCCAGCCCACACCACACGCCCAATGATCTGGAGTGAGTCCAAGCTGCTCTGGGGCACAGTGATCATCTTGTATGCCGGGTTAGCGCTGATCACCAGGATACTGCCGTCAAACTCTCGCTGTAGGCGCTTCGCATATAGCAGGTCGTCAATCCTGATCACATAGAAGGCCTCTCCTTGAAGGACATTTCTACTGAGGTCGACCATCACGGTATCGCCGTCACTCAGAATAGGCTCGTTTGAGTCTCCATCAACGCGCACAGCCGCCAGCTCCGCCGGATTGAGCCCTTTCCGCCGAAGACTGTACTTGGTAAAGGCCAGCATGGTCAGAACCCTCACACCCTCGTTCCACGCACCATGCCCCTGGCTAACTCTCGCATCGTAGAGAGGGATGTAGGCGTAGCTATCGTCTTGAGCCCCAGCCTGCGCGCCAGTCGGCACCATCTCTCCCTCGCCAGTCGCGAGCCATCCGATATTTGCCTGTGCAGCCTGTGCAATCGCCACAAGCCGAGAAACCTTCGGCTCGCTGTCGCCGGTCAGATATGACTCCAACGTGCTACGCGGAATGCCCGTACGTCGCGAGAGCTCTTCCCCATTGCCCACCGCACTAGCGCAGGCCCGGATTCGCTCCGAGAGGCCTTTTGCGTATTTCTCGATCTCGCTGTCTGGCATTTCGTTTTCCTAGACCGAGAAAGCGAAATGCCATTTATCGGCAAAACGAAATTCCGCTTTCTGAAAAAAACCATAAAAAACAAACAGATAGCCGAATTCGACCAACAATCCCACGAAAAACCGAAACGAAATCTTCGGTTTCCTGTTGATGATCTAACGGAAAACGGCTAGCTTATTCACAAGGGAACGTTAGACCCCCTTAAAAAACCACTATTTCAAGTGGCACTGGAACCCAGAAAATGACAACAGATAACGAAATCCCGAAAGACTCCGCGATGCGTTGGGAGTGGATCAAGTTCCAACTGCGTACTCACGGCACATCGCTATCCGACTTGGCTCGCAAGCTTGAGGTTGAAAGGAATGCACTTCACAACGTGAAGCGCTTGCCTTACCCAAGGATGGAGTCAGCAATCGCCAGGGCTCTTGGCATGAAGCCTTATCAGATCTGGCCAGACCGCTGGGCCGAAGACGGAACACCTCTCCGCCGATCAAGCCGCTCCGATTCGGCTTCGGAAAATGACTAGAAGTCTAACGCTTTATTACCAAGAACACATCACAGGCATGACTCATGACTAAATCACTTGGCTGGTACACCGCGCAAGAACTTGCGGGATTGCCGGGGATGCCTAAAACAACTCGGGCAATCCAGATTCGCGCCAAGGCCGATTGGCAAGGTCGCAAGCGCGATGGCTCAAAGGCCGTTGAGTATCCAATAGCCATTTTCCCGGCCGAAACCCAAGCCGCACTGTTGGAGAAAGCGGTCTCCGCTCCAAGTGAAGTTAACACCCATGTTGCCCACTTTGAGGGCGAGCAATCGCCGTCGGCTGGTACAGCAGGACTCAATGACAAACAGCGTCAGGTAATGGCCGCACGCTTGGCGTTTTGTCGGGAAATTGAACGAATGATGGGGGCCGTATCACAGCGTGCAGCCATAGAAGCGCTTATCCAGGGTGCGAAGGCGGGAACACTTTCTACATACCTAATGGATCGTATAGAAGTCGCAAACGATCGCCTGACGGGTGAACGAGGATTGTCCGAGCGCACGTTGAAACGCTGGCTTTCTACCTGGCGAACGGCTGGACGAGATGAAGGAGCTTTGGCTCCGCTGCGCCAACGGGCAAATCTTGGGATGCCCGACTGGCTACCAGCATTCCTCCGTTGCTATCAGCGCCCAACAAAACCGTCCATGGCAGCCAGTTACGCGGAGTTTGCTTCCAGTTTCACTGGCACTCCTCCAAGCATTCATTCGGTTCAGCGCATGCTGAAAAAACTGTCGCCCGAAGCTTTAAACCGAGGACGCATGAGTCCTCAAGAACTCAAGTCGCTGCAACCGTTTCGCCGCCGGTCAACAAAGAATCTTTATCCCGGTGACGTGTACACAGCTGACGGCCACAAATTTGACGCTGAGGTCATCAACCCAATTACGGGCAAGCCCTACCGGCCTGAAATTACGACGGTGTTAGACGTCGCAACTCGCAAAGTTGTTGGTGTCTCGGTCGGCGAATCCGAATCCGCAATTGGGGTTTTGGATGCCCTAAGGGATGCCGTTCGCGATTGCATGTTCAATATTTTCTATGTGGACAACGGCTCAGGTTTCGACAACGACACCGTGCGCGAAGTCGTAGACCGCTTGGGCGGCACGATGACCCACTCGCTGCCCTACAACAGTCAGGCTCGGGGACTCTCTGAGCGCGGGCATCAGACCATTTGGGTGCGTTCAGCCAAGAAACTGACCAGCTACATCGGGGCTGACATGGATAAGCATGCGGGTACTCGCATACATCGCATAGGCCGGAAGGAACTGCGCGAAACCGGGAAAAGCCGTGTCTTGCCTACGTTCGGCGAGTTCATGTCTGGCGTTGAGTACGAGATCGCAACCTACAACAGCACACCCCATCGCGGCCTTCCAAAGTTTCGCGATCCAGAAAATGGCGTCATGCGGCATATGACCCCGAATGAGGCTTGGCAATCCGCAATTGACGAGGGTTGGGAAGCCATGACCGCGCCCGACTCGCTGGTTGAATCGCTCATGCGTCCGCAGACCCTTCGCAGGACTCGGCGTGGCGAGATCGCATGGGCAGGCAACACATATTTTTCGACTGATCTAACGGCCTTGCACGACCAAGAAATACGTATTGCCTACGACGTTAGAGATGCTAGCCAGGTCTGGGCATACACGTTAGACGGAGAACTGATCGGTGCCGCCCAGCTTGATGGAAACAGCACGGATTACATGCCGCGAACCATGCTTGAGATGGCCCGAGAGAAGAGACAGCAAGGCCAATTCAAACGCGCTGTAGACAAGGTGGAGACACTGACCGGACACCGAGTGGAAATGATCGCACCCACTACCGCGCCGTCCGCAAACCTTTCTGTAGAGGCATTGGAAGAGGCGAGAGATTACGCGAAGTCCCTGGAGCAGCAGCGTCCGAAGTTCGAAATCCCTGGCGACGACGTAGCGCGATACAGGCTTTGGATTCAATTAGATAAGAAAAAAACGATTGGGGAAGAACTTACCCCGGAAGAAGCCAGGTGGCATGAGCGTTACCCAAGCCACCCGGATTTCACTGCGATGCAAGAAGTATTTCAACAACACGCGGGATAACAACACCCCGCCTAAAGGAAGTCGGCGTGTTGCAGCACGCCAGACTAGATAGGAGAAGCACAGTGAGTGTAACCAAGATTGTTCCTTTGACAAATGTCGGGTTGCTTTCCGGCGCGATGAAACGCGCTCAGGCAAGACCTGTGGGCCTTCCAGGGCTTGTCGCCATGTACGGTCCAAGCGGTTACGGCAAGAGCGCAGCAGCGGCCTTTGCAGCCAATCAGCATCGTTGTTACTACACCGAATGCCGCGACACTTGGAGCAAGAAAGCATTCTTGCTCGCCATTCTTCGCGATATGAGCATTCTGCCGGGACGTACCCTTTCCGAAATGGTGGATCAGATCGCGATCCAACTCTCAGCCTCACGCCGTCCGCTGATTGTGGACGATGTGCAATACCTGCTCGACAAGGCGGCAGCCAACGTGTTGACCGATATCTACAACGCGAGTGAGGGCACGATTGTCCTGATCGGCGAAGAGCGTGTTCCATCATCTCTACAGCGCCTGGAACGCCTGCATAACCGTGTGCTGGAGTGGGTGCCTGCCCAACCCGCGACTCTTGAGGACGTCCGTCAACTCGCCGGTGAAAGTTATCCCGATCTGAAGTTCGGTGATGATCTTTTGGAAGACTTAAACCGAGTAACCAAAGGCTGCTTGCGCCGTATCGCCGTTAATCTCTACAGGGTTCAGTCCGAAGCCTCGGCAATGATGCTCGACTATGTCGATTTGGCGGCATGGGGATCAAAAGCCTGGTTCACTGGAGAAGCCCCTAGCCGGAGAGTTCGCTAATGGCTGGTCGCACCCCTCACCTGTTGGTTACAGGCGCCAAAGAACCTCGGCAGCACATGTGGGAGTCCATTCGATTGCTTCGTCCGGGCTTCTCAATCAATGACATCGCACGGCGTAGCGGGCAGCACCCCAGTGACATTACCCGTTATTTCCAGGCTCTTACCAAAGCGGGAATCATCAAGGTAATCGAAACCCCGAAAGGGAAAGAGGGTCGCGTGTTTGCTTTGGTTCGGGATGAAGGTGCGGAGCATCCTCGCCTGAACAGTAAGGGCCAGCGCACCTACGCCCACCTTGCCACCGAAAACATCTGGCGAACTTTGCGGATATTGAACGGGGAGTTGACTGTTGAGGACGTGGCACAAACGGCATCGACCGCAGAGGCAGTCCTGACCCCCATCAAAGTGCGTCAGTACATGAACGCACTGACTGAAGCGGGCTATCTGATAAAGACAGAGAACGGCGCACATGCTCAAGACACCTACAAGCTCATAAGCGCGAAAAACACGGGGCCGCGCCCTCCCGAGCTGCGGCAGTTGGACTCTCTGCAAGTCTACGACCCCAACCTCAACAAACTGGTGTTCACGAAAACCACTGGCACCTTTGGCGCTGATCGTAGCTTGGTTGAGCCGGGGATTGCGTTGCTGCGATCTCGCGATCTGCTGAGTGAATGGCTTGATCTGGCAAACCGCGACAGCGGCCCAGTCAAACTTCCAAACGATCTTGTCCAGCGCACACGTCTTGAGCTGGCATCGACCGAAGAGTCTGGAGGCCTGCAATGACTACTGTGAATCTTTCCAACTGGGGCGCCGAGCCGCCTCTGTTTGTACGACTGCTTGCTGCTGAGGTAACGGCGACGAATCGCGCTAAAGCGGGTGAGCGCATTGGCATGAGTCGTACTGCTGTAAGCCTGGTGCTGGCCAACAAATATTCAAGCCCAAGCACCGCCGGAGTTGAGCGGCGAGTAATGGAAGTGCTTGGACGTATCGAGTGTGTCGCTGCTGGAGAGAGTCTGACGGTCGAGCAGTGCCAAGGTTTTTACCAACGCTCAGCACCGACACACAATCCAATGGCGATGCAGCACTGGCGCGCTTGCCAACAATGCCCCAACAACCCGAATTGCGGAGGTGATGGCTATGCAACTGTCCACTAATGCACCCGTTACACCAGTGATCCAAGTCCGTGAGAGCGGTCGGATGTTTTGCTTATGCAGCGAAGGCCGCGTAATTGGGTTCGCCGCTTCGCGCGATTTTGCGCAGGTTAGAGCAAGGGAGCTGGGAGGGCTTTCTTTCGTCGAACATCAAATTCCGGACGTATCTGCGGGTGATACGACTGAAAGTCTAACGTTTGGTTCCCGCAAAGCTGGTGTGTGGCTTGTCGAGGTGCTGAATAGCCAGTTTGGAAGCGAGGCTTTCCAAATTGCTGACTTCCCTACAGCGGCCGAAGCCGGGCAGTTCCGCGATCAGTTGGAGGCTTACCACCGGTCGATGCCTGAAAGTGAGGCGGAGGGCGCATGGTCTGACGCACAGATCGCATGGTTCAAGACGCATCCGGCGCCGATGGTTTCGGCCTACGGTGGCGTGCTTCGCGTTCGCTATCAGGGGGTGCATTGATGCGCACTCGTTGCCCGAACTGCGGAACCACACTTTCTCTTGACGCGCTTATTGCTCATGACGGCGCCCGCGAGGCACTGGGGATCGCGTTCAAGATGTCCGGCCCTCTCGGGAATGCCCTGGTGCGTTACCTCGGCTTGTTCCGTCCCGAGGCTCGGGAGTTGACTCTGGATCGTGTTGCGAAACTGCTCGGCGAGCTGCTGCCAGATGTTCAGGCGCAGCGCATCGAGCGCAGCGGTCAGGTGTTCGAAGCTCCGCCAGAGTGCTGGTTGTGGGCCATCGATCAAGCGTTGACAGCCCGTGAATCCGGCAGGCTCGCCACTCCACTGAAGGGTCATGGCTGGCTGTACCAGGTCATGACGCAGTACCAACCTGTTTCGGTTGGTGGAACGGTGGTTTTGGCACCGGAACCCCGGACTCCCTTACCAGTGCGTCCGCGTCAGCAAAGCCAGACCGTAGCCGCGATCAATGCCCTGGAGGACTGGGCGAATGGATAACGGTTGGCTCAAGCGCGAAATCGCGAAGGGTGTAACTGGCTTGCTCGCCCTGCGGCTCGATGGCGCTCCGGCAGCGGACGCTGCCACCAAAACGGCGGACATCTGGCTTGTAGCTATGACCAAAGGTCGGGAGTGGAACGAAGAACAAGACGCCTCGCGCATCGCCAAAGCGTTCGAAACCTTGTTCGCAAGCTGCGAGCGCTGGCCGCCTCCTGCCCTGCTGCTGCGTGAGTTGCCGATTCAGCCAGTTGAGCAGCGCTACATCAAGCAGGAACGAACAGAAAAACAGATCCAGACCGGGAATAAAGCACTTGATCAGATCATGGCGGGGATGAAGCGCCGTTCGAATCCAGGTGCGGCACGCAAGACGGACAACGAGATCGAAGATTCAAAAAAGCAGGCCCTTGCAGTGCTGGCTGAGCTGGCGAACCAGGGCACTCAACAAACAAGCATGGAAGATATTTGATGAACAACATCCCAGCAGGTTTTCGCCAAGACGCCAAAGGCCACTTGGTTCCCGAAGAACTGATAAAGCCAATTGACCTGGCTCGCGACGAATTGGTCAGCGAATTGGTCTGCAAAGCCAAGTTTGCGTCGGAAGTATTGGCGCAGCTCAAGGCAGCCGCATTCGGCGATATCAAGGCATTCGTCGAACTGTCGGCTGAGCAGTACAAGGCCACCATCGGTGGCAAGAAAGGAAATGTCACCCTCCTGTCTTTCGACGGTCAGTACAAGATCGTCCACGCAGTTCAGGACTCGATCAAATTCGACGAGCGTCTACAAGCCGCACGCGCCCTGATCGACGAGTGTGCCGCAGAGTGGACTCAGGATGCGCGCAGCGAAGTGCGTGTGTTGGTGAATGAGGCCTTCCGCACCGACAAGGCCGGTGAAATCAGCACAGGCCGGGTGCTCGGTCTGCGTCGTTTGGAGATCCAGGACGAGCGGTGGCAGCGCGCAATGCAGGCCATCGGTGATGCCGTCCAGGTGGTTGGTTCGAAAAGCTACATCCGGGTATACGAGCGCATCGGGACATCGGATCAGTACGCGCCGATCCCCCTGGATATCGCGAGCGTCTTCGTCGCCGACAGGGCGCCGTCGACGCTGCACTGATCCTCGCTACCACCCAATCACCGAATCGAAAGAGTAGTCCAATGGCTAAGTTCCAAATCACCGTAGATGACACCGAAGGCACTGTATCAATCAGCATCGACAACCATAGCGATCTACACAGCAGCCCGGCAGGCCGCGTTGTAGATGCAATGGTGAATGGTGCCAAGTTGCTGGGACGCATTGCGTTGCCCATTAACTCACCGATGCCCGGCTGTGACTGCGAGGTTTGTAAGGCAACCCGCGAGCTGCTTCAAACCAAACCGACTATCCACTAAAGCGAAACCGCCTCGGGAAACCGGGGCGGTCTGCCGGGCGTGGTTGCCCGGTACTGACGAGCAGCCGAGGAAATGATGGAGCAATCTGATTGGGATGAGCTGAAAGAACAGATGGCAAGCCCATACGGGAGCATGGCCCTTAAGTGCGACGGATACGAGCTAAACCTCTACCAAGTTACCGATCCTAAAACCAATAGCTGGTATACGACGATATATGTCGATGGCTACTTCAAAGGTATCTGGTTTAAGTGTGATAACCGTACTGGCGAGCCCGAGCATGAAGAGACCCGACGTTTTATGCGTAAGGTTACTCGTGGCCTTTACAACAAAAGGGATCTTGAGTTTCACCGACGTATGCATGGCAAGCGGGCAGCGGACAAGGCAGCAGAAATGAAGTGGTACACCTACGACAACTGCTGGAAAAGCTTCAATTCCCTCAAGAAACACCTGGTCGCAAACAACACAGAAATCACACGCCTGCACTAATCGCGTCCTTGTCAGGGTAGGCAGTCAATATCAAGCAGGGAGAATGGAGACTATGAACACACGAAACATGCAGTTATCGAAGATCCACATAGCCAAAAAGGACTTGGGGATTGATGACGAAACCTACCGCGCACTACTTCTGCGCATTACAGGTGCGCAGTCATCCAAGGGACTGAAGCCACTGCAAATGGCCGCAGTGCTCAGTGAGTTTGAACGACTGGGTTGGAAGCCGAAGAAGAACCCCGGTCGAGTTGCACCGAAGGCGAGTCAGGGACGTGAGAAGTTGGTGGGCAAGATCGGCGCCTTACTGACTACGGCTGGCCGCAGTTGGGCTTATGCCGATGGCATGGCTGTGCGGATGTATAAGGTTGAGCGGACAGAGTGGTTGAGTCCAAAGCAACTTCAAGGCGTAGTTGCAGCGCTTGAGTACGATGCCAAACGCCGGGGAGTTCAAACATCATGACGGAGCAACTGTTTCCCGATGATTCGGACAGTCTCGACCCGGCCAAAGTTCTGGCTCACATGGGAGATCCAGCAGTCCTCTTGCGTTGGGAGGGGACTCTAAAGGAAATGGTTGATATCGCCGAATCCGAGTTGCGTGCCAAGCTGGGTGAGCGCACTGATGTCCCTGAGATCGCCCGCTTCGTGGTATTTGCGATTTGCGATGTGATGGGGGGGAGCGTGGTTTATTTGCCGCGCGGTGAAGCGCTGAAGAAGGCCATGCGGGATGCGTCGATATTCCGAGATTGGCGTGACAACAACATTCAGCCGCCTGAACTGGTCAGGAAGTATCGGCTTGCCTCCCCGACGATTTATGACATCATCGCCCGGCAACGGGCACTGCATCGCCGCAATGGGCCCGATTTATTTGGATTCGAAGAACCAAAAGGGAGTATTCATTAATGTCAGACGTGCAGTGGTTTTACGATGATTCGGGCACTAGGAAAGGGCCAGTAACAACCACTGCAATGCAGGAGCTTTTAAACCAGAGCAGACTGCATCTCGATACTCTGGTTTGGCGAGCGGGCATGGCTGACTGGGGTCCGCTCAGCGCAACGGAACTCGGTAGCGGTCTCACTGTGCCTCCACCCATTCGTAAAGAAAGCATGTTTCAGTTGTGGGCTTGGTTGGTGGCGGTATTTCCTGGGATATGGGTTCTGATGGTGTACGGCGCACCGGTAGAAAAAATTCCAACCATGGGCGTCATCGCGATACTAGTTTGGCTTTGCTTCATCGTCCTTGATATTCGAATGCTCAGGCGTGCGGGGTATTCAAAGCCTACCTACATGTGGGCTGCGCCAATGCTTTTCGGGCAGTTCTACTTTGCGACAATTTATTTATACGTGCGAAACCGTGTGGTGAAAGGTTCGCTCCCGCAGCTGGTGATATCCTTTATCGCTACGACCCTATTGTTGTACTTCATCCTAGTAAACTGACCCATCCAAAGCCTCGCCAAGTGCGGGGCTTTTTCTTGTGCGTTTAAGAAACTCTCCCCCCTCCCAATAACCGCGAATCTTGCCGGGTACTTCTCGCAAACGGATTCGCGTCATGTCTACCCAGTCGAAGCCAACTTCACCTCGCGCTTATGCCGTCCTGATCCATGCAGCTGCATCTCAGGAGGATCGCAAAACCGCCATCCAGGCATGCCCAGCGGACTGGCGGGACTTGGCTCTCAAACACGTAGCCATCGCCGAACAGCGTGACGCGGAGACCGTCCGTCAGCGCGAGAAGTTGCGACCGGTACAAAAAACCAAACCCATCGCGCCTGCCCCATACCAGGAACCCCAGCGCATTCGCGGTAACCCGGAAGTGGCAGCCCTGCACTTGGCAGGCCTGCGCTCATCAATCAAACCCTCAAGTGAGGTTCGTGCATGAACTTTCGTAAAGGACGTGGTCGCCCCCGTGCGCCGCGCATGACCAATTGGACCGTGATCACCCTGGCGCTTCTGTTGGTGCTGTCGCTGATCGCTCCAACCAAACTCCCAGTTGTTCTGTACAAGGCTGGCTTGGTAACGGGCGGCGGCGTGCTGGGCTACTGGATCGACCGGGCGCTGTTTCCTTATGCCCGCCCTGACCGAGTAATGCGAGTTCATCAACCGTGGGCAGGCCTGCGCCGTGCCCTGGTCGTGATGGCCTGCATCCTCGGCCTGACGCTGGGGCTCTGAGCATGCGCCGAACCTTACTGATCGGACTGGTCCTCGGGGCGCTGATGCCAATTATCGCGCTCGCTGAAATCCCCGCTGTCGCGGAGCGATACCAGCGGGACCTCACCCGTATCGCGCAGGCCGAATGGGGGCTGGATGCGCCGGTCGCCATGTTCGCTGGCCAGATCCACCAGGAGAGTCGCTGGAAGTTCGATGCGCGCTCGCCTGTCGGCGCGCAAGGCTTGGGCCAGGTGATGCCCTCGACCGCCGCCTGGTTGGCCGCAACCTTCCCCAAAGCCTTGGGGAAGAACGAGCCCTATAACCCCACCTGGTCTATGCAGGCGCTTGTCAGTTACGACCGCTGGCTGGCCAGCCGGATCACCGCCGCCGACTCCTGCGAGCAGGCGGCCATGATCCTCTCTTCCTACAACGGCGGCCTTGGCTGGCTGATCCGCGACCGCAAGTTGGCCTCGGCAAAGGGCGCCGACAAGCTGACCTGGTTCGATTCAGTTGAACGCTTCAACGCGGGGCGCTCAGCAGCCGCATTCAAAGAAAACCGGGCGTACCCACGGTTAATTCTGCGCCAGTGGGAACCCCTCTATATCCAGGCTGGTTGGGGCAAGGGGCGCTGCTCATGAATCCGATTGTGAAGACGCTTTTTCCTGCGGCCCTGACTGCCGCTGTCGCGGGTGCGTTTCTGTGGACGATGCACCTGAACTATCAGGACGGCTATAGCGCAGGCTTCGACAAGGCCCATGCCGAAGGAAATTCGGCACTCAACGACCTGAAGGCAAAGCACGCCGACGAGGTCGCCGCGCAAGCCCTTGCGGCGAAACGAGCGGCTGACGAGGCATCGGAACGGCTCTTGTCGGAGGTCAATCGGGGCAACGACCTGGCCAAGCAACTGACCGACAAGAAGAACGAGCTGCGCCGCACCACCGACAAACTCAACAAGGAAATCGCCAATGTCACGACCAGCTACCGGCGTGCGCTCGATGCGCAACTTGAGCCGTTACCTCCTGCTGTCTTTACCAATGGTTTTGTCCGGGTGTGGAACAGCGCCCTTGGAATTGCCGGTGCCGCAACAGTGCAAGCCAGCACCGGCGCCGTCGGAATTGCTGCGTCGGCCGGAGGAGCCGGAGCCGCTGACAGCTTGGATTCCGGCCTCGGCCAAGCAGCCTTGCTGCTCAACCACAACCGCAACAGCGAGCGCGCCGCAGCCTGCCGCGCACAACTTAACGGCCTGATCGACTGGAATACCCATGGACGTAATTGATATCGCCTCTGAGACCGAAGATGCGCATCGCACTGCGCTTATAGCGGCGCATTTGGCACAAAAGAAAACACCACAACGACCGTCCGCTGAGTATTGCGAGGATTGCGGTGGGGACATTCCGGAGGCCCGGCGGTTGATCGTCCCCGGCGTGCTGTTGTGCGTGGAGTGCCAGGGTCGCCAGGAGCGGATGCGCCGATGATGCCAACTATCGAGATCCCAGCGTGGCAACTCTTCGCCTCCGCCATCACGTTGCTGGGCATGTTTGCCGGACTTGTAAAGCTGCTGCTGGCTCAGACCGAGCGCCGCCTGGACCATCGCTTTGCCGTTATGGATGACCGCTTCAACGCAGTCGCCAAAGACTCGGAGCGGTTGCGTCAAGTCGAGATCGGCCTGGAGCGTCTGCGTGGCGAGATGCCCCTGAGCTACGTACTCCGTGAGGACTTCGTGCGCAACCAAACCATTATCGAGGCCAAGCTTGATGCAGTGGCCTTGAAACTTGAAAACGTACAATTGAAAGGAATCCGTCAATGAATATTGATCATGCCAAGGTGCGGCGCGAGTCGCTGCGCTGGCACATCCTGCTGACCCTGAACAACAGTCGGCCGGTAGATCCGCACGAAGCGTTGGTGCTGTCCACGCTTCAGAGCGTTTACCCCGACCTCACAGTCATGGAGCTTCGTCGTGAGCTGGACTATCTGAAAGACCGCTTGTTGGTCACGGTGGAAGCCTCGCCAAGTGGTCCGTGGGTTGTTGGGCTCAGCGCCTTGGGCGTGGACGTTGCTGAATACACCGTCGCCTGCCATCCAGGCATCGCTCGCCCCGAAAAGTATTGGTCGTGACCTATGCCGCCCCGTAGCAAGGTTGCCGGTCTCCCGGCCGAGGTGAAGGCTTGGCTTGACCAGGCATTGGTCGAGTCCAACTTTTCCGGTTACGAGCTGCTATCTGATGAGCTGGAAAGCCGTGGCTACTCCATCGGCAAGTCGGCGCTGCACCGGTATGGCACCGAGTTTGAAGACAAACTGGCAGCGCTCAAGATGTCCAGCGAACAGGCCAAGGCGGTCGTTCAGACCGCGCCTGATGATGAAGGCGCAGTCAACGAAGCGCTGATGCGTCTCGTCCAGGAACATCTATTCAAATTGCTGATGGCCTCTGATGGCAAGATGGACTTGCCGAAGGTAGCAAAGGCCGTAGCCGAGCTAGGGCGCGCCTCCGTGGTCCAGAAGAAATGGCAGGCTGAGTTCCGCGAGAAGGCCGAAGCTGCCGCTGCTCGGGTGGAGAAGATCGCCAAGAAGGGTGGGCTCAATGCCAACACCGTCGACGAAATCCGCCGCGAAATTCTGGGGATGGCGTCGTGATTCCTGTTGTCCTGGACAACACCGCAAATCTGGATGCTCCGGCTGTGCTTCTGGACTACCAGAAGGAATGGATCGGCATCCGGGCGCCGCTCAAAATCGGTGAGAAGTCCCGGCGTATTGGCCTGACGTGGGCTGAGGCTGCGGATAACGTCCTCGTCTGCGCGTCCGAAAAACCAGCCGGTGGCCAGAACGTCTATTACCTGGGATACAACCAGGACATGACAGTCGAGTACATCCAGGCATGCGCACTCTGGGCGCGAGCATTCGACTACGCAGCCGGGGAAATCGAGGAAGGCATCTGGCCGGATAGCGATCCCGACAAGCACATCAAGACCTACGCCATCGCGTTCCCCTCGGGGCATCGGATCGTTGCTCTGACCAGCCGTCCAAGCAACTTGCGTGGTAGGCAGGGCATCGTCGTCATTGATGAGGCAGGCTTCCATGCTGACCTTGCCCAACTGCTCAAGGCGGCGCTCGCACTGCTGATCTGGGGCGGTGAAGTGCATGTGATCAGTACTCACGACGGCGCCGAAAACCCGTTCAATGACCTGATCGAAGAGATCCGGGCAGGCAAGCGCAAGGGCGAGCTGTTTCGTTGCACCTTCCGTGAGGCCGTAGCGGACGGCCTTTATAAGCGTGTCTGCCTGCGCAAAGGTATCCCGTACAACCCAGAGGAAGAAGAAGCCTGGGTGCAGGATGTTTACGACTTCTACGGCGATGCAGCCGAGGAAGAGTTGGACTGCGTCCCGAGCCAGGGCGGCGGTGCTTACTTCAGCATGGCCCTCATCGAGCAGCGAACCAGTAAGAAAGTGCCAGTGCTTCGATTCAAGTGCCCTCCAGGGTACGAGACCATCGATGAGCACCTGCGGATGGCCGAGTCGCTGGAGTGGTGCGAGCGCGAATTGAAGCCGCTGCTTTCACAGATCCCCACCGACGTTTACAGCTACTACGGTCACGACTTCGCCCGCAGCGGCGACCTGTCGGTGATCTGGCCGCTGGTCAAAGAACAAAACTTGCGCAAGCGCACGCCCTTCCTGGTCGAGCTTCGGAATGTGCCGTTCGCGCAGCAAAAGCAAATCCTGTTCTACATCGTCGACCGCCTGCCGAACTTTTTGAAGGGCGCGCCGGATGCCAGGGGCAACGGATCACAGCTCGCTGAAGATGCGGCCGTTAAGTACGGGTTCAACCGCATCGAGCGGGTGATGCTCACTGAGGGGTGGTATCGCGACAACATGCCGCCATTCAAGGCGGCGCTTGAAGACGGCACCTTTGATGAGATTCCGGCCGACCGCGATGTGACCGGCGACATCCGGGCTTTCCGGATCGTGAAAGGCGTTGCTCGAATCCCGGAGAAGCGCACCACTGAGAAAGGCGACGGATCTAAGAGCGGCGATAAACGTCACGGTGACGCCGGTATCGCGGCCGCCCTGGCCGACTACGCGTCTCGCCAAGAAACCGAAATATTCGAATACCACCGCGTCCAGCCCGGCGCCCAATCAGGCCACAAGGTCGGATCGGGTGGTAACTGGCGCAATAAAAAAGGCATCTGGTAATGGCTCAATCGCGCATCGTGGATCAACACGGCCGCCCAATCGACTTAGGTCAACTGACGCAAGAACTTGCGGCCCCACGTCTGACCGGAGTTCGACAGGTTTGGCACTCGTCGGTGGCCAGCGGCCTCACTCCAGGTCGCCTTGCGTCCATTCTTCAGGCGGCAGTCGAGGGTTCGGCCCATGATTACCTGACCCTTGCCGAAGAAATGGAAGAGCGCGATCTGCACTACGCATCGGTATTGGGCACCAGGAAATTGGCGGTCGCCGGTTTGAATGTCCGAATCGAAGCGGCGAGCGACGATGCTGAGGACGTGCGCCGAGCCGAAGCCCTCACAGTGCTGGTAACCCAGCCGGAGTTCGGAGAACTGCAAGCCGACCTGGTCGACGCCCTGGGCAAAGGCTACGCCGTATCGGAAATCATCTGGGATCGCAGCGGGAAAGAATGGGTGCCCGAGCGATACGAGCAGCGCGATCAGCGCTTTTTCCAATTCGACCGGGCCACTGGGCGTGAGCTGCGGCTGCTCGATGAGGCTGATCCCATGAACGGGCTCGCCCTTGCGCCTTACAAATTCATCACACACCTTCCGCGAATACGGTCTGGCCTACCCATCCGTGGCGGCTTGGCTCGACTCGCGACCGTTGCCTATATGTGCAAAGCCTGGACTTGGAAGGACTGGATGGGCTTTGCCGACATCTACGGTATCCCCATGCGCGTCGGTCGTTACGGTCCTGGTGCCAGCGCGGACGATATCGGCGTGTTGCTGTCGGCGGTAGCCAATCTCGGCAGTGATGCAGCGGCCGTCATTCCCGACTCGATGCGCATCGACTTCCAGGCAGCGGCAAACGTCGCCGGGGCTGGCGACTTCTTTAAAGGCTTGGCCGAATGGTGGGACAAGCAGGTCAGCAAGGCGGTAGTCGGCCAGACAATGAGTGCCGACGATGGAGCAAGCCTGGCGCAGGCCCAAGTTCACAACGAAGTGCGCTTGGACTTGCTCACGGCTGATGCAAAAGCTCTGAGTAACACGCTGAACCGATACCTGGTGCGCCCATACTGCGATCTAAACTATGCGCCGGGTCGACCCTATCCGCGCTTGATCGTGGACGTTCCGAAGCCGGAAAACGTCCAGCTCTTGGTCGGCGCAATCAAGGATCTTGTGCCGCTGGGCCTTCGCGTTGAGCAGTCGGTAATTCGGGACAGGCTGAACATTCCAGCCCCGGCCGATGGTGCGGAGATTCTCGGTGTGCCTGCTCAAGCCTCCCAGCAAACCGCGCTGGCCACCGCCACCAACCGCGAGCAACCTGCTACGGCCGCGCCGTCCGCACGGGACATCGTGGATAACCAGGTGGATACACTCGAAAGCCTGGCGGCAGTCGGGATGGATGACATGGTCGATGTGATCAAGGAACTGCTCGATGCCTCGGACAGCCTGGAAGAATTCCGGGATCGGCTGATCGAAGCCTATCCCGCCATGAACAGCTCTCAACTGGCGGACGCCATGGCAGATGGACTGGTCGCGGCCAATCTGGCAGGACGCTATGACGTGCTGAGGGGGCTGTAATGGCGGTCTCTCACGGCTCTCTCCCGTTCCAGGAGCAGATCGATTTCTTTCGTGGCAAGACGAGCCTACCGACCCGTGCCTGGGCAGATGTATATAAAGAAGAGCACGACTGGGCGTTTGTAGTGGCCGGTGCCTCCAAGCGGGACTTGCTGACCAGCCTGCGGGGCTCGGTTGAGAAGGCCATTGTCAGCGGCGGCACCCTGGAACAGTTTCGCAAAGACTTTGACCAAGTCGTCGCCAAGCATGGCTGGCAGTACAACGGCGGCCGGGGCTGGCGTACGCGTGTGATCTACGAGACCAACCTGCGGCAGAGCTACAACGCAGGTCGCGAAGCACAGATGGCCGACCCTGAATTAAGGAAGGCACGGCCGTATGGGCTGTATCGACATGGTGACAGCGCCCATCCTCGGCCGGTGCACTTGTCCTGGAACGGCACCGTGTTGCCCCTGGACGATCCATGGTGGTCTACCCATAGCCCCCAGAACGGCTGGGGCTGTAAGTGCAAAAAGTTCATGGTCAGTCAGCGCGACGTTGAGCGGCAAGGCCTGAAGGTCGGCCCTGCACCTGCTATCGAATATGAAGAGAAAGTGGTGGGCATGAACAGCCCGCTTGGCCCCCGTTCGGTGAAAGTGCCCGTCGGCATTGATCCCGGTTTTGACTATGCACCTGGTCAATCCAGGCTGACTGGTGCGGTGCCCCAGATCCGCGAGCCAAGTCAGAAGATCGAACCAGCACCGGGCGTGCCAAGTCGTACTCCGGCGCGCCCGCTGCCGGAAGCCAGACCTGTTACTGATGCCCAGCGCATGCCGAAGGGTCTCAAGCCTGCCGCACAGGTGGATCGTTTCCTGAAGACGTTCGGTGCCAAATCCGACGCTCCGGCCGTGTTCCGAGATCTGGCGGGAGATCCGCTGGTGATCGGTCGCGGGATGTTCGAGGGGGCTGATGGTAAGTTGCGTCTTCCACCTGGTGATCTGCTGTTGTTGGCTCAGGCCATCCGCGAGCCCGACGAGATCTGGACGCGCCTTGACTGGCTGGAGGACCAGAAGCGTGCAGTCCTGCGCAAACGTTATGTCTCGCGATTCGCCGTGGCAGGCCAGACCAACCCAGAAACCGTGGCCTTCGAAACGGACGGCGATGGCTGGACTTCGACCACCCACCAGGGCGCAGGCGGTGATGAGTTGTTGGCCACCCTTCGTGTGGGTGTTCGTCTTTACCGCCGGCCTAAGTAGGAGCGCACATGGCAGGTTCATTTCTTACCGTCACCAGCACGGCCGAGCAGGCGAGCGCGGCGCTGCTGGAGTTGGCGGAGCGCTTGGGCGATGTCACCACCCCGTTAAATGATGTTGCCGAGTACCTGCATCTTTCCACCGATGATCGGTTCCGGCGCAAGGTCGGGCCGGACGGCTCGCCTTGGGCGCCACTGGCGCCGTCGACACTCGCCCGCAAGAAGCGCAACAAGGAAAAGATCCTGCGCGAAAGCGGCATGTTGCAGGACTCGTTCCGGCACCAGGTATCCAATAACGAATTGGACTTTGGCACCGACCGCGTTTATGGCGCCATCCATCAGTTCGGCGGCCCCATTCACCATGCCGCCCGATCCCAGCAGGTTTACTTCAAGGCAGGCAAGGACGGTGTCGGGAATCGATTCGTGAAGAAGAGCACATCCAACTTTTCGCAGTGGGTCACGCATGGCGCTCGATCAACCGAGATGACAGCTCGTCCATACCTCGGGCTGTCGGCCGAAGACGAGCTGGAGGTGGCCGAGATCATTCAGAGCTACTTGATAGGGTCTTTTGAGGGCGATCAAATCTAAGCGCTCAGGCGGCGTTTGAGGGCCTTCTACGGTACAACCGGGGCGGGCACTCTGCGCTGATAGCGTTAGACTAGCGTTAGATTCGTTCTGAGCGTCATTCGGGGGTGATGGTTGGAGCGAGGTTTGTGAAATGCAGTATAGAATGGCCGCCCCGCAGTAAATCCCCGCTCGGTTCCCGTCAATCACTGACACCTTAAACCGACCTGAAACTCACCCTCCTTGGGTCGCCGCTGACACTAGCGGCATGAAGACATTACTCGCACTCAACACTGACCTTTCGGCCTCGGCTTCCGCCGACGGCAAAGCCCCCGAATGGATCGAACTGATTCCTGCTGGCCCAACCGTACTCGGCCGCGATGGTCGCACCTGGTTGTTTGACGACCTTGCTCAAGGCCTGGTGCTGGATGCGTTCACGTCCCGTGGCATTGACATGGTGGTGGACTGGGAGCACGCCAGCGAGATCCTGGCACCGGCTGGACAGCCTGCTCCCGCCTCCGGCTGGGTCGATCAGTTGGAGATCCGCGACGGCGCTCTTTGGGGCCACATCGCTTGGACTCCGACTGCTGCCGCGCAGGTAGCTTCCCGCGAGTACCGCTTCCTTTCCCCGGTCTTCGACTACGACCTGACCTTTATGCGCATCAGCCGCATGGTCAGCGTCGGCCTGACCAACAAGCCAAACCTCTTTCTCACCGCCCTCAACCACGAAACTCAGGAGCACAACGTGCCACTACCTATCGCCCTGTGTTCGGCGCTCGGCATCGCCGAGTCCGCCACGGAAAACGAGGCCATCGCGGCCGCCACTCAACTGAAATCCGCTGCTGCCGCCCGTAACAACGAGCAGCCAGACCTCAATCGTTTCGTTCCGCGTCCAGACTTCGACGCGATGCAATCCCGCGCTCTCAATGCTGAAGCCGCAGTGGTCACTCACCAGCGCGCCGAGCGTGACAGCGCGATCAATATCGAAATCGACGCAGCACTGAAGGCGGGCAAGATCACTCCGGCCACCACCGACTACCACCGTGCAGCCTGCGCCGAACAAGGTGGTCTGGATCGCTTCCGCGAGTACGTGAAGGCCGCACCATCGGTGGCCGATCCGACCGACCTGGGCAATCGCCAACCTGAAACCACCGCAACTGCGTTGAACGCGGAACAACAAGCTGTCTGCAAACAGCTCGGTCTCGATCCGGTGGAATTCGCCAAATCCCTGAAGAGTGAGGGCTGACCGTGGCTTTGACCGCTGACCGCAATACCCCAAAGCAGCAAACCAAAACACTCGCGATTGCCGTTGGTGCTGGCGTACGGATCTTCGCCGGAGCGCAGGTCGCGCTGTCCGCTACAGGCTTCGCAATCCCCGGCAAAACCGCGACCGGCTTGAAGTATGCCGGTCGTGCTGAAGATTTCGTCGACAACTCCGCAGGCGCTGACGGTGCCAAGACTGTCGTCGTCAGTCGCGGCGCGGCCTTCAAGTGGGCCAACGACGGAACCATCAACCAAGCCCGACTGCTTCAGCCTGCATACATCGTCGACGACGCAACTGTCAGTGCCACTGACGGCGGCGGTACGCGTTCGGCCTCGGGACTGATCGTGGGTATCGATTCCGACGGCGTCTGGATCGAGTAACCCTCTCTATATAGGAGCGCATTGCGCATGCTGGTCAATAAAGTTTCCATCCAGGCGGCATTCGTCGCCCTGAAAACCCTGTTCAACAACGCGTTCGCAGCTGCCCCGAGCACCTGGGACAAGATCGCAATGAAGGTGCCGTCCAGCACCGGCAGCAACCTCTATGCCTGGCTGTCGGCGTTTCCAAAGATGCGCCGCTGGATCGGCGAGAAGCACGTCAAGAACCTCAAAGCCTATTCCTATTCGGTGGAAAACGAAGACTTCGAAGCGACCGTCGAAGTGGATCGCAACCATATCGAAGACGATCAGTTGGGCATTTATCAGCCCCAAGCGCAAATGGCCGGGTTCTCGGCAAAGCAACTGCCAGACGAAATCGTTTTCGAACTGGTGAACGGTGCGTTCACTACTCCGTGTTACGACGGCCAATACTTCTTCGACACCGATCACCCTGTGGCCGGCAGCAGCGTCAGTAACATGAGCACCAAGGCGTTGTCGGTGGCTTCGCTGGCTGCGGCTCAGGGCAGCTATGGCGCGGCGCGTACCGCAATGCGCAAGTTCAAGGATGAAGATGGTCGCCCAATCAACACCATTCCAACCGTGCTGCTGGTGCCGCCAGCTCTGGAAGACACTGGCCGCGCTCTGCTGACGGTTGATCGTCTGGAAGATGGCAAGCCGAACCCTTACAAGGGCACCGCCGAACTGGTCGTTGAAGCACGCCTCACCTCTGACACCGCATGGTTCCTGTTGGACACCAGCAAACCGGTTCGCCCCTTCATCTACCAGGAGCGCAAAGCACCGGACTTCGTACAGCAGACCGATCCTGAAGCCGATGACGTGTTCAGCCGCAAGAAGTACAAGTTTGGTGCCGAGGCGCGTGCAGCTGGCGGTTACGGCTTCTGGCAACTCGCATTCGGTTCAACCGGGACGGCGGGCTAAGTCATGGGCGTAATCATCAAAGCAGTGACCGATGGCTTTCGTCGCGGTGGGATCGCTCACCGCTCCGCAGGCACTTTCTACCCTGATGGTCAGTTCACCGAGGAGCAACTTGAGCAGTTTCGCAAAGAGCCGCAACTGGTTGTGATCGAGCAGGCTGAGCCGTTCAGCAATGCCGGTCTGGATGACGAGCGGCTGGAAGAGATGGGTAACACCATTACTTCCCTGGAGTTTCAGCTGGGCGTCGCAAACGACCAGTACGACGCCGCAAGTGTACTGCTGGCCGCTTTCAATGATCAGCGACTGGCCGCGCCTGCTCTGATCGTTGCAGACGCCCGAGCGCTGGAGCCAGCAGACCCGACGGCTGAAGGTGTGATGTGCATCGCAGGGGATGCGCTGCTCTCCCTGATCAGTCAACACCTTCAGCCCGTACCGGCCTGCGCGGAGGCGCCAGACGATGAAAACGATTCAACTCTCAACGGTCCTACCAGCGGTGCTGAAACGCCGTCGGTCTCGGCGTCGCCTGCGCCAGTTTCTCCGGAGCCTGGTTCTGGCTCAGATGTGGTGAAGGGCGGCAAGTCGACCGGCAAGCGTGGTTCGGGAAAGGATGCCGATAAATGAACCTCTCGCTGCCCAGCGCACTGATCCTGGTCAACCGCTTCGGCGCCAAGGAAATGGCCGAACTGGCCGTACCCGCAACCAGTCGGCCAATTGAGCCTGAGCTGCTGGAGGCAGCGGCAAAGGGCGAGTCGTTGGATGACTGGGATGCCGAGGACATTGCATCGGCTGTGGCGGCGATGGAGCGGATGGCCGACTCGGCCACCCGCGCTCGGAGCGAGGTTCAGTTTTACCTCCGCTACCGAAAGCCCGGTGAGGACGCGCCGGACTGGGTGGCAGACGACCTGCCGGAACTCACCCGCTTTCACCTGTACGGGGAAAAGGCTGGTGCTGAGTCGGCGGTTCGCCTGCGTTACCTGGACATCATCAAGCGGTTGCAAAGCCTGGCCACCGAAGACGAGAAACGCGGCGCATCCGAGTCCGGATCGGCCCGGCCGTTGATTGTCCAGCAGCCCCGGATGTTCAACCGCAACACTTTGGGCGGCTTGTAATGCTGGGCGAATTGGAAGACGCCATCCAGGCGCGGCTTGCAGAGCTGAAAAAACAGCTCCCACGGCTGCACCTGGACAGCTACGGCGGCGAATTAAGCGACCCGGAATTGATGGTCGACATGCTGAAGCTGACCCCCAGTGTGCTGATCACCACTCCCAAGGTGGTGTTTCGCAAGGCTGGCCAGAGCCGACGATTCAAGGCGGCTGTGGTGTTTCGGCTGATCGTTGCCAGCGCCTCGGTGCGGGGCGAGCGTGAGACACGGCGCGGCTCGGTGGCCAGAGATCCGGGGAGTTACTGGATCTGGGAGAGCTGTTTGCGGCTCCTGACTGGATGGCAGCACACGGAAGGCGGCGCCATGGTCTCGCCGACGGACTTTGCCAACCTGGTGAATGGCAAGTTTCAAACCAGCCACCTTTCGGTGCTGGGCCAGAGCTTCGCCATCGAGTTGGATTGGAACATTCCGGAAGAAGAAATGCCGCTCCTTGAAGGTATTGATCTGACTTACCACACCCCGTCGAGCAACCCTGTGGGCACTGCTACCGACGTTATCGAATTGAGGGAACTGTGATGCGTGTGATCGCGACAGAACATCCCGTGCCGCTGATGCCAAGCGATGGCCAGTCGGACACGAACAACATCCTGCCCGCACCGGCCGAGCCGGTGGAGGTTCCGAAACATTCCTATTACCTGCGCCGCATCGCCTCGGGCGAATTGAAGCTGGTCGATGAATCGGCCACACCCGCCGCGAAGGCCGGTGCCAAAGACTCCGCTAAGGGGAGCAAATAATGTCTGTAGTTCTCGACACCATCCCGGCCAGCATCCGCAAGCCTGGCGTGTACATGGAATTCAACCTCGCGTTGGCGGTGCGGAACCTGCCCACCAATGCGCAGAGCATCTGCCTGCTCGTTCCGCTGGATGCTGAGGCGACTGCTCTGCCCAACGTACCGGAGCAGGTATTCAGCGCACCCGAAGCCCTCGCCAAGTTCGGTGCAGTGGCTCAAGAGATGGTCGCCGCAGTGATCAAGGCCTATCGCTATGCGGCGGTGTCGTGCGTGGGCATCACCGTCACAGGCAGTACTGAGCCCGATATTTCCGGAGCCTTGGCGGCCACGGCGCTGGGCGGATATACCATCCTGGTTCCTGCCTGGTTCAGCCAGACCGCGCTGACCGCGTTGCGTACCCACATCAACACCTACACCGACTCGATTGAACAGCAGTCCATTATCGGTGTGGCGGCGGTGACTTCGAACATGTCGGCCGCAACGGCGTTGGCCACGGCTCTGAACTGCGGTGCCATCTCCATCGCGTTGCTGCCCGGCACCACTTCCACTGCTCGTCAGGTCGCGGCCGCTTATGCAGCGATGATCGCTTCCGAGGAAGATCCAGCGCGCCCGCTCAACACCTTGGCTTTGACGGGTATTGCTGTTCCGCCAATCCCCAATCGTCTGGGTCGTACTGAGCAGGAAGCGTGCCTCAACAACGGCGTCACACCGCTTGAAGTCGGCCCCGGTGATCTGGTTCAGATCGTTCGTGCCATCACCACCTACACCAAGAGCGCGGCCGGGGCCACGGATGTCTCGCTGCTCGACCTGACCACCATTCGCACTCTTTATTACGTGCGACAGGCTTGCCGCGAGCGTATTCGCCTGCGCTTCCCTCGCTCCAAGCTTTCGAACAAGACGCCTGGTGCTGTGCGCAGTGAACTGCTCGACGTACTGGAAAAGCTTGAGGCTTTGGAGATCGTCGAAGAAGTCGAAGCCAACGCCCCGTCTCTGGTCGTAGAGCGTTCTGCGCAGGACGTACACCGGCTGAATGCCGCCATTCCAACCGATGTCGTAAACGGCCTGCATGTGTTTGCCGGTCGCATCGACTTGCTGCTGTAACAAGGAGCCAATCCCATGTCGGATAACTACGTCGGGCAGATCGTCCTGACCATCAACGGTTCGGACTACGAGATCAAGTCCCTCGACCACACCATGAAAACCGGTCGCACCGTCGTCAAGACCATGAACCGCTCCCGTACCCCATCCGGCACTGCGGCTGGTATGGAAGAGCACGACCTGCGCGTTTCCGTCGCCATTCCAAAAAGCGGCGAGCCGAACTGGCGGGCCATGATGGATGCCAAGATCACCATTGAGCCGGTCGACGGCGGCGGCAAGAAAGAAAGCTGGACTGGCGTGTCGCTTATCGAAATGGGCAGCAAGTACCAGCTCGAAGGCGAAGCCACCCGCGACCTGACCCTTTCCGCCCTCAAATATTCGTCTTCGGAGTAATGACATGACCAGTTCTTCCAAAGCTTGGGATGGCCTGACCATCACCGGCCAACTGCGTATCGGCGTGCTGTTCGCGGGCAGCCGTCACAAGACGTTTACGCTCCGCGTGCCAGTCGCCGGTGACATGGTCGTGGCCCAGCAGGCCCACCCGCAGGGCCCTCTCCAGTTGATCACGGTCGAGGCCTATCGCCGCCAGTTACTGTCGCTCGGTGATATTCCCCTGGAGTCGCTGACCACCGAATTGCTCCTGGAGCAATTGGCCGAGGTCGATCTGGCGATACTCGCCGAGGCCGATGAGGCATTGGAAAAAAAGCTCGCGCTGCCGAGCGAGGCAGCACCCTTGCCTGGCGACGGATCGAGCACGCCCTTGTCCGGCACGGCTACCGGCTAGAAGAGATCCGCAACATGACTCAGTCGGAGATTGATACTCTTATCGATCTTTTGCTGGGCCGCAAAAAGAACACGTCCAGGTACGTCGCCAGGGGGAAAAAGAAGCGATGAGTCAGCATCAATCCGTATCACTGAGTGCAATCGAACTTCAGACACTGGAGAACAACCTGCGAGCCAGGCGCGGTGCCTCGGTGTTAGTGATCGGGGCTGAGTGCCCCATGGAAGCCTTCCAAGAGGATCTGCGGGAGTCTGCTCAACGCCTTGGCTTCCAGCCTCAAGGTCGCGGCCGATTCTTCATCAATCTCAAGTCTGAAGGTGGCGCCGAGCTAGGTTGGGAACCGGTCGAGGTTCAGGCTCCAACCATTCACTGACTGAAGGCCCGGAGACGGGCCTTTCTTCTTTATATAAGACCCTGTTGGAGTCGTAGCAATGAGTGATTTACGGGTTGCCCTGCGGATTCAAGCGACTTCCGGCAACAGTCGTCGCGAGATCCAGGAGCTTGAACAAAGTCTGAAAAAGACCGCCCGAGACGGTGCCAAAGCGCTGGGTGACGAGGCGAACAGGACTGGGGCCGCCCTCAATAAGTCCGCCCAAGCGGGCGCAACAAGTTACAAGATCGTGCGCCAGGCAATGCGGGAAACGGCGCAGGGTCAGGGTGTGTTCCGGCAGGGTGTCACTCAGACCAGTGCCGAGCTGAAGAATATGGGACAAGTCGGTCGCCAGGCCGCGCGGGAAACCAAAGGCGAGCTGGCCAAGGCCGCCAAGGAAGGCGCTGACCAACTCCGCAAGTCAGTCGACAAGACGGAAGCCAGCATGCGGCGTCTCGCGCAATCTGGCGGCAGCAACCTGCGCCTGCTCAAGCGCCTAGCCGCTGGGGTGCGAGATGAGTTCAATCGTTTGAAAGGAATCGGCCAGACTGCGCAGGGCAAGTTGGCTGGTCTGGGAATTGGTGTCGGTGTCGGTGCAGGCCTCACCGGCAGCGCCAAACTGGATCGCTCGCTGATCCGAACTCAGCAGACCGCAGGCATGACGAATGCGGAGCGCGAAGAGTGGCGCGACGAAGGATTCCGGATCGCGAAGAAGTACGGTCTCGACCGAACCGATGTTGATAGCGGCTTTAATACTTTGATCGCTTCAGGCGTGAACTATGGCGCCTCCAAAACAACATCCGATGCAATCGGCCAGGCGACGGCTGTCACAGGGGCAGACTCGGCGGTACTGGGTAAAGCTGTTGTCGCGGGTGCCAGCGCGTTCAACATGGATTTGAACAAGGCTGGTGTCGCGCTCGATCTGCTGCAAAAGATGACAGTGGCCGGTCGCCAGGGTAACGCCGAGCTGGAGAACCTTGCTGACCTGTTCCCGAAAATCGGCGGTGCAGCGCAGGCTGCGGGCATGTCGCTCGCACAGGCCCTGGCATTTACCGAAACACTCTCGACCGTTGAAATGCAGCCGGAGCGATTAGGCACGCTTGCCGAGTCGACTTTGCGTGTGTTCAGCAATAAGACTTATCGTGACCAGGTCACGAAAGCCTCTGGCGTAAAGTTCTTTGACTCGAAAGGTGCATCGCGTAACCCAGAAGATGTATTTGCGGACTTAAAGCGCAAATACGACAAGATGAAAACCGATGAGCAACGCGGCAAGTTTATGGGGACGGTGTTCAAGGGCATGGATCAGGACACCATTCGCGGTATGCGCATTATGCTCGGCGGCAATAAACTCGATACATTCAAACAGCAATCAAGCGAGATTCAAGACGCCAAACCGATATTTGAGAGCGACTTGAAGGACAACGTGGAAAGTGCAACCGGCGCCGGGGCACGAATGAAAGCGACAATGGGTGAGGCTATTGATCGTATGGCCAAGCCTCTTAACAAGGGCTTTGCAGACTTTGGAAGTTACTTGCTTGATGATTTGAATCTTTCCGGTGAGCAACTATTAGCGGGCGGTGTCGCTGCCGGTGTTGGAGGTTATTACGCCGGACGCGGCGCCAAGGCAGGTGCCGGGGCACTAATGAATAAATTCATGGGTGGCCCTGAAACACTGAAGAATATCGCCGTTGGTAAAGTATTGGAGGAAGCAACAGGCGTGACTTCGGTATTCGTTACTAACTGGCCGTCAGAAGGAACAACTCCACCGACGCCCGACCTAGATAGTAAGTCAAAGAAGGAAGTTCCGACAGGACTGTTGGGGATTATAAGTTTGGCTGCTATTGCTGCGGGGACAAGTGGTTCAACGGAAAACACAGACGAAGGCCGACTGCAAGCCGCGCAGAACTCTAAGTTAGATGATGCTGGTCAGAAGGCTTATAAGACCTCCTTTTATAAAAACCGCATTGAACTTGCCAAGAACAATCCGGATGCGAGTGGAGATTGGCTTTCCAGCCAAGCTCAGCAACTGGCAAGAGAACAGACCGGACTTACTGCGGCAGGAACCTCTGCAACCGGAGCTGTCAGTTGGGCGCAGGGCGCGGCTAGTCGTCTGACTCAAGCGGCCGTCGGCCCCCTCCAACAAGGTGCCGACAACATGGCCGAACAGCGGTTGCGATCACTGATCGATAAACCTCTGGTTGTTGAGGTGCGTGTTAACTCGGAAATGATTCAAGCCGACGTTGAGCGTCGAACCGAACTTCAAGTGAGGCGCGGAAATTGAGCTGGGAAGAGAACTTGCTGGATGCCTCGTTTCGAGGTGTTCCAATCGACGTTGCAGACGAAAACTTAGAAGCCCAGCGTTTCGTCAGCCAGCACGGAACTCCTTACAAAGATGGAGATTGCGTTGAGGATCTGGGCCGAGGGGCCAGAGTGTTCGCATTGCGGGTGCTGTTCAATGGCCCGAACTATGAATTCTCACTGAGGGCATTGCTCGATGCTCTGGACACCATTGGTCCTGGTGAGTTGATCCACCCAATTTACGGCAGCCTCTCTGTTGTCGCTCAGTCTTGGAAAGTGCATCACACCGCCGAGCGTCCGGACTTTGCCGAAGTGGATCTGCAATTTCTGGAGGACACCCCGGACAATCCTTTCTTTGATCGGGATCTGGTGTGGACGCTGGTTAAGTCCGGTTATGCGGAAGATGAGACCACTTGGCAGGATGGGGTGTTTGACCTCCTGGCCAAGGTCGACTCCCTGGTGGCCGAGATCCAGAGCTGGATTGGTGGCGGGTGGACTGGACTGCTGGAAAAGGCTTTGGGATTACCTGGTATTGGCCTTCGCTTGCAGCAACTTCGCAGCCAGATCATGGGTGTGGTGTCGCAGGTTGTCGACATGGCCACCAGTAACCCTTTGTCTGCATTCGATCCGCTGGTGGACTTGGCTAGGACGCCGACGGAGATCCGTGGCGCCATCCAGAACAGCACGCCGTCGACCTCGCGTGAACTGCTGTCCCGGAGCGGGATTCCGGCCAGAGTGCCAGGCGATGCCAGCTTGACCACGCAAGCCTCCCGAACTGCAACGGCGCTTCTCGTTAGTGCGAGACAGGGCACGGAGCCGGATGCGTCGGTGATCCCCGATGGTATGCCGACCGATCCCGTTGAGGCGGCTGGTTTGGCATTGGTGGTGCTGATCGTCACAGAAACGGCGCTGGCGAACGCTCAAGCCGTGTCAGTGATCATCGAGGACGAGGCTGTCACACAGACATTAAGTCCAGGTGATTTAGAAGCGCTGGTCAATCTGGTTAGGTCTCTCCTAGCGTCAGCCATCCTCCTGCACCGACGCCTTTATGACGTGCAGGCCGCGCTACCGGTGATCGATGCGCTGCGCACCACGGCAGCGTTAATTCAGGCCCGAGCCCGCAGAGTAATCCTGCTAAGTCCGCCCCTGGTCGAGCGCGCCGTTGAGTCAGCCGCGAGCCTGCGACTACTTGCTCATCGTTGGTACGGCGATCACTCGCGGGCCATTGAGCTTGCTCGACTGAATCCGGGCCTGCGGGCTCCCTACAACATCCAACCCGGCGAGGTGTTGCGTGCGTTCGCAGAATGACCCCATTACGTTGACCATCGGCGGGCTAACCCACGCGACCTGGGACGGTTGGTCCGTTGAGTCGGATCTGCTCACCCCATCCGATGCATTTGAGCTGGAGCTTTACGTCAAGAATGCCGCCACTCTGCCATCTATCCTGGTCGAGGGGGCCTCTTGTACCCTCAACCTCGGTCGGGACAGGGTGTTGACCGGCCAGATCGACGAGTTCGAACACGATGTGAACCGCCAAGGCGTCGCGATTCGTATCAATGGTCGAGACGGCGCTGCTGCTCTTGTTGATTGCTCCTGCCCATTCGTGTCAGTGCGGGAAGCATCGTTGCTTGAGGTCATTAACCTGGTGGTGAAGCCGCTGGGCGTCAGTAAGATCAGGCTCCAGGCAGACAACGCCAAGTCGCGTCGACGCGTGCAGATCGAGCCTGGGCAGTCCGCCTGGGAGGCGCTAATGCAGGTCGCTGAGGCCAACGGTCTGTGGCCCTGGTTCGATCCTGACGGCACGCTGGTGGTGGGTGGTCCTAACTACGAGGCACCACCGGTCGCCGAGTTGATCCTGAGTCGCGACGGCCAAGGCAACAACGTCGAGCGCTTGGGGGTTCGCCGGTCTATCGCCAATCGGTACAGCCAGATCACGGTACTGGGCCAGCACGGTCAATACGACAATGACGGCCTCGACACCACTCGCTCACACCTGCGATCAGTGATCCAGGATGAGACCTTGGCCAAGCGAGGCATTTTCCGGCCGAAGGTTGTGATCGATAGCAGTACGGAAAACCAGGACATGGCGACCACGCGCGCGCGCAAGCTGCTTGCAGACAGTCGCCTAGAAGGGTTTGAAATCCGAGCGATCGTTAAGGGGCACCGTTGTGGAAGTGGTGCTGTATGGACGCCTGGTCAGCGTGTGTGGGTCAGGAGCGAACCTCATGGGCTGAACGCCATTTACTTCCTGATGGCTCGCACCTTGCGACTCACCCGAAGTCAGGGCGCTATCACCGAGCTGCGTTTGCGGGAAGACAAGATGTGGGTGCTCGATGGCGCCAAGCAGAAGAAGCACAAAGGGAAGAACAACAAGGACGCTGCATTTATCGAGATGGTGAGGGGGCTGTAATGAAAACAATGGCACGCCTGATGCGAGAACAGGCAAATCGCGAGCGTAGTAGCGTGCGCCAGGCTTTTCGAGCAGTGGCCGGCGCCTCGACTCAGGGCAAGTTGATGGGGGTGCAGATGCAAGGCTTGGCCGGTGAAGTCGTGGCGGGAGAGTTATTCCAGCATTACGGATTCACGTCCTCGCCGCTGGCCGGAGCAGAGTACATTTGCGTGCCGGTCGGTGGGAGCAGCCAGCATGCCGTGGTGGTGGCCAGCGAAGATGGTCGGTACAGGCTGACGCTAAAAAATGGGGAGGTCGCTCTCTACACCGACGAAGGTGACAAGGTGCATCTTAAGCGCGGTCGGGTGATCGAAGTGGAGACCGACACGCTCATTGTGAAGGCTACAACTAAGGTTTCGTTCGACACGCCGCTGGTGGAGACGAGCGGCATGGTAACGATTGAAAAGGGGCTGGCAGTGAAGGGCAATATCGTTACCACGGGCAGCATTGGTGCAAGTGGCAATATCCTCGCTCAAGGCAGCATTTCCCCTAATTCGAGCGGCACAATCACCATGTGACGCCTGAGCTCAGCAGAGTACGGATTAAACGGTCTAGAAAGACTCTGAAGCCAATTTCACCACCATCATGCCTTCATGGACGCAGGCATAAACCCCACAACTGGCGACTTGACGGGCCAGCGTATCAATACGCTGGCAAACGCCGTCTACATCCGCCTCATGACTCCCCTCGGAAGCTGGTGGGCTGATCCCACGCTGGGCTCCCGCCTGCACGAACTTCGTCGCGAAAAAGACCGCCCACGGGTCGGCATTCTTGCCAAGCAATACGCCGAGAAGGCGCTCCAGCCGCTGCTCGATGACGGCCGCGCCAAGAAGATCGCCATTACCATCGAGCAACCCCACAACGGCTGGCTAGACCTGCTAATCGACATCACCGACACCACCGGCAATCCGCAGGTGTTTCGCCAACCTGTAAGGGTCATTTGACATGGCTTATACCTCCCCCGCGCTGGAGACCATTCTCTCAAACATTCTGAGAGATATCCGCAACCTTCAATCCGAGGCCGACATCGGCACGGACAGTGACAACTATGTGCGCTCGGCGGCAATCGCTGCGGCCATTGAAGGTCTGTACCAAAAAATCGGTTGGGTTTATCGCCAGATATTTCCTGACACCGCTGACGAGGAAGAGGTTATCCACGCGGCGGCAATTCGCGGAGTGCCGCAAAAATCGGCTGTAGCCGCGACTGCAACTGTGCAGCTTAAAGGTGCGACAGGAGTTGAGCTGCTGACTGGTTCAACAATGAAGCATCTTGTCAGTGGCGAGCAATTCGCCACCAAGTCAAGCGCGACAATCGGTGTCGATGGGAGCACTACCGTTGTCGTCGAGGCGCAGTCTACCGGGAGCGCGCTTAACCATCTGACTGGTGATCTGATTATCACCAGCGCGCCATTAGGTATGAGCGCTACTGCGACATTTCTTGGGGAAACTACTGGTGGTGTGGATAAAGAAAAGGTCGAGTCACTGTTGGCCAGACTGTTGGAGATTATTCAAAAACCTCCGGCAGGAGGGGCCGACTATGACTATGCGCGGTGGGCCAAAGAGGTTGATGGTGTTACCGATGTTTTGGTGCTTCCGAAGCGTCGTGGGGCGGGTACGGTTGATTTGGTGATTACTGCGAATGGGGGGCTTCCCTCCGCCGCTGTTGTCGCCAACTGCCAGGAGTATGTCCGGAGCCAATGCTCAGTAATCGCGGATGTTTTGGTATATGTGCCAACTATCCGCGTCGTCAACGCAGCTGCATTGGTAGAGCTTGCGAGCGGTTACAAGCTTGCCGATGTTCAGGCAGCAGCGCAGAAAGCCTATGAGTCGATGTTGGGTGCGTTAAAGCCCAGGGAAATGCTCAAGCGCTCTCATATCGAAGCAATGATTAACAACCTTGCTGGTGTTGTGGATCGCTCAGTCACCGCGCCGGGCGGCAACATAAATGCTTCTGAAGATTTGGCGCTGATCGGGTGGATTCGTCCAGGGGCCATTACTTTGGGGCTCCTAGAATGACTTCCTTGGCCGATCAGTTGCGTTTGTTACTTCCGCCTGTTTCTTACGACGGAAACGCACCTGTGTTGTCTGCAGCGATTGAGTCTGAAGCTGCTGCTCTGGGCGGTGCAGAGAGCAAAGTTGACAGCGCTTACAGCGCAATTTTCCCCGACTCGGGAGATGGGTTAAGCGACTGGGAGCGAGTCCTGGCGCTGCCAGATCCATGCCTGGTTGGCGCCCCTCAAACTGTCGGTCAGCGTGTTCAAGCCGTTGTCAGCAAGATGCAGTGGCGTGGCGGTCAAAGTAAGGCGTTTTTTATCTCCCTCGCCAAGAGCTTGGGCTACGACATCACTATCACCACGTTTAGACCTGCCCGCGCAGGCTTGGCTCGAGCGGGCGAGCCTATTTATGGCGGCAATTGGTCATTCACCTGGCGCGTTAACGCTCCGGCCGTGACGGTCAACTATGCCAAAGCCGGCATTGCCGGAGCAGGTGACCCCCTCGCCGCTTGGGGCAACAAAAACCTCGAATGTCGGCTACGTCAAATGATGCCTGCCGAGTCCATTCTGCTATTCGGTTACGGAGACAACTGATGCAAAAAATAGGAGACAGCACCAGCACGGCGAACGCTGATGGTGAGTACACGGAGGGCAACGCCGCAGCGGGTGTGGATGCCACGCTGCTCAAGGCTGAGTGGTTGAACGCCATCCAGCGTGAGTTGATCGCGGTGGTTCAAGGGGCGGGCTTGGCACTAGATAAGGCCAAGTACGACCAGGTACTGACGGCCATCAAAGTGATTGTTCAGGGGGCGGCCACCAACTACGCAGTCGACACAGGGACGGCTGGCGTCTACAAGGCAGCGTTTACACCGCCAATTACCACGTTAGCCGATGGAACGGTTGTCAGGATCAAAATCAAGTCTGCGAACCCCGGCGCGAGTACTTTTAGTCCTGATGGTCAGCCTGACAAGCCAATTGTTGGAAGCGCGCACATCCCTCTACAAGGTGGTGAGTTTGTTGCCAATGGTTATGCCTGTCTGCAATACAACAGCTCGATAGGCGGCGGATCGTGGGTGGTTCTTGCTAGCACTGGCGGGGCGCAACAAGGTGGTACTGCTACCAAAAGCCAACAAGTCCTCACAAAAGGACAGGCTGACAATACTTATGCAACCCTCGCGTCTCCAGTGCTCACCGGCAATCCACAAGGCCCCACTCAGACCGGGGCGGATAACAGCACAAAGCTGGCGACTACTGCACAGGTCCAGGCCGCAATTGTTGCGGCCTTATCTGGGCGAGCGCTGAGTTCCATTGGCTATCAAAAACTTCCTGGAGGGTTGATCGTTCAGTGGGGGGAAGTGAGCGTGTCCGTCGTTGGCGGCTCCTATCAGGCATTTTCATTCCCGCTCAGATTCCCACAAATCTGTTTCGTCGCTATTGGAGGGAGAAAGGCGCTTGGCAGTAATGCTCTGATGCTCGTAGGACAATCGGGCGGGGACCCCGCAGGCCAGGTGATTTTTCAAAACTTCGGCGCTACGGCTGAAATCGGTCAATACATTGCAATCGGATATTGAGGGGCAACATGTCCATATTTTCTTCGAGGTCGAACAAAGGTTTTTACGATTCGGACATCACGCCAAGTGTTCCAGCAGACGCTGTCGAGCTCACTGATGAGGCCTATCAGGCTCTTCAGCAGGCACAGGCGGCTGGCAAGGTCATCGACTTTGAAGCGGAGCCTCCAGTCTCTCGGGACTATGTGATGACGGCAGACCAAGTCCTCTCTGCCGCCATCGCTAAACGCGATGAGCTGCTTCGTATTGCAACAGCCCGCATAGCGCCGTTACAGGACGCTGTAGACCTAGGTGATGAGACGGGGCAAGAGTCGGCACAACTTAAGGTTTGGAAGCAATTTCGAGTTGCCGTCAACCGCGTAGACGTTTCACAGAGCCACCCGATTTGGCCAAGCCTGCCTGGTGAGTGAACGCGGATGATTACGGTGCCAAATGCAGTGCAATGAATCGGTCAGCAATTTCTATGCGCAGGTGCCAATCATCGCGCTAAACGGTGCCAAATCCGGCGCGCGCTTACACTCACTCCTACAGGTTTTGTGTTGTATTCAAAATCAAGGCTTGACCACTCGAGTGGATGATAAGCATTATCATTCGCTCGAAATGGATCAGGTTCCCCCGTGAGTCAATCGCGCTTCAATCAT
>Ga0157371_10000893_pt1 | contig 33624 bp, 30 predicted proteins | sample C45metaG_FD_113462 | JGI IMG/M metagenome (GOLD analysis project Ga0157371, IMG submission 113462) | Corn rhizosphere microbial communities from Kellogg Biological Station, Michigan, USA - C4-5 metaG | ecosystem: Host-associated > Plants > Roots > Rhizosphere > Soil | place: USA: Michigan... | reverse complement strand
TTTATCCCTATACCCCTGAACTAATCAGCGTCGGCGGGCCGGTGTATTCCGGCGCGGCGGTGCATCTTATCGACCTGACGGAAGTGAGCGCATGACGACAAAATATTTTGCCCTGCTGACCAACCAGGGCGCGGCTAAGCTTGCCAACGCTGCCGCGCTCGGCACCAAAGTGAACATCACGCAGATGGCGGTAGGCGATGGCGGCGGCACGCTGCCCACGCCTGACCCGGCACAGACGAAACTTATCGGCGAGAAGCGCCGCGCGTCGCTCAACTCGCTGACGATTGACGCCGCCAACGGCAGCCAGATTATCGCGGAGCAGATTATCCCGGAGGGCGAGGGCGGCTTCTGGATCCGCGAGATTGGCCTGTTTGACGCCGACGGCGTGATGATTGCGGTGGCTAACTGCGCGGAAACCTACAAGCCGCAGCTTGCCGAGGGCAGCGGGCGCACGCAGACCGTGCGCATGATTATCATCGTGAACAGTACCAGCGCGGTAACGCTGAAAATCGATCCATCCGTGGTGCTGGCGACGCGAAAGTATGCCGAGGATAAGGCGCTGGAAGTGCGCCAGTACGCCGACGGCCTGCTGGATGCACATATCAAGGCAGCAGACCCGCATACGCAGTACGCACCCAAGGCCAGTCCGACGTTCACCGGCAGCCCGAAAGCGCCAACAGCGGCGGCGGGGAACAACTCAACGCTACTGGCAAACACGGCGTTTGTGCAGGCGGCCATTGCCCAGCTGGTTGCCTCTTCCCCGGAGGCGCTGGACACGCTGAACGAGCTGGCGGCTGCGCTTGGCAACGATCCGAATTTTGCCGCCACGATGACAAATCAACTGGCCGCACGGGCGCTGCTGGCCGGTAACGTGAATCAGCAGTTCTCGGCGAAAGACGCCACGCAGGACGGTCACGTGGTGAACCGGGGGCAGATGAATACCGCGCTGGCCCTGCATGCCCTGCTAAGTGGCACTCCGACACAAAAGTTCTGGGTGCAAAGTGCACCTGGCGATGCGAACGCCGCCGTGCCGGTTTCACTGCTGACGTCGGAGCTGGCAAAAAAAGCCGGGATTAATGGTGACTCCGGACAGACATTCTATGCCCAGACCAGCGATATTTCGGGTGCGGTAGTCAATAACATCCGGCTCGGAAACGTGCTGGGTGGATTTGCATACCGGGGCGGCGATCCGGGGCAGGGTTTTGCGGTTGCGGGCGGTACGGCAGCTAACAGTGCCGTTGCTTACTGGCAGTTTCAGTCAGGCAGCAATGGCAATGGTGCGTGGGGAAAAATCCCTGCTGGCGGTCAGTGGTGCAGAACGAACATGACTATTGGCGCGAAGAGCGGGGTAACCTGGACATTTCCAGCCGGTTTCCCAAATGCCCCATGCATTTTACTGTCCGCAATTAATGGTTCGCCGCAGGCATGGCTTACGGGTGTTGGGCCTAATAACTGCGGAGTTTATAACAATAATGATGGGCCACTTAACGTTAACCTGCTGGCATTCTGGTGACTATATGACTGATGAAAATACAATTTTTCAGACCCCTGATACTGAACATCATGGCTATTCTCTTCGCTATTTCGTTTCAACTGACGCGGAAAACTACGTCAACGGAATGTTAATTGCCTTCACTGATGCGGACGCCGAAAGTTACATAGCGCAAAAACTGACTGAGCTCAGTCAGGCGGAATTTGAAGCAACCGGTCCAGCAAGTCGTCTGATCAATGGAGTCATTGTTGAGGGTGAGCCAAGAATACCCGTGCTCAATATTGAGGCAAAGCTGGCAATTCTGGCTGCGCGACTACGCGACGCATCTACACAAATCCAGACGCTGCAGGATGCGGTCGATCTTGACATCGCAACCGATGAGGAAAAGTCCAGTCTGGTGGCGTGGAAGAGATACCGCGTGCTGCTGAGCAGAGTCGATCCCGAAACTCAGCCCCCTGAAGAGTGGCCGCAGCAGCCACAAAACTGACCAGTTAAAGCGCCCTTAGCGGGCGTTTTTTATTGCCCGTCGTTGTGCCATCTCTCACACAACACCCGGCGCGTGCGCGTGCGACCTCCACCTTTCACCATAGCGGAACCCCTTCACAGGAGAACCGCCATATGGCACAGGATTATCACCACGGCGTGCGCGTTGAGGAAATCAACGAGGGCACGCGAACTATCACCACCATCAGCACGGCGATTGTTGGTCTAGTCTGCACCGGCGACGACGCCGACGCGGCCACGTTCCCGCTTAACCGTCCGGTGCTGCTGACCGACGTACTCACCGCGAGCGGCAAGGCGGGCGAGTCCGGCACGCTGGCGCGCTCGCTGGACGCCATCGCCGACCAGGCTAAACCCGTCACCGTCGTGGTGCGCGTGCCGCAGGGCGAAACCGAGGCGGAAACCACCGCCAACATCATCGGCGGCGTGAGCAACGGCCAGCGCACCGGCATGAAGGCGCTGCTGGCCGCGCAGGCGGTTTGCGGCGTTAAGCCACGCATTCTCGGCGTGCCCGGTCACGATACGCAGGCGGTGGCAACCGAACTGCTGAGCGTGGCGCAGAGCCTGCGCGGCTTCGCCTACCTGTCGGCGTACGGCTGTAAAAGCGTGGAAGAGGCGATTGCCTACCGCGCGAACTTCAGCCAGCGCGAGGGTATGCTCATCTGGCCGGACTTCATCAACTTTGACACCGTGCTGAAGGCGGACGCGACGGCCTTCGCCACCGCCCGCGCGCTGGGCCTGCGCGCCAAAATCGACGAGCAGACCGGCTGGCACAAATCCCTGTCGAACGTCGGCGTGAACGGCGTTACCGGCATTTCCAAAGACGTGTTCTGGGACCTGCAGGATCCGGCTAACGACTCCGGGCTGCTGAACCAGAACGACATCACCACGCTTATTCGTAAAGACGGCTTCCGCTTCTGGGGTTCACGCTGCCTGAGCGACGACCCGTTGTTTGCGTTTGAGTGCTACACCCGCACGGCGCAGGTGCTGGCCGACACCATGGCCGAGGCGCACATGTGGGCGGTGGACGGCGCGCTGAACCCGTCGCTGGCCCGCGACATTATTGAGGGCATCCGCGCCAGGCTGCGAAGCCTCGTGAGCCAGGGCTATCTCATCGGCGCGGACTGCTGGCTGGACGAGAGCGTGAACGACAAGGACACGCTGAAGGCGGGCAAGCTGCTGATTGACTACGACTACACGCCGGTGCCGCCGCTGGAGAACCTGCTGCTGCGCCAGCGCATCTCCGACCAGTATCTGGTCGATTTCGCCAGCCGCGTCAGCGCATAAGGAGACTGAATCATGGCATTACCCCGCAAGCTCAAGCACCTGAACCTGTTTAACGCAGGCAACAACTGGCAGGGGCTGATTGAGTCCGTGACGCTGCCAAAAATCACCCGCAAGTTTGAGAAGTATCGCGGCGGCGGCATGGCCGGTGCGGTGGACATCGACATGGGGCTGGACGACGGTGCGCTGGATACCGAGTTCACCTGCGGCGGCGTTGAGGCGCTGCTGTTCAAGCAGATGGGCACCCTGACCGTGGACGGCGTGCAGCTGCGCTTTACCGGCTCCATTCAGCGCGACGACACCGGCGAGGTGCAGGCGGTGGAGCTGGTCGTGCGCGGACGCCACAAGGAGCTGGACTCCGGCGAGTGGAAGACCGGCGAATCCAGTACCACCAAAGTGTCCGGTACCAACAGCTACGCCAAGCTGACCATTAACGGCGAAGTGCTCTACGAGATTGACCTGGTGAACATGATTCACATCGTGGACGGCGTTGATTTGATGGAAGCGCACCGTAACGCGCTCGGCCTGTAATTAATCCGGCAGGGCAAACCCTGCCGCCTTTACCCCTTTTAGCGAGCCATAACCATGACTGACAAAACTACCGAAAAAACCGTCGAGCTGGACACCCCGATCCTGCGCGGCAAAACCGAAATTAAAAACATCGTCGTGCGCAAACCGCAGTCCGGCGCGCTGCGCGGCACCCGCCTGCAGGCGCTGATGGACATGGACGTCAACGCGATGATCACCGTGCTGCCGCGCGTCACCACCCCGGCGCTGACCACGCAGGAAATCACCGAGATGGACCCCGCCGATCTGGTGAGCCTGTCGGTTGAGGTGGTCACTTTTTTACTGAAGAAGTCGGTGCTGTCGGATTTAGCGACGGCCTGACGGTTGACGATCTGGTGGCGGACATCGCCACCGTCTTTCACTGGCCGCCGTCCGTTACCGAGTTCATGACGCTGACCGAGGTACTGGAGTGGCGGCATAAGGCGATAATGCGACACGGGACCAGCGATGAGTGATAAAGACTTGCGCCTGCAGGTTGTTCTTAACGCGGTAGACAAACTGACCCGCCCCTTCCGTTCTGCAAAGGCCAGCACCCGCGAGCTGGCCGACTCCCTGCGCACCGCGCGCGCCAGCCTGAAGGACTTAGACGCGCAGGCCGCCCGCATCGACGGCTTTCGCAAAGCCCGCTCGCAGCTTGCCATCACCGCAAACAATCTTAAGGGCGCGCGTGAGGAGGCGGCGAAGCTGGCGACGCAGTTCAGCGCAACTAACCGGCCCACAGCCGCGCAGGCGCGGGTGCTGGAGCAGGCGAAGAACCGCGTGCGCGAGCTGCAGCAGAGCTATAACGGCCTGCTGGGTTCGGTGCAGCGCCAGCGCGCCGCGCTCACCGAATCCGGCGTTGATACCAAAAAGCTGAGCCAGGCACAGCGCGACCTGAAGGGACGCGCCGACGACGCGCGCGCGGCGATTGACCGCCAGCAGAAGTCGCTGAAGCGGCTCGGCGAGCAGCAGGCGAAACTCAACGCGGTGCGGGAGCGCCACGCCCGCTCGCTTGAGGTGCGCGACAAAATTGCCGGTGCCGGTGCGGCGACCACCGTGGCCGGGCTGGCGATGGGCGCGCCGGTGATGGCCGCAGTGAAAGCGTCGGCGGACATGGAAGACGCGATGAAGGGCGTGGCGAAGCAGGTTAATGGCCTGCGCGACAACGACGGCAACCGCACGGCACAGTTCTACGACATGCAGGCCGCCATCAAGGCCGCCAGCGAGCAGCTGCCGATGGACAACGGCGCGATTGACTACGCCGCGCTGGTCGAGGGCGGCGCGCGCATGGGCGTGACCAACCAGAACGATTCCTACGAGGACCAGAAGCGCGACCTTCTGGCGTTTGCCACTACGGCGGCGAAGGCGTCCACCGCGTTTGAGCTGCCCGCCGGGGAGCTGGCCGAGGGGCTGGGCAAGATTGCGCAGCTCTACAAAATCCCGACCCGCAACATCGAGCAGCTGGGCGACGCGCTGAACTACCTGGACGACAACGCGATGTCCAAGGGATCGGACATTATCGACGTGCTGCAGCGCATGGGCGGCGTGGCGGACAGGCTGGACTACCGCAAGGCCGCCGCGCTCGGCTCCACGTTCCTGAGCCTCGGCGCAACGTCGGAAACCGCCGCCAGCGCGGCGAACGCCATGGTGCGCGAACTCTCCGTTGCCACCATGCAGGGCAAGTCCTTTATGGGCGGCATGGCGCTGCTGAAGCTCGATCCGAAAGCCATTGAAAAGCAGATGACCACCGACGCGATGGGCACCATCCAGCGCGTGCTGGAGAAGGTGAACAACCTGCCCGCCGACAAGCGCCTGACCGCAATGACCATGGTGTTTGGCAAGGAGTTCGGCAAGGATGCGGCGAAGCTCGCCAACAACATGCTGGAGCTGCGGCGCCAGCTGCAGCTGACGCAGGGGAACGCGGCCAGCGGCTCGATGCAGAAAGAATCCGACATCAACAAGGACTCGCTGTCCGCGCAGTGGCTGCTGGTGAAAACCGGCGCGGCCAACACGATGAGCGGCCTCGGCGACACGCTGCGCCAGCCACTGCTGGAAATCATGGACGCGGTGAAGCGCGTCACCGGCACCCTGCGCCGCTGGGTGGAGTCGAACCCGGAGCTGGTCGGCAGGCTGATGAAAATCGCCGCCGTGGTGGCAACCGTCACGCTTGCGCTGGGCACGCTCGCCGTGGGCATGGCCGCCGTGCTGGGGCCGATCCTGATGCTGCGCTTCGGATTAAGCATGCTCGGCCTGAAGGGGCTGGCGAAGCTCTCGCCGCTGCTGGGCGGGCTGGGCAAGGCATTCGCAAAACTGGTGCCCGGCCTGACGTCTTCGGGTGACGGCATCAAAAAGCTGTTCTCACTGTTCAGCGGCGGCGAGGCCGGGGAGTCGGTGAACTGGCTGGAGAAAATCCGCGACGCGCTGGCGTCCCTGCGCGGCGGTGACGACAACGACGAAGGCGGCGGCATTCTCAACGCCTTCCGCGAGGGGGCGCTGGAGAAAATCAAGGAGAAGGCGCAGGACGCCGGGCAGACGCTGGTTGCCTCCTTCCGTAACCCGATGGCCGGTGTGCGGGCGCTCGGCGCGCAGGTGCGCGGGCTGGCCGGTGCCGCCCTTGCACCGCTGGCCGCCTCGGTGCGTGGTGCCGGTGGCGCGCTGATGTGGCTGGTGAAGTCGCCTTTTGCCCTGCTGCGCACGGTGCTGACGGGCGTGATATGGGCGCTCGGCGCGCTGCTGAGTCCCGTCGGGCTGGCCGTGGCGGCGCTTGCCGGGGTAGCGCTGGTTGTCTGGAAATACTGGGCGCCAATTAAGGCATTTTTAGGCGGTGTGGTGGACGGCTTCAGGGCCGCCGCCGGTCCCATCAGCGAGGCGTTTTCACCGCTGCAGCCGGTTTTCCAGTGGATAGGCGATAAGGTTCAGGCGCTGTTCGGCTTGTTTAAAGACCTGCTGACGCCGGTGCAATCCACGGCGGCCGAGCTGGACAGCGCCGCCGCGAAGGGCAAAGCGTTCGGGCAGGCGCTGGCGGACGGGCTGAACATGGTGATGCACCCGCTTGACTCACTTAAGGCCGGGATCGGCGAGCTGCTGGACAAGTTCGGCCTCGTCAGCAAGGCGGCGGCTGGCACAAAGCTGCCACAACCGCCGAAAGCTGCCAGCGTCAGCGGCGGCGGGGTGACGCTGCCAGCGGGCGGCTTCCCGGCGTTTGCGGGCATGTACGACACCGGCGGCAACATCCCGGCGGGCCAGTTTGGCGTGGTGGGTGAAAACGGGCCGGAAATGGTCGGCGGGCCGGTGAGCGTGACGAGCCGGAAGCGCACCGCGCAGCTGGCGGCCATGGCGGCGATGACGCTCGGCATGTCTGCCGGAACGGCGGAGGCGAAGCCGCTGCACCCGCTGAGCCTGCCCGCGCAGGCGTACCGGCAGGACGCACCGCGCCAGCAGTCTGGCATGAGCGCCGCGCCCGTGAGCATTCACGCGCCGATCACCATCGTGCAGCAGCCGGGCCAGAGTGCGCAGGACGTGGTGGACGAGGTGATGCGCAGACTGGAGGCAAAAGAGCGGCAGGCGCAGTCCCGCGCCCGCAGCAGCTACCGTGACCGTGGAGGGTTTGAATAATGATGATGACGCTGGGCCTGTTTGTTTTCATGCTCAAGACGGTGCCGTATCAGGAGCTGCAGCTCCAGCGCAGCTGGCGCTTCCCGTCGAACAGCCGCGTGGGGGCGCGCCCGGCGCTGCAGTTCCTCGGCCCGGACAATGACACCATTACGCTGTCGGGCGTGCTGCTGCCGGAAATCACCGGCGGCAGGCTGTCGCTGTTCGCGCTCGAGCAGATTGCCGAGCTGGGGCGAGCGTGGCCGCTGATTGAGGGCAGCGGCACGATTTACGGCATGTTCGTGATCGAGAGCCTGAGCCAGACCAAAGCTGAGTTTTTCAGCAACGGCGTGTGCCGGCGGATTGAGTTCACGCTCACGCTGAAGCGCACCGATGAATCGCTGGGTGAAATGTTCGGCAGCCTCAGCGATCAGCTGTCGGCCATGCAGGGCGCTGCCACCGACGCAGCTGGTAAAGTCGGTGCGGCAGTGGGCGGGCTGTTCTCATGATGGCGGGCAGCTGGATTAACGGGCAGGCGAACGCGCCCGCCTTCAGGCTGGCGCTTGCCGGGGCGGACATCACACAGAAGATAGAGCAGCGGCTCATCAGCCTGACGCTGACCGATAACCGCGGCTTTGAGGCGGACCAGCTGGACATCGAGCTGGACGACGCGGACGGGCAGCTGCTGATGCCGCGCCGGGGCGTTGAGCTGTCGCTGGCGCTGGGCTGGAAAGGGGAGGCGCTTTTTCCGAAAGGCACCTACACCGTGGACGAAATCGAGCACAGCGGCACGCCGGACCGGCTAACCCTGCGCGCGCGCAGCGCGGACTTCCGCCAGACGCTGAACACCAAGCGCGAGAAGTCGTGGCACCAGACCAGCGTCGGCGAGGTGGTGAAAGAGATCGCCGGGCGGCACAAGCTCAAAACGGCGATGGGGGACGACGTGGCAAAAATGGCACTCGATCACATCGACCAGACCAATGAGTCAGACGCCAGCTTTTTGATGCGCCTGGCGAAACTGTGCGGCGCGGTGGCGTGCATCAAGGACGGCAACCTGCTGTTTATCCGTCAGGGGCAGGGCAAAACGGCCAGCGGTAAAGCGCTGCCCGCCATCACCCTCGTGCGCAAAGACGGCGACGGTCACCGCTTTACGCTGGCTGACCGTGACGCCTACACCGGCGTGATCGCAAGCTGGCTGCACACCCGCGAGCCGGAGAAAAAGCCGGAAGCCACGGTGAAGCGTAAGCGGCGAAAGCCCGCCGCGCAGAAGAAGGAGCCGGAGGCAAAGCAGGGCGACTATCTGATCGGCACGGATGAAAACGTCCTGGTGCTGAGCCGCACCTATGCGAACCGGGCCAACGCCGAGCGCGCCGCCAAAATGCAGTGGGAACGGCTGCAGCGCGGGGTGGCAACGTTCTCTATTCAGCTGGCGCGTGGCCGGGCCGATCTCTACACGGAAATGCCGGTGAAGGTCAGCGGGTTCAAACAGCAGATTGATACAGCGGAATGGATTATTACCACGCTGACGCACGGACTGAGCGCGGAGAGCGGATATACAACAAGCATTGAGCTTGAAGTGAAAATTGACTCACTTAAGATGGAATAAATTAGGTTTAATCTAATTTTAATTGTAGCATTAGCAAAAAAGCTAAGCCGGAGGCGCGTATGATGAACTGTCCTTTGTGTGGCAATGCTGCACATACCCGTAGTAGTTTCCAGGTATCCAAGGAAACAAAAGAGCGTTACAACCAGTGCCAGAACATCAATTGCAGTTGTACGTTTAAATCCCACGAAACGGTTTCAGAAATAATTATGAGTCCAGGGAAAATCAAACCCGTTCCTCCTCATCCAGATCGTTCTTTGCAAGGCTCACTTTGGATGTGAGCGTTGTACTTACATTACCCGCTTAGGCGGGTTTTTTTATGCCCAAGGTTTGCCCGCTTTGCTTGAGGGTGTCGCAACCATGAAAAGTCGTGCGACACTTTTGCGACACTGCCAGATTAGACAACAAAAAAGCCACCTTTAGAGGTGGCTTAACTATATGATTTACATTACTAAATTTGGTGGCCCCTGCTGGGTTTGAACCAGCGACCAAGCGATTATGAGTCGCCTGCTCTAACCACTGAGCTAAGGGGCCAGCGGAGCGGGGATTATAGAGTATCTTGTTAGGGTGATCCAGAGTTCGCCATTTGGATGGTGAAAATTACAGCAATAGCTGACTCATTGATCTCAAAAGAAAATTCTATCGTCCCACGCTCTACGCTTATTAAGCGCCCAACCAGCATTGGTTTTTGAGACCAGGCTCATTCGAAAGTTTTCTTATGCTACAAATAGCGTGATGCAGGCTTGTTAAGCGAGATGAACGGCAATATGGCGATGCGTGCTTCTTCATAGCTCTGCCAAAGCTGCACATCTTCAACGGATGGGATGGTCACCAACTCGCCGGCATCAAGTCCACGTAGCGCAGCCGAGACTAAATCATCCACTTCCATCAGCATCTCAGCGGGAATTTCGTTAATGGATTTTCCTGCGCGCTCGAAGATCTCGGTACGCGTTAAGCCTGGCAACACCGCCTGCATACGCACACCGCTTTCGGCTAATTCACGATGCAAATTACGGGTCAGGGAAAGCACATACGCTTTGCTGGCGTTGTACGCGCCATTCGCCGATTCGCTCACTAGCGCTAGCACTGAAGCAATATTCACTATCGTACCATTGCGACGTGCACGAAACGCCTGCGCAGCAGTGTGGGCCAGCTGTGTCAGCGCCACGATATTTAACGTCAGCATTGTTTGAATTTTCGCGATGTCACCGTCGATGAATTCACCTTCAACCGTCATGCCCGCATTGTTTACCAGCAGAGTTATCGCTTTATTTTGCTGGATTTCGTGATCGACTCTTTGCAAATCATCATGGTTGGTGAGATCGGCCGCTAACACGCTGACTTCAACGCCATGTGATTCACGCAAAGATTGCGCCAACAGATTGAGCCTGGCTGCATCGCGCGCCACCAGAATCAAGTTTGTGCCGCGTGCTGCCAGCTGTTTTGCATAGGTCGCGCCAATTCCGCTTGATGCGCCGGTGATTAAAGCCAGGTGTTGTGACATGGTGTATTCCTTTAAATGATGGTTGTCATATTTACGAGGTTTAATATGACGATCATAATATTTATCGTCAAGCTAGAATATGATGGTTGTAATAATTACACTGATTGCTATCAACGATATCGGAGTCAATGAAGATGGAAAAGCTGAGCCATAAAGCGCGTACGCGACAGCGCATTCTGGATGAAGCCTCTGTGGTAATGCGCGAGAACGGCACTGAAAGCATCGGTGTCGCGGCGCTGATGAAGCGCGTGGGCTTAACGCACGGCGGCTTTTATGCCCACTTCGCCTCGCGCGAAGATCTGGTGCAAGCGGTGATCGCTGAGATGTTTGCCGATTCGGCGCGCCGCTTTGCGGATATCACCTCAATTAACGATCCCGCTGAACGACTGAGTCAGTTAATCGATAGCTATTTATCCGAGCATCATTGCAACACGCCGGGTGAAGGCTGTCCGCTGCCTGCGCTGGTGAGTGAAATGGCACATTTATCGGTTGAGGCGCGCACACTATTTTCCCAGCGCCGAGAAGCGATGCGGCAGCGCCTGGCGTTGACGCTACATGAACTTAACCATCCGCATGCGGATGACGCCGCGACCACCATGTTGGCTGAGATGGTTGGCGCGGTGGCAATGGCACGCGCTTGTCCGGACGACGAGGAAGCACGTACGATGCTGGCGAGCAGTCGTCGGTCGGTAAAACAACGCGCCGGACTGGAGATGGCATGAGCGAGCACGATATCCGCGACATTATTGCGCCTGATTTACAGGTACTGTTTTGTGGCATCAATCCGGGCAAATCGTCAGCGCACACCGGATTTCATTTTGCGCATCCCGGCAATCGCTTTTGGAAGGTGATTTACCAAGCCGGCTTTACGCGCGAGTTACTTAAGCCCGAGCAGGAGCAGCGGCTGCTGGAAACCGGCTGTGGCATCACCATGCTGGTGGAGCGTCCAACGGTGCAGGCTAACGAGTTGGACGGCGATGAATTACGCGACGGTGGTTCACGCCTGCAGCAAAAAATTCTCCATTATCAGCCGCGTGCGTTGGCGGTGTTGGGCAAGGATGCTTTTCAGAAAGCGTTTCGTCAGCGCAAAGTTGAGTGGGGCGAGCAGCCGCAAACGCTGGGTGAAACGCGTTTGTGGGTGCTGCCTAATCCGAGCGGGTTAAATCGTGCGACGCTGGAAGAGATGGCCGCATCCTATCGCAAACTGCATGATTGGCTGCAGAACAACGCGTGAAAGAGCTATTCTTCAGGCAATAAAAAACCCCGGCAAGCCAGGGTTTTTTCATCTCGACAACGATTAATCGTCGAGGAAGCTACGCAGTACTTCTGAGCGGCTTGGGTGACGCAGTTTACGCAGCGCCTTGGCTTCGATCTGACGAATACGTTCACGCGTTACATCAAACTGTTTGCCAACCTCTTCCAACGTGTGGTCGGTGTTCATATCGATACCGAAACGCATACGCAAAACTTTCGCTTCGCGCGCGGTCAGGCCAGCCAACACGTCGTGGGTCGCTGAGCGCAGGCTTTCCGAGGTTGCGGAATCCAGCGGCAGCTCCAGCGTAGTGTCTTCGATAAAATCGCCCAGATGCGAATCTTCATCATCACCAATCGGCGTCTCCATAGAGATCGGCTCTTTAGCGATTTTCAGCACTTTGCGGATCTTATCTTCAGGCATCAGCATACGTTCAGCCAGCTCTTCCGGCGTCGGTTCGCGACCCATCTCCTGCAGCATCTGACGCGAAATACGGTTGAGTTTGTTGATGGTCTCAATCATATGCACCGGAATACGGATGGTGCGCGCCTGGTCAGCGATAGAGCGGGTGATAGCCTGACGGATCCACCATGTAGCGTAAGTTGAGAACTTATAACCACGACGATATTCAAACTTATCAACGGCTTTCATTAGACCGATGTTGCCTTCCTGAATCAAATCGAGGAACTGCAGACCACGGTTGGTGTATTTCTTGGCGATAGAGATAACCAGACGTAAGTTTGCTTCAACCATCTCTTTCTTCGCACGGCGCGCTTTCGCTTCGCCGATAGACATGCGACGGTTAATGTCCTTCACCTGCTCGATGGTCAAGCCGGTTTCTTCTTCGATCTGCTGCAGTTTGTACAGCGAACGATTCACATCATCTTCAACTTCCAGCAGCTTCTCAGACCATGGTTTGTTCATTGCCAGCGCGGCTTTGAACCAGCTTGGGTTGGTTTCGTTGCCGGTGAACAGCGTGATGAAGTTTTTCTTCGGCATCTTGCACAGTTCAATACACAGCTTCATGATCAGGCGCTCTTGCGTACGCACGCGCTCCATCATTTCACGCATATTGTTTACCAGGTAATCGAACTGCTTCGGTACCAGGCGGAACTGCTTGAACACTTCAGAGAGATTCTGGATTTCGGCTACGGCGTCAGCATGGCTGCGACCTTTAGCTTTGATGACGGTACGCGTGGTTTCATACTGCGTACGCAGGTCGCCAAACTTCTCGCGAGCCAGTTCTGGATCGATAGAATTATCGTCGTCAGAGCTGTCGTCATCCTCTTCATCTTCTTCTTCATCGTCGTTACGATCTTCCTGAGATAACTCAGAACCCACGTGCGTGGCGGTCGGCGCGATATCTTCTTCCGCGTTAGGATCGATGAAGCCGATGATCAAGTCAGACAGGCGATAGTCGCCCGCTTCAACGCGATCATACTGATCGAGTAGATAGGTGATCGCTTCCGGATATTCGGCTACAGAGCATTGGACCTGGTTGATACCGTCTTCGATGCGCTTAGCGATGTCAATTTCGCCTTCGCGCGTCAGCAGTTCAACGGTACCCATTTCGCGCATGTACATGCGCACCGGGTCGGTGGTACGGCCAATTTCAGATTCAACACTGGATAAAACCTGAGCGGCGGCTTCTGCGGCATCTTCGTCAGTATCGGAGCTGTTTTCATTCAGTATCAGATCATCAGCATCAGGCGCTTCTTCAACAACCTGAATACCCATGTCATTAATCATCTGGATGATGTCTTCGATCTGATCGGAGTCGACGATATCTTCCGGCAGATGGTCATTGACCTCAGCATAGGTCAAATAGCCTTGCTCCTTACCACGGGTGACAAGTAGCTTAAGCTGTGACTGCGGGTTTTGCTCCATAAGACGGTATCCACACTTCTGTTAATTAGATTGGTGTCGGTCGGCGCGAGCCAACTATAACAGTGAAGGCGTTGTGTTTTTGCCGCTGCCTACATCGCGGCCAGGGCTGAAGCCCATCTATAATCGGCACTTAAGCCGCTTGTGTTCTTTCCGAGGCTAACTTACTTGCCATTTTCAGTGCTGGCAGTGCTCGCAATCCTCACGTACTTCAGTACGCTCCGGTTGCTGTGCGCTGGCAGCACTGAAACTGGCTGCGACGTTGACGCCTCTAAATTTGTGCTGTGTGTTTCCGGCTTCGCTTATCGCGTCTATCAATCCGGAAATCATTGAGCCAGAATGCCGTTTTTAACGTACTTGCAGTTCTGATCCCGTTAAAATCTTATTTTTTCGCTAATGCCTGGCTTAAAGCCCAGAATTCGCGGCGTTCGACGGCGCTTAGGCCTTCAGTTCGCTCGCGTGCGATCAGCGCTTCAAGGCGCTGTTCGAGTGCGGAATCGTAAATGCTCGCCAGTGAATCCTGGAACACTTCTTCCGCCTCTTCATCCACTATCATGTGGTTCCAGGTGGCCAGTGTTTCAAGGGGCTGGCTAAAATTTGTTCCGCGATATAACTCTAGTAGCTGTCCGGTGGTCAGGCCAGGATTCTCTGTACAACGGCTGACTAACTCCACAAATAGCGGTAAACCCGCCATTTTTGACTGCTCCAGTCCATCCAGTGTAGGCACGATGGAGGCAAATTGCGGATTCTGCACTAATAACGCGATCAATACGCGCATGGTGGTGCGCTTCAACGGTGGGGCAGTTGGCAGCACTCCGCTTTCTGCTAGCTTCGGCATCAGCTTGTCTAACTGGTTATCGTCAAGAATCCCGAGTTTATTACCCAAGGTTTGACGCATATAAATGCGCAGCGTTTCACCGGGAATTTGACTAATCAGCGGTAACGCCAGTGTCGCCAGCTTGGTCTTGCCATCGCGTGTACTCAAATCCACTTGCGGCATCAGGCTGTCGAACAAAAACGTGGAGAGCGGTGTCGCCTGCTCCATCCGCGCTTCAAAGGCTGCTTTGCCCTCTTTGCGTACCAGCGTGTCCGGATCCTCGCCATCGGGCAAAAACATAAAGCGTAGCTGACGACCATCATTCATGTAAGGCAATGCAGTTTCGAGCGTACGCCATGCTGCTTCACGTCCGGCGCGGTCACCGTCGTAACAGCAAATCACGGTATCCGTTGAGCGATAAAGCAGCTGAACGTGTTCAGCGGTGGTCGAAGTGCCCAACGAAGCTACGGCATAATCGATGCCAAACTGCGCCAGCGCCACCACGTCCATATAACCTTCGACAACCAGCAAACGCGCGGGTTGCGGATGATTTTTCTGCGCTTCATAAAGCCCGTATAACTGGCGGCCTTTATGGAAAATCGGTGTTTCCGGTGAGTTCAGATACTTCGGCGTATCGTTGCCCAGCACGCGGCCACCAAAACCAATCACGCGGCCACGTTTATCGCGAATAGGGAACATCACACGATCGCGGAAGCGATCGTAGGTGCGGCCAGAGTCATTGCTGACCAACATGCCCGCTTCCATCAGCGATTCGCGATCGTCTTTCTGCTGCCCAAAGCGCTTCAGAGCATTATCCCAACCCGCAGGCGCATAGCCGATAGCGAAGTGATCGATCACTTCCTGACTAAGACCGCGCGTGGCGAGATAGTTCTGTGCAGATTGCGCTTGTGGATTACGCAGGCTCTGTTGATAGAAGCCGTTCAGGCCATCCAGCAACTGATAAAGACTTTGACGTTGATGGCGCTCCATCTGGCTAGGACCGTTGCCCGCTTCATACGGCACTTCTAAGCCATGAAGCGTGGCGAGCTCCTCAACGCTCTCAACAAACTCCAGACGATCGTGATTCATCAGGAAGTCGATGGCGTTGCCTTTGGCGCCACAGCCGAAGCAGTAATAGAACTGCTTCTCACCGCTTACGGTGAAAGAGGGGGTTTTCTCGTTATGAAAAGGACAGCACGCGTGATAGTTCTTACCCTGCTTTTTCAGCTTAACGCGGGCATCGATAATATCCACGATGTCCGTGCGGGCAAGTAAGTCGTTGATAAATATGCGTGGAATTCGTCCAGCCATAAGCCCCGATTTTTCAGCTCATAAACGACAACAAGCCGCGCTTCCTTTCGGAAAGCACGGCCTTTTACTTGACTCTGTCTGCGTTTATCACGCGGCGGAAGCAAGCTTCCGCAAGAAATTAGTACAGACGAGTGCGGCGTGCGTTTTCGCGAGCCAGTTTCTTGGCATGACGCTTAACTGCAGATGCTTTAGCGCGCTTACGCTCAGTGGTAGGCTTCTCGTAGAACTCACGGCTACGAACTTCTGCCAAAACACCTGCTTTCTCGCATGAACGCTTAAAGCGACGCAGTGCTACGTCGAACGGCTCGTTTTCACGTACTTTAATTACCGGCATGTAACTCTTACCTCGATAAAATTCGGTTTTTGCTGCTGACTGCGGCGCCAGCACATTTCAAAATGGTGCAGCATTTTACTCCAGCCGCGGCCGACTTGTAAAGCACCATGTATAATTTAGAACCAACAGGGGCATATGCCATCGCGGCTGCCGGTTTTTTCAGGCCGTGGAGTATAGCGCACTCTTTGTGCGACAGAAAAACACTTTTTCAGGGGCAAAGTCTCTGGCGTGAGAATTGCCTGTGTTACACTGCGCGCCGCACGAAGAGGGTGATAAAAGCTATGCGAGTTCTGGGTATTGAAACGTCCTGCGATGAAACCGGCATCGCGATTTACGACGATGCGTCCGGTCTGCTGGCAAATCAACTATATAGCCAGGTGAAACTGCATGCCGATTACGGCGGCGTGGTGCCGGAACTGGCATCGCGTGACCACGTCCGTAAAACCGTGCCGCTGATTCAGGCGGCACTGAAAGAAGCGGGCCTTGAGCCACAACAGATTGACGGCGTCGCCTACACCGCCGGGCCCGGATTGGTGGGCGCGCTGCTGGTTGGCGCCACCATTGGCCGAGCGTTGGCATTCGCCTGGAATGTGCCGGCGGTGCCGGTCCATCATATGGAAGGGCATCTTCTGGCGCCGATGCTGGAAGAGAATCCGCCGGAATTCCCGTTTGTCGCGCTGCTGGTTTCCGGCGGGCATACGCAATTGATCAGCGTGACCGGCATTGGTGAATACACCTTATTGGGCGAATCGATTGACGATGCGGCTGGCGAAGCGTTCGATAAAACCGCCAAGCTGCTGGGGCTGGATTATCCCGGCGGACCGATGCTGTCGCGTATGGCGCAGCAAGGCACGCCAAACCGTTTCCGCTTCCCGCGGCCAATGACCGATCGTCCGGGGCTGGATTTCAGCTTCTCCGGCCTGAAAACCTTTGCGGCGAATACCATTCGCGAGCATCAGGGCGACGAGCAAGCTCGCGCGGATATCGCCCGCGCATTTGAAGATGCGGTGGTTGATACCTTAATGATTAAGTGCAAACGCGCGCTTGAGCAAACTGGCTTTAAACGTTTGGTGATTGCGGGTGGCGTCAGCGCGAACCGCACGTTGCGTGAGCGCATGGCCGAGATGATGCAAAAGCGTGGCGGCGAGGTGTTTTACGCACGCCCTGAGTTTTGCACCGATAACGGCGCGATGATTGCTTACGCGGGCATGGTGCGTCTCAAAGGCGGCACCAGCGGTGGGCTCGGCGTCAGCGTGCGGCCGCGCTGGCCGCTGGCAGAATTGCCCGCCATCTAAAAAAACCGGCCTTGCGCCGGTTTTTTTATTTCTTCTTATTCCGTTTCCAGATCTTATTTTCCTGGCCGCGCCACAGGCGCTGGATGTTGTCGTGGTGCCGCAACAGAATCAGGCACGAGAGCATCGAAACGGGGAAAGTGAATTGCGGTTTGAACCACCACACGTAAAACGGTGCGATCAGCGCGCTGACAATCGCGCCAAGTGATGAATAGCCGCTTAGCAGCACCGTCAGCAGCCAGGTGCCGGTCATCAATCCCGTCAAATCCCAGCCAATCGGTGCAATCGCACCAAAGGCCGTCGCCACGCCTTTACCGCCGCGAAAACGAAAGAACACCGGATAGATGTGGCCCAGACAGGCGGCAATCGCCGTGAGGCCGAGATAGAGCGGGGCAACGTGCAGCAGATAAGCGATCCACACCGGCAGCATGCCTTTTGCCACATCGAAGATCAGCACTGCGGCAGCGGCGGCTTTGCCACCAATGCGCAAAACGTTGGTCGCGCCAGGATTGCCTGAGCCTTGCGAGCGCGGATCGGGTAAACCAGCCAGTTTACAGACCAATATCGCACTGGAAATCGAGCCGCAAAGATACGCGAAAATAATCATACCAAGCGCGATAGCACTCATAGCGTCGTACCGTTCCTTTTGGGTCGTTTTGTTCTCGATAAGCGTGGATAATACGCATAATCCGCCGGAAGTGGTATCCGGCTTAGCCAAAAACAGAGACTGACATCATGGATATCGTATTTATCGAGCAGCTTACCGTGTTCACAACTATTGGCGTTTACGACTGGGAACAAGGCATGCAGCAGAAGCTGGTGCTCGATGTCGAAATGGCGTGGGACAACCGTCACGCCGCCGCCAGCGACGATGTGAGTGATTGTCTGAGCTACGCCGATGTCACGGAAGTGATCCTTAATCATCTGCAAGGCCAGCGTTTTGCCCTGGTCGAAAGGGTAGCAGAAGAAATCGCCGATCTGTTGATGAATCGTTTCAAAACCCCTGGAGTACGCATAAAGGTAGGCAAACCGGGCGCTGTAGCGCAGGCGGCCAGCGTTGGCGTGCGTATTGAGCGCGGGACTATTCCGAAATAAATCTTCCGTGATTGCCATCACAATGAAACCAAACCAAATTATGGTGTGTCTCACTTGAGACCGTTGCGCTAACCAGCAGGAAGTGACCGAATTTCTTAAGGTTTCCTTCAGCGTGACGCAGGCATAATTTCAGGCGGTAGCCCTTTGCGACCGCCTTTTTACTGTTTAAAACGGATAGAGGAAATATTTTGATGGCAGACATTCACCAGCTTTGGGTAGCTGCAATCCTGGGGGTTGTAGAAGGCCTCACGGAATTCCTGCCGGTCTCTTCCACGGGCCACATGATTATTGTTGGCCATCTGTTGGGTTTTGAAGGCCAGACCGCTGAAACCTTCGAAGTGGTGATTCAGCTCGGTTCGATTCTGGCTGTGGTTGTGATGTTCTGGCGCCGCCTGTTTGGTTTGATCGGCATTCACTTCGGTGAGGTCAAACATGAAGGCGTGGGTACGGGCAAATTAACCCTGATTCATATTCTGTTGGGTATGGTGCCGGCGGTGGTGATTGGTTTGCTGCTGCACGACCAAATCAAAACGCTGTTTAACCCGATCAACGTGATGTATGCGCTGGTGGTCGGCGGTGTGCTGCTGCTGGTGGCGGAATACTTCAAGCCGAAGCAGCCGAAAGCGGTTGGCGTTGACGATATCACCTACCGTCAGGCATTTATGATTGGCTGCTTCCAGTGTCTGGCGCTGTGGCCGGGCTTCTCGCGCTCAGGTGCAACGATTTCTGGCGGTATGCTGATGGGCGTGAGCCGTTATGCGGCGTCAGAGTTCTCGTTCATTCTGGCGGTGCCGATGATGATTGGCGCCACCGGACTGGATCTCTACAAGAGCCTCGGCTTCCTGACGATGCAGGATTTCCCAATGTTTGCCGTCGGTTTTGTAACGGCTTTCGTCGTGGCGCTGCTGGCGATCAAGGTGTTCCTTGAGCTGATCAAGCGTATCTCGTTCGTCTCTTTCGCTATCTACCGCTTCATTGTTGCGGCCGTGGTTTACGCCATCTTTATGTAAGTTGCCCCGCGCGGCTGGTTACACTGGCCGCGCGTTAATCAATTGCGCCTGCAGCACCGCCACACGCCGACGCGTCAACTCTTCCCGCACTTCCGCCCCTTTAAAACCTGCTGCCACCACATCTTTGGTTGGCACCGCTTGCGCCAGCGCAAACGCCTGACGCAAATAGTCGCCTTGTGGATAAGTCATGCTTTCCAGACCCGCACGCCCGCGCGCATCCGCTTCGCTGGTCAGCGCCATCTTCTCCACGCGATCTGGCTTGCGCCAGGCATCAATTCGATCAAAAAGCGCGATTAACGCGTCAGCGGGCTGGCGCTCAATGGTGTGCACCACGTCATGGAATTCGGTCACCACTAACGCCAAATCACGCACCTGATTCGGCACGCGCAGGCGCTGGCACAGCGCTTCAACAATCGGCACGCCCGCGAGGCCATGACCATGATGGCTCGGCCATTTTTCTGCTGGCGTCAGCGCCTTACCGACATCGTGGAACAGCGTAGCGAAACGCACATCAAGCTGATCCGAGAGCGCAGCGGACATCGCCAGCGTCATCAGCGCATGGATGCCGGTATCAATCTCGGGATGCCATTTGATCGGGGCCGGAATGCCATAAAGATTATCGATTTCCGGGAACAGCACCTGCAGCGCGCCGCAATCACGTAATACCTGGAAATAGACCTGTGGATTGCGCGTCAGCAGCGCTTTTTCCGTCTCTTTCCACACCCGTTCTGCGGTGAGATGCGCCAGTTCGCCGCTGACCGCCATTTCGCGCATCAGCGCCTGGGTTTCATCAGCAATCCGGAAATTCAGATGGGCAAAGCGGGCAGCGAAACGCGCCACGCGCAGTACACGCAGCGGATCTTCGTTAAAGGCGGTGGAAACATGGCGCAGCTGGCGTTTCGCCAGGTCGCGCTGACCGCCATATGGATCAATCAGCTCGCCGCTGTCGCTTTGAGCGATGGCATTGATGGTGAGATCGCGGCGCTGCAAATCTTGCTCGAGCGTGACATCCGGCGCGAACTGCGTCACAAAGCCGGTGTAACCGTTGCCGCTTTTGCGTTCCGTACGCGCCAGCGCATACTCTTCACGGCTTCGCGGATGCAAAAAAACCGGAAAATCCCGGCCAACCTGCTGATAACCTTCCGCCAGCATCGCATCTGGCGTCGCGCCTACAACAACCCAATCTCTATCTTTTACCGGCAAACGCAGTAAGGCATCGCGCACTGCGCCACCGACCAGAAACGTCTTCACTCAACCACTCCAGAGGCAGATCAAAAATTGCGTGCTGAACACGCTTGTTACTTTATTGTTGCATACTTTGGCTAAATGTCGGGCACGCCAAAAAGGGCATCTTACGATCCCCTTAAATAAAAGAACAAATCTGCGTGGCGCGTTAGTTCATCCAGCGATCGTTTTTCTTACGACGCGGCACCATATGCGGCAGCAACAGACCCAACAGCAGACCAACGCCCAGCACGCCGCCGCCATACATAAACCATTGCATGATGATGGTGCGCTGCTTGTCATCCAGTTGCACATTGGCGGCGCTGACTTTCTTCTGCGCGACAATCAGCTCATTTTTCAGCTTCTGATTCTCCGCTTTCAGGCCATCAATGGTGCCGTCGCTGTTGGCGACTTTGTTCTGCATCTCAGAAGTGCGCTGATTCCAGCTGTTGTCAATATTCGCTAGCTTGGCCGTCAGATCTTTAACCTGCTGCTCCAGCTGTGGTACGCGAGTACGCAGGCTAGGACTGGCGCTCAGTTGCGACAGTGGAATCCAGTTAGTTTTGCCTTCTGCATCACGAATCTGACCATATTGAGAGTCGTTATTGGTCTGCAGCAAGGTCACTTCCTCTCCGGCGTTCAGCTTACCGATCAGGCGATATTGATCGCCCGGACCGCTGCGCACCCAAGTGGATAATTCATCGGAGATGTAGCGTTTTTCGTCAGCAGCATGAGCAGGTGTGATGGCGCTGAAAGCCAGCAAAGAAAGGGCAGCAAGTGTGATTTTTTTCATTCGATGTCGTTTTTTCTTAATGGCGTAAAATTACCGGCACAGTCTGGAGACGCTTCTCAAAAATCTGAATGAGAACTATCCTGGTCTCAATCCGGTGCGAAAAGGGTCGTAAAAGCACAAGAAAGCGGAGACAGCGGGCTTCCGGTGCATTACTCTTCGCCAGATTAAACTCGTAAGTGCCAGCAGCGTATTGAATAAAAAATTATGACCATCGAAATCGAATTAAAGTTCATTGCTACACCGCAAGCCGCCGAAAAACTGGCGGAAAAGCTTGCCGCGTGGCCACATCAGCACTTCGCCGCGCGCGAGCTGACCAATATCTATTATGAAACCGACGACAACCAACTGCGTCGCTGGGACATGGGCCTGCGCATTCGTGGCGTTGACCAACGCTATGAAATGACGCTGAAAGCGGCCGGTAAAACCGTTGGCGGTCTGCACCAGCGTCCGGAATACAATGTTGATCTCACGGAGCCGCAGCTGGATATCGCGCGCCTGCCAGCCGAGATTTGGCCGCAGGGCACCGATATTGCTGCACTGCAATCGCGCCTGCAGCCGCTGTTCAGCACTCATTTCCAGCGCGAAGCCTGGCTGGTGCAATTTGGCGACAGCGAAATTGAAGTGGCGTTTGACCGCGGCGAAGTCGCTGCCGGTGAATTCAGCGAACCGCTTTATGAAGTCGAGCTGGAGCTCAAAAGTGGTCAACGCGATGACATGCTGAAGTTCGCTGAAGCGCTGATTACGATGGGCGGCTTACGTCTCGGCAGCCTGAGCAAAGCCGCGCGCGGCTATCAGTTGGCGCAGGGTAACTTACCGCGCCCCATCCGTACGTTGCCACTGCAGAAAATCGCCGCGAAAGCGTCGGTTGAGCAGGGCATGATCAACGCAATGACTGCGGCACTGAATCATTGGCAATATCACGAAGAAGTGTGGCTGCGTGGTAATAAAGATGCCAAAGCAGCGGTAATTGATGCGCTGGAAACGCTGCGTCAGGCGTTCTCACTGTTTGGTGCGTTGGTGCCACGCAAAGCCAGCAGCGATCTGCGCCAGAAATTAACCCGTCAGGAAGAGTTGCTGGCCGATGATGAGAACAATGCTGAAGCTACCTGCTTTTCGTTAACTTCGGTTGAGGCTCAGTTAGCACTTACTCACTGGCTGGTCGAGTCGCAGTGGCAAAAATGGCTCGACGACAAGAGCAAAAGCAAGCTGCAGGGATCGTTCAAGCGCTTCAGCGATATTATGCTAAGTCGTATTGCCGCCGATCTCAGAGAAACATTCGTTGATGTTCAACTGTTCAATGAGTTCCAGGATAAAGCGACGCGCCTGAATCGCCAGCTGTTGGCGGTGAACCTGCTGGCGGGTGCTTATCCGGCCGAAGAGGTGAATGTTTGGCTGGACGGTTGGCTGGAGTTACAGCATGCGATTCGAGAGAAGCAGGAACGTGGCTTAATGCATCTGGTTAACCTGGCCGTGCGCCCCGCACCTTTCTGGCTCAATAGCGGAATCAAACGCTAACGAAAAATCCAATCAGGGAGAGAAGATGTTGTTACCGTTACCGGCGCTCATGCAGGCGCAGTTGGCTAATGTGGCAGAGCGACTTAATTTGCCATCCTCAGCGTTCACGCCAGAACAGGCGGGCGCGCTGACCTTTAGTGACTTTATCCTCGATAACCTGCAGCAGCATCCCGAATGGTGGCAGCATCTGCAACAGCAAGCGCCTGCGCCAGATGAGTGGCAGCACTATGCCCGCTGGCTGAATGACGTGCTGCACTCAGTTGAAAATGAAACCTCCCTGATGCGTGAACTGCGTTTGTTCCGTCGTCATATGCTGGTGCGCATCGCCTGGATGCAGGCGCTGCAACATGCCACTACCGAACAAAGTTTGCAGCAACTCAGCACGCTGGCGGAAATCCTCATCGCTGCCGCGCGCGACTGGGTTTGGCAGGATTGCAGCCGCGACTTTGGTACGCCATGCAATGAAGCGGGTGAAGCCCAGCCGATGCTGATTCTCGGCATGGGTAAACTCGGCGGCTGTGAACTCAACTTCTCTTCTGATATCGATCTGATTTTTGCCTGGCCGGAAAACGGCGTAACCCAAGGTGGACGGCGCGAGCTCGACAATGCGCAATTCTTCACGCGCATGGGGCAGCGGCTGATCAAAGTGCTCGATCAACCAACGGTGGATGGATTTGTCTATCGCGTGGACATGCGCCTGCGTCCGTTTGGTGATAGCGGTCCGCTGGTGCTGAGTTTCGCGGCACTGGAAGATTATTATCAGGAGCAGGGCCGCGACTGGGAACGCTATGCAATGGTCAAAGCCCGGCTGATGGGCGACGATCACGGCCACTGGAGCCAGGAATTGCAGCAAATGCTGCGGCCGTTCGTCTATCGCCGCTATATCGATTTCAGCGTGATTCAATCGCTGCGTAACATGAAGGGCATGATCGCGCGCGAGGTGCGTCGACGCGGCCTGAAAGACAACATTAAGCTCGGCGCCGGTGGCATTCGTGAAACGGAATTCATTGTGCAGGTGTTCCAGCTGATTCGCGGTGGACGTGAGCGCTCACTACAATTGCGCTCTTTGCTCCCTACGCTCAAAGCGATTGGTGAGCTGGCTTTGTTAAGTCAGAAACAGGTCGATCATCTACGTGAAGCCTATTTGTTCCTGCGTCGGCTGGAAAACCTGCTGCAAAGCATTAATGACGAGCAAACGCAAACGCTGCCAGAGAACGAGCTCGACCGCCAGCGCTTAGCCTGGGCGATGGGCGCGGCAGACTGGACCGCGCTGATGGCGCAGCTTGAGCTGCAAATGGCCGGTGTGCGCGCCATCTTTGACGAGCTGATTGGCGACGATGCACCGGATGTCGACGATCAGCCGCAGTTGGCTGAGTTTGCCGGGCTGTGGCAGGACGCGCTGGAAGAGGGCGATCTCATCCCGGTGGTACCGCAATTGGACGATGCGCAGCGTCACGCGCTTTACAACGCGTTGAACAACTTCCGCCAGGATGTGAGCCGCCGTACTATTGGTCCGCGCGGTCGTCTGGCGCTCGACCAGTTGATGCCGCGTCTGCTCTGTGAAGTTTGTCCGCGCGAAGATGCCGATGTGCTGCTGAATCGTCTGACGCCGTTGTTGCTGGGCGTGCTGACGCGCAGCACTTATCTGGAATTACTCACCGAATATCATGGCGCGCTGCGTCATTTGATTCGTCTGTGTGCCGCGTCACCAATGGTTGCCAGCCAGTTGGCGCGCTATCCGCTGCTGCTGGATGAGTTACTCGATCCCGCAACGCTGTATCAACCCACCGCGACCGACGCTTACCGCGACGAACTGCGCCAATATCTGCTGCGTATTCCCACCGATGACGAAGAGCAGCAGTTGGAAGCATTGCGCCAGTTTAAACAGGCGCAGCATCTGCGCATCGCCGCTGCCGATATTGCTGAAACGCTACCCGTAATGAAAGTGAGCGATCACTTAACCTGGCTGGCAGAAGCGATTATTGAATCCGTGGTGCAGCAAGCCTGGCAGATGATGGTGCAGCGATATGGTCGTCCATCGCATTTGACTAGCGACAGTGAGCGCGGTTTTGCGGTTGTCGGTTATGGCAAGCTGGGTGGTTGGGAGCTGGGTTACAGCTCTGACCTTGATTTGGTGTTCCTGCATGATTGTCCGGATGATGCGGAAACCGATGGCGAGCGCGTCATTGATGGTCGCCAGTTCTATCTGCGCCTGGCGCAGCGTGTAATGCATCTGTTTAGCACGCGCACGTCGTCCGGCATTTTGTATGAAGTGGATGCGCGTCTGCGTCCTTCTGGCGCGGCGGGTATGCTGGTCAGTACTTTTTCCGCTTTCAACGAATACCAGCGCAGCGAAGCATGGACCTGGGAACATCAGGCGCTGGTGCGCGCGCGCATCGTGTTTGGCGAACCTGCGCTCTGTGAACGCTTTGATGAAATCCGCCGTAACGTTCTTTGCCTGCCGCGAGACGTTGAGACGTTGCAAAAAGAAGTGCGTGAAATGCGCGAAAAAATGCGGGCTCATCTCAGCAACAAACAGAAAGGTCGCTGGGAAATTAAGACCGATGAGGGCGGGATCACCGACATTGAATTCATCGCGCAATACCTTGTCTTAAGCTACGCGGCCGATCAGCCAGCGTTGACGCGTTGGTCGGATAATGTCCGCATTTTCGAATTGATGGCGCGTCATGGCATTATGCCGGATGAAGAGGCGCAGGCTTTGACGCATGCGTACGTCACGCTGCGTGATGCGCTGCACCATCTGGCATTGCAGGAATTACCGGGCCATGTGGCGCCTGAAGCCTTTGTCGCTGAACGCGCGGTGGTCAACAACAGTTGGCAGCGTTGGTTAAGCGGTATCCAATCTGACAGCGCGGAACAGTGAGCCTGATGGCTTATGTGGTAATATCCCGCGCATTATTTTGACCGTGTTGGAGTCTCTGAATGAAAGTAACACTGCCCACTTTTGGCAAGGCCACTGTGCTGGTCGTCGGCGATGTGATGTTAGATCGCTATTGGTATGGCCCAACCAGCCGTATTTCCCCGGAAGCGCCGGTGCCGGTGGTGAAAGTGGATACCATTGAAGAGCGTCCAGGCGGCGCGGCAAACGTCGCCATGAACATTGCTGCGCTCGGTGCAGCATCACGGCTGATTGGCTTGACCGGCGCCGATGATGCCGCGCGCGTGTTGAGCGAAACCCTGCAAAAGGTCAACGTCGACTGTGATTTTGTGGCGGTACAAAGCCATCCAACCATCACCAAATTGCGCGTGCTTTCGCGCAATCAGCAGCTGATTCGCCTCGATTTCGAAGAGGGTTTTGAGGAGATTGATCCGCAGCCGATTCACGATCGTATGCGTCAATCGCTGACGCAAGCGGGTGCGCTGGTGTTGTCTGACTACGCCAAAGGCGCGTTGAACAGTGTGCAGACCATGATTCAACTGGCGCGTGAAGCTAAAGTGCCGGTGCTGATTGATCCTAAAGGCACTGATTTTGAACGTTATCGCGGTGCAACGCTGCTGACACCGAATTTGTCTGAATTCGAAGCGGTTGTGGGTAAATGCAAAACCGTGGAAGAGATTGTCAGCCGTGGCATGCAGTTAATCGCGGATTATGAGCTCTCCGCGCTGTTGGTAACCCGTTCTGAAAACGGTATGACGCTGCTGCAGCCGGGCAAAGCGCCGCTGCATCTGCCTACGCAGGCGCAGGAAGTGTATGACGTGACCGGTGCGGGCGATACGGTGATTGGCGTGCTAGCCGCGGTGCTGGCGGCTGGTGACAGCCTGGAAGAAGCCTGTTTCCTTGCCAACGCTGCTGCTGGCGTTGTCGTCGGTAAGCTCGGTACTTCCACTGTCAGCACTGTTGAGCTGGAAAATGCCATTCACGCCCGTCCGGAAACGGGATTTGGTGTGATGACCGAAGCGGAGCTGAAAGCCGCTGTTGCGCTAGCGCGTCAGCGTGGTGAGAAAGTGGTGATGACCAACGGCGTGTTTGACATCCTGCACGCTGGCCATGTTTCTTACCTGGCGAACGCGCGCAAGCTGGGCGATCGCCTGATTGTCGCTGTTAACAGTGATGCCTCAACTAAGCGTCTGAAAGGCGAAACGCGTCCGGTCAATCCGCAAGAAAACCGCATGATTGTGCTGGGTGCGCTGGAAGCGGTGGATTGGGTGGTGCTGTTTGAAGAGGATACGCCACAACGTCTGATTGCGGGAGTGCTGCCGGATCTGCTAGTAAAAGGCGGTGACTACAAGCCGGAAGATATTGCGGGAAGCAAAGAAGTGTGGGCGAACGGCGGTGACGTGCGCGTACTGAACTTTGAAGATGGCATCTCAACCAGCAACATCATCAAAACTATTCGCAGTCATTAAGTGTGAATAGGCGGGAGGAAAACTCCCGCCAATGAGCTTACTGCGGAGTATCAATTTTCCCAGCGGGATCTGGCGTGACGATCGCCGGCGCGGGTGCCGCTGGACTTTCACTTTCTAACTTCGCCAGGCGCTGTTCCAGCGCAGCTAATTTCTCACGCGTACGCAGCAGAACCTGCGTCTGCACATCAAACTCTTCACGGTTAACCAAGTCCATGCGCGTCAACTGCGCCTGCAATACCTGACGGATTTTCTTTTCGACATCATCGCCAAAATCGCGAATCCCTTTCGGCATAGCTTCATGTACCTGGCGAGCCAGTTGTTCAATTTTTTTCGTGTCGATCATGATTATTTCCTGGTTACAGTGGCCGATAGCTGCGCGTGTTCGGACTCAATAGCTATTAAGTGTAATGCCTGAAACGAAAAGGTTAAACCTGAAATCCGCAACGCAGGAAATGCAAAAGCATTTGCACTTTTGTCGATTGCCCGACCAGATGATTGGCGTTATAGTTTGTTCGCTTATTCTCAGGGCGGGGCGAAATTCCCCACCGGCGGTAAATCAGCTCTAGCTGAAAGCCCGCGAGCGCTCTCACAGCAATGTGAAAGGTCAGCAGATCCGGTGTAATTCCGGAGCCGACGGTTAGAGTCCGGATGGGAGAGGGTAACGACATCAGCCGGGCTTTGCCCGCGTCACGTTTTTGCCATGTGTTTTGTACGCACTCCTAAGCACGCCCTGGTTCTGGTAACTCATATTTTATAAGGTTTTTTTACCATGAATCAGACGCTTCTTTCTGAATTTGGCACGCCTGAACAGCGTGTAGAGCGCGCCATTGATGCGCTGCGCAACGGCCGCGGTGTAATGGTTCTCGACGATGAAAATCGTGAAAACGAAGGTGACATGATCTTCCCGGCAGAAACCATGACCGTTGAACAGATGGCATTAACCATCCGTCACGGCAGCGGTATTGTGTGCCTCTGCATCACCGAAGAGCGCCGTCAGCAGCTTGAGCTGCCAATGATGGTGGAAACCAATACCAGCGCTTACGGCACCGGTTTTACAGTGACGATCGAAGCTGCAAGCGGTGTGACCACCGGTGTTTCTGCCGCCGATCGCATCACCACGATTCGCGCTGCGGTGGCTGATGGCGCGAAGCCTTCAGACCTTAACCGTCCGGGCCATGTGTTCCCGCTGCGTGCGCGTGAAGGCGGTGTTCTGTCGCGTGGTGGACACACCGAGGCGACAATCGATCTGGTGACGCTGGCAGGATTCAAACCTGCGGGCGTACTGTGCGAATTGACCAATGATGATGGCAGCATGGCGCACGCGCCAGAAGCGATCGTGTTTGCTAAGCAACATGATATGCCGGTCGTCACCATTGAAGATTTGGTGGCGTATCGCCGTCAGCGTGAAACGCGTCACGCCAGCTAACTGAATTGATACAGAAAAAAGAGGCCGGATAGATATCTATCCGGCCTCTTTTTTTGTTTTAGCGATTGGCGTAAAACACGTGATTGCCAATTATCACTGTACGCTGAAAGGTATGACGCCACGCCGGTTTAGCGTGATGTGCATGGAAAAAGGTCGCGCCTTTCGTTACGTCCTGTAATTCTCCTTCAACGATCTTCTGTGCCAGCTTTCTGGCGCGTTGCCAGCTCTTATCTTCATGTGGTGGATAACGATAAGGATTCTTTTTGAGAGACGTCCAGGAGAACTGCTTTGGTGCATACACCACAGGACAGATCTCTTTGACATCCCAATTGGCCCGGTTCATGGTCACCGTACCAACGGCTATTTGTCCTTTAATCGGTTCGCCACGCGCTTCATGGTAGATATTCATCGCCAGGCACAATATTGCTCCCTGAATTAACATAAATTCCAACTCATGTTTCTAAAACCGGGTGGAGTTTATGAAGTTGATTCATTGGATGTAACAAGACCGGTCTCGCTCGGTCTTAGGTGCGGGCTATATCACTGATATCTAAAAGCAGCGCGCGCATTATTGAGACCTATCTTGTCTCAAATTCCCCCGTCCAATATCATTCAAATTCTCTGACAGAGATCATCATACTTATCAGCGTTAATCCCCCAGCGAAAGCGCGTATCGTAGCGGTTAACAAAGCGACACTTCGTCAAAGGATTAATCATGAGCACTACACGCATGCCTGCGCTGTTCCTTGGTCACGGCAGCCCGATGAACGTACTGGAAGATAATCGTTATACCCAAACCTGGCAGCAATTGGGCGCAACCTTGCCGCGTCCACGTGCGATTCTCGCGGTTTCGGCGCACTGGTACACACGCGGCACGGCGGTAACGGCGATGAATAATCCGCGCACTATCCATGATTTTGGTGGTTTCCCGCAGGCGCTATTTGATGTGCGCTATCCCGCGCCAGGATCGCCAGAACTGGCTCAGCAAGTGATGAATTTACTGGCTCCGATCGCCGTTCATGCCGATCAGGAGTGGGGTTTTGATCATGGTTCCTGGGGGGTGCTGGCAAAAATGTATCCCGATGCCGACATCCCAGTGGTGCAACTGAGTATCGACGGCACTAAACCTGCTGAATGGCACTACGCATTGGGGCAAAAGCTGGCGTCATTACGAGATGAGGGTGTGATGATCGTGGCCAGCGGTAACGTGGTGCACAATCTGCGTATGCTGCGCTGGCAGGGCGCAGAAACCGCGTATCCGTGGGCGGAGAGCTTTAATCAGTTTGTCCGTGAGAATCTGGATTTCCACGGTGAGGCAGCAGATCACCCATTGGTGAACTTTATGCAGCATCCGGATGCACAGCTTTCGAACCCAACGTCTGAACACTATCTACCGCTGCTCTATATTCTTGGCGCGCGTGCCGCTGATGAAGCGATCAGCATTCCTGTGGAAGGGATGGAGATGGGCGCGATCAGCATGATGTCAGTGCAGATTGGCTAATGCGCAAGGCCGCCCGAAGGGTGCGGGCGGCACAGCTTTTATTCAATGAAGGTATGCGGATAGAAGCGCGACAGATCCTGTGTGATCAAGGCACGATCTTCGCGTAAGCCGATGCCCGCAGGTTGATCGTCAATCAGCCAACTGCCGATCAAGGTATAGCTATCACCAAATTTCGGTAGCTGATAGAACTGCTGGATAATCATGCCTTCTTCGCCATACGGACCATCGGCGCGGGCGATCTCCTGACCGTTTTCAATGATACGAATATTGGCACCTTCGCGTGAAAATAGCGGTTTCACCACGTACTTATCCATCTGCGGCGCGTTCTTATCATCGGCAAAGTAAGCGGGCAGCAAATTGGGATGATTAGGAAACATTTCCCACAGCAGCGGTAACAACGCTTTATTGGAAATGATGCTTTTCCAGGCCGGCTCCAGCCAACGCACGCCCGCATCCGCCAGCTTGGTAGAAAACACTTCGCGCAGCATGAATTCCCATGGATAGAGCTTAAACAGATTGCTGATAACCTGATCGTTTACGTCGGTGAACTGGCCTCTTTCACCCAATCCAATCTCGTCAATATAGAGAAACTCGCTCGGCAATCCGGCTTCAGTGGCGCAGTCCTGCAGATATTGCACCGTGGCGCGATCTTCCTCAGTATCACGGCAGCAGGAGAAGTGCAGCCAGTTGAAACCGAACTGCTGATGCAGCGTGGCGAAGCGCTCAATCAGCTTCTCTTGCAGGCTGTTGAACTGGTCGCTGCCCTGCGGCAGATTGCCCGCTTTGACCTGGTCTTCCAGCCAAATCCACTGAAAGAAGGCGGCTTCATACAGCGAGGTTGGTGTATCCGCGTTGTTTTCCAGCAGCTTAGCGTCACCTTTGCCATCCCATGCCAGATCGAGGCGCGAATAGAGCGAAGGCTGGCGCAATTTCCAGGAATCACGCACAAAGTCCCAGGTGTGCTTAGGAATACAGAAACGGGTGAGCAGCTCGCCACTGTTCACCACTTTTTCCACCGCCTGCAAACACATCTGGTGCAGTTCGGCGGTGGTATCCTCAAGCTGTTCAACCTGCGCTAGCGTGAATTGGTAGTACGCATCTTCACACCAGTAAGGTTCGCCATACATGGTGTGAAACTGGAAACCATATTCCGCGGCTTTTTCACGCCAGTCTGGACGTTCGGGGATTGCAATACGTTGCATGCTGCGGCTTAGCCTCCTAGCGAGCGGCTGCCGGTGCCAGAAGCACTACTGCGCTGCATGGTGTTTTGTTTTGCCACGCTGTCACCAAAGCCGCCACGCGTAATGGTGGAAGTGGTCGCGGGTTTCGGCGCCATTGCTGTTTTCGGCACGTTGATGGTGCGGCCCGATGTGGCATTACCGTAGTTTTTACCCGCAGCATCAACAAATTTACCGTTTGCCGGGCTGTTCGGATTTTTTGGCGAGAACAGGGGCTGCTGGGCAAACCCTGCACCACCGCTCATCATGCGTCCCATCATGTAACCGGCCATCAACGGCATCCAGAAGCTACCGCTTTGCTGAGCTTCAGCATTGTTTGCGGTGGTACCTACACCCGCTTGTGCAGGCGTTTGCTGGCATTGGTTTTCACCAAACTCAGCCACACAATCTTCGCGCGTAGCGTATTTTGGCGCGGTACGTTCGGCTTCTTTCTGTGCGTTGTTATACGCAGTGGTACATTGCGCGCTCTGGCCTGGATTGGCTTTGGCGCAATCATCCGCGTTTTGATAGAGCGACACCGTTTCGTCACTCTGCTCGCAGCCTGCCAGCATAAACACTGCGCTAACGGCAAAGGCGACTGGCGTTAAGTGGCGTGCCTGCCAGCTTTTACGAAAAGCGGCATGGCGAATATTTTTCGTCCGTTTCATTATTTTCATCCTGTGCCCAAAGGTGGGGTAAGGATAGGGGATGAGCGGTGGAAAATGAAGCGCGAAGCCAGATGGGGAAAGGATCTTTACGTAGCTATACGATTGAATGCGAAAGGGGCCGCATACGGCCCCCTGGGGAATTAATTACCGAATGGATTTCCGCTGCTGCGTGCGGCAGCTGGACGGGCTTGTGCGGCAGTTGAAGGCGATGAAGCTTTCGGACCGTTATCCACACGCGCGGCCTGCTGGTTATTCTCCGGCGCCACCACTTCAGGTGTCGTTGTGATCTCTTTGCCCAGCGTGCTGTTCAGCTGCTGCAGATCCTGCTCGTTCAGCGTACCCAGCGCATATTTGATATTCAGCTGGTTGATCAGATAGCTATAACGCGCATCAGAAAGCTGCTGTTTAGCATTGAACAGCGTGGTGGTCGCATCCAGCACATCGACGATGGTACGCGTACCGACCTGATACCCGGCATCCATCGCATCCAGTGAGCTTTGTGCAGAGACAACGGCTTGCTTATAAGCATCAATGCTGCTGATAGAGGCATTCACGTTATTGAATGATGAACGTACCGTCTGAACCGCGCTACGATGCGCGCCTTCCAGCTGTTCGCTGGCCGCGACATAGTTGTACTGCGCCTGTTTCACCTGCGAGGTGACCGAGCCGCCGCTGTAAAGTGGCATGGTGAAGCTCAAGCCAACCTGGTTAGAACCGGTGATGGAATCGGTGCTGCCAGCGCTCTGATTGGCGCGACTGCCGCCATATTTGCTATTCGACATACCGGTTGAGGCGGTCAAATCCAGCGTCGGCATGTGGCCGGTTTCGGCTGAACGAATCTGCTCACGCGCCAGATCCTGGCTCAGTCGCGCAGAGAGCAAGGTCAGGTTGCGGCTTTCCGCTTCTTTCAGCAGGCTGGCCACAGCATCTGGACGCGCGGTTTTGAAACGATCGATATTCAATGAAGCCAGCGACAGATAATCCATGCCGGTAATCTGACGCAGCGATTCCACCGCATTATCGAGGTTGTTACGTGCGGTCACTTCGTTAGCCAGCACGGTGTCATACTGTGCACGGGCGTTTTGCACGTCAGTAATCGCGACCAAACCCACGTTAAAGCGCTGCGTGGTTTGATCCAGTTCGCGGTAGATAGATTGTTTCTGTGCTTCGGTGTAAGAAAGCGTGTCGATTGCCTTTAACACGTTAAAATAGGCAGTCGCCGTGTTAAGAATCAGGTCTTGCTGAGCAACCTGATAGGTAACATCCTGAATACCAGCCTGTTTTTCCTGCAGCGACAGCGCACGCCATTTCGACATATCGAAAATAGTTTGAGTTAATTGCAGAGAGGCGCTGGTCGTGTTGGAATGAAGTCCGCTGCTGTCACGGTAGCCATTGT
>Ga0157371_10000891_pt1 | contig 33655 bp, 31 predicted proteins | sample C45metaG_FD_113462 | JGI IMG/M metagenome (GOLD analysis project Ga0157371, IMG submission 113462) | Corn rhizosphere microbial communities from Kellogg Biological Station, Michigan, USA - C4-5 metaG | ecosystem: Host-associated > Plants > Roots > Rhizosphere > Soil | place: USA: Michigan... | reverse complement strand
GCGGCGGGCGCGGTCGCTTCCTCGGCGGCGCTGATCGGGTTCGGCCTGGACTCGCTGGTCGAAGTGCTCTCCGCCGCCGCGATCGCCTGGCAGTTCTCCCGCAAAGACCCCGAACAGTACGAAAAAGTTACCCTGCGGATCATCGCGTTCGCGTTCTTCGCTCTGGCCGCCTACGTTGCCGCCAATGCCGTTCTTTCACTGGCGGGCGTGATCCGGGTGGAACACAGCGTGGCCGGCATCGTCATCACCGCGCTGAGCGTCGTCGTGATGCCGTTCCTCTCGTTCATCGAGCGGCGCACGGGCCGCGAGCTTGGTTCGGCCAGTGTCGTCACCGACTCCAAGCAGACCCTGATCTGCACCTACCTGTCCGCCGCAGTGCTGATCGGGCTCGTCCTGAACGGCCTGTTCGGCTGGGCCTGGGCAGACTCGCTCGCCGCGCTCGTGATCGGAGCTCTGGCGATCCGCGAAGGGATCGAAGCCTGGAATGGCGACAGCTGTGCGACACCGATCGGCATCCTCGTGGAGGAAGAGGGGTCGGACGCCCATGAAGGTTGAGGTGGTACACATCGAGGACTGCCCCAACCGGGAGGAGGCCGGTCGCCGGGTCCGCGCTGCCCTTGACAGGATCGGAGCGCGCGATGTGGTCGTCGACTACCGCGTGATTGCGTCGAGCGAGGATGCGGCAACGGTCCGGTTCGCGGGATCGCCGACGATCCTCATCGACGGCGCAGACGCATTCCCGACCGCCGGTCGGACCACTGACTTCGCCTGCCGGGTGTACTACACCGATGACGGCATCTCCCGTCTTCCCACGGTTGAACAACTTGCCTTGGCAATACACCAGCGCCGATAATCCCGAGCTTGCCGGAGCAGCCGAACTCGCTCAGAGATAGCGGCTGACAGAAAACGGCGAAAGTGACGCACCCGCAGCCACGCGGGACGGATGTCGCGGATGCAAGTCCGGTCGGGACGCCCAGCGAAAGCCGAGAACGAACCGTGCCGAATTGTCAGCGTTGTACTCGTAGATCCACTCCACAGGGCAGCTCTATCCATTCACGGTGCTCGGGGCAACCTTCGCTCCGGCCAGTGTATGGTCGGCGCACGCTTCCAGAGCTCCCAATGAAAATAGTCCCGGCGGTAGAGCGAGACGATCGGCGACAGGCAATGCATGCTGCCCTGCGCCTCGCTTGGCGGTGCCAGCGGACCCCTAGTTACACAACGCCGAGAGGAGTACTATTCGTGCCAATAGTCGCTCGGAGGCATCATGAAAAAGGATTCGCCGACGGACTTTCTCTCCGCCGCCACCAAAGATGCTCAGCTCACCAAACGCGTACACGCAGCGGTTGAGCGAGGAAATCGCGTTACTGCGGAAGAGGTGCTGCAGATCGCAGAGGAGTTCGGCTACTCCTTCACTCGAGCCGAATTTGAGCGCGCAGTGCTAGGCGACATGCGCAAGCGGTTCGAGGCCGGTGACGACACGCTGAACGCGGTATTTGCGAAGAAGCCGAAGCCGGCGCCGAAACCGCCCATGAGTTCGTGCGCGAAGGGCTGCGTCAGTTGGACGGTCAACTGGTGCCCGGACCCGACTCTCTTGTCGTAGACACCGTTGGCAGGGACTGCGCGTCGCTCGGGAGCCGCACATGCTGCTGAACTCTGAGCCGACGGCAGTGAGTTCGTGGATAGAGGACGTGCGTGCCCGCGCCGTTCCGCTCTGGACGCGCACGATTGATGATTCCGAGTTATCGAGCGCCTTGGATCCCGACGAGCCGCACACCTTGCGTTGGATGGGCTTGCTCGGGGGAGCCGACGAACTCCTGGACCGATTGGCGGCCACTGGAGACCAGCGCGCGCTCGCAGTCCTGACGGCATCGACGGCAGTGTCGCCCGCGCTCGAAATCGAGCCGTGGGTCGAGACTTTTCGGGACGTTGTGGTTAGCGCCCTTCTTGAAGTCGATAGTCTGCCTCTGACTGCGTGCCCTTCGCACGATCGCGCGACCGCCTTCCGAGAACTGATCGAGCCGATCGTGGATCGCGCTGATGAGGACCTTGCGAAGGGACTACCCGCGATAGGTCGGTTCCGTCCCGAGGCGCGGGGAGCGCTCAGGACCTGCCTCCTGGAGCAGCTCTCGTTCTTATCGGCGAACGCCCTGGGGCTCGACTGGTATGAATACCGGTTCGAGCGCTGCCCGGCCGCGGGGTTTGAGGAGGCGTTTGCGGCTCTGCCTGAGACATGGGCCCTTTACGACCAGTTCGTTTGTGACACGCGCGGAATCGGTATGTTGCGCGTCTTCGACGAGTACCCGGTGCTCGCGCGCCTAGTTTCGACCGTTACGGGCCATTGGATAGCGAACATGCGCGAACTCGCAGTGCGTCTGGACGAGGATGTTGCGGTCCTCCAGGAGCGACTCGGTGGGCATCATGAATCGGGCGAGCTCGACGTTCTCGACGTTATCTGGAATCTCTCTGATCCCCATCGGGGCGGCCAATTCGTACTCGAGCTCAAGTTTGGAAACGGGCACCGCGCGGTGTACAAGCCGCGCGGCTGCGACGGGGAACAGATTTGGATCGCCGCCGCGGAGTGGCTCAACGAACGGGTGCCCGAGTCGTTGGCGATAACGGCTGCCTGGGTCATCGACCGCGGCGACTACCACTGGGCAGAATTTATTTCGAATGAACCTTGCAGTGCTCCGGAGGGGCTCCACCGCTACTACGCACGTTTGGGTGCCACGGTCGCGCTCATGGAGACGCTTGCAGGCACCGACGTACATTTCGAGAACCTCATCGCGTCCGGTGAGAATCCCGTGGTCGTCGACCTGGAGATGCTACTCAACCCCGGACCTGATGGCTCCGACACCCTTGCCAGGACTGGGATCCTTCCCAGCTGGGAGGTTGGGCCGGGCGGGCGCCAATACGACCTCTCGGTGCTCGGTGCCGACGCGTCGCAGACCCAGGAGTTTGCCGTGTGGGTTTGGGAGAACATCGGCAGCGACCAGATGGTTCGTGTCCGTCGTCCTGCTGAGGCTCTCGCTCAACGGCACATCGCGGCAGACCTCCGCGGTCCATCGGTGCCGTCAGATTATGTGGAGGAACTGGCGGACGGGTACAAGGCTGCCTATTCTGCGATTTCCGTCGACCTGGAAAGCATGGTCACAAACCCGCCTCTCGCCGAACTCCTTCGCCAGCCGAACCTGCGCGTCCTACTACGAAGCACGGAGGACTACGCGCGCGTCGCCACGCACCTTCTGCAGCCGCGCCTCCTCCGTGACGGAATAGACAGGTCTATCGAGCTTGAGGTGCTGTCGACTCCACTCACATTCACAGGCGGCTCGCGAAAGGCGCGGGCCTGGATCTTCACCACGGAACGGCTGGCCCTCGAGGATTTCGACATCCCGCACTTCACCACCACTGAGTGGGCGGGGCTACCCGGATTGGGAGATGAGCCCGACCTGGCGCGCATCGGACTGGAACGCAACGCGCAGTTGCTGCGCGCGGCCCGCGCGCACCGTTCCGAAGCGCAGATGCTTTCAAATGTCGCGGCGATGCGGCGATCAATCGCGGATCGGTTCGGCGACGAGCGCATCCGATAACCGGTCTCACCCAGTTCGATGATGTGGTCGGGGCCGACGCCTCGGCCGACAGCATGCGCCGCGACCTCGGAGCCTCTCATTGCGGACGCAAAAAAGGCCGGCAACCAGATAAATCTGGCTGCCGACCTAATTCTCCGAAGAGTTTTCCGGAATTCTCCGAAGCACTCTGCGTGGGAGGTTCGGGAAATCCATTTAACCCCGTGAACACGGGGGAGTATTCGAGCACGTTTCGAAGCATTCCACGCGATAACCTTTCAAATTCCACAGTCAGCCGGCATTCCCAATGTTTATGGACGTTTTGCAAGCCCTTGATGAGAACACCGAATTCAGCGGGCTCTTGCTGTCCGTACTGCTCGGGTTTAACTTTCGTGCCATTTCAAATCGGTTGGGACAGCCTTCCAATACAGGTGTCCGGGAAAGCCGCGACAGGTCACCTTGGGCCGGTTTGGGTTGATCCGGACACGTGATGTTCTCGACGACGCTCGACCGCCTGTGTCGCGTCGCCTGATACCGACCCCGCGGACGCCGTGCATGTGCTCATCGACATGATTCGACGAGCCGTATCTCCTGGCTGAGCTGTCGAGGGTAGTCGCGGCCGCTGCAGGTCTAAGCTGTGCTGTGGTGCGCCGGGAAGTCTGGTCGGCGGGCAGTCTGTTTGGCTGCTCTGATCGATCGATTGCGAGCGTAACCTGTGACACAACATATTGCTCCTGCGGCCAGTGGTACTGGGCCGCAGAGGTTCTCGCGCGGCTTGCGTTCGGGACCGTTGCTGTTGATCGCGTTCGCTTTCGCGGTCATGGCGGATCCGGTCTCCTCGGTTGCATATGCAGTTGAGGCGGCGTTGCGAGCACTGAATGGCGACCTGGCCCTTTTGATCCCGACCATGTCGCTCGTGGTGGCGATCATTGCCTTAGTCATCGTGAATTACCGACAGCTAATCGCCCGGTATCCACAGGGAGGCGGCGCGTCGGCGGCAGTCGGTGAAGCGTTTGGTGACGCTTGGTCGTTCATCCCCGTTGGTGCGTTGGTGGTCGACTTCGTGCTGACGATCGCGATCAGCGTTTCCGCAGGTGCATCCGCGGTGATCGCGTATTTCCCCGGCATCGCCCCGTACCGGATCCCGCTCGCGGTGGGACTCGTGCTGGTGGTGGGTGGGGTGACCTGGTTCGGACATGCAGGACGCCTGCTCTTCGCTGTTCTCACGATCGCGTTCATCGCGGTTGCTGTTACGGTCCTGATCTTCGGCCTTACGGCGGCACCGCACCCGACCGGAACGATCACCGACACACCAGGGCATGCAGTGCCGTGGGCGGTGATCCTGGCCTTCCCTGTAGCGATGGCCCTGGCGACAGGGGTGGAGGCGCCGTCGTCGGCGATCGCACAACTCGGAGAGCTGGATAACGACGGCCGGCGCCGTTTCGGGCAGGTCACCCTTTGGCTCACTCTTGCGATCGTGGGGACAATCACGATTGGACTTGCGATCGAGGCGGTGCACCTTCGCATCGGCATCCCACCTGCGGAGTCGACTCAGATCGCCGAGCTGGCGAGAGTCGCAGCCCCAGGTCCGGTTTTCGCAACGTTCCAACTCGTCACGGCCCTTCTTCTCCTTTCGGCGGCGAGCTCGTCGTTCCAGGCAGGTCCTGGATTGTTGAAGGCGCTCGCGCGTCAGCGTAAGGCGAACGGCGGTACAGTCGGGATCCTCCCAGTGGTACTGGGGCGCACGAACGGGCATCACACGCCGTACTGGGGTGTCGCCCTCTTCGTGCTCCTGGCAGCGTCGGTCACCGTGGTGGCCGGAGGGAATGATCAGGAGCTGGTGCTCTTCTACGCCGTGTCGGTGTTCCTCAGCTTCCTCGCCGGTCTGCTTGCGATGGCGCTCTTCTCCTGGCGGGATCGCCGGTTCGGGTACCTGGTCTTGAATGTCGTCGGCGCGCTCGTCGTGGCCTTCACCTTGGTCGCGAATCTGTCCCGCGGTACACCCCTGGTCAGCTTGGCCGCAGCTCTGCTCGTCAGCATTGGACTGTATGTTCTGTGGCGGCGAAGCGGGCGGCCGGCAGGTGTTCGCAATGCCGCGGCCGAGGCTGAGGCCGAACGGGAGCCTGAGCCCGCATCGGCATCGGAACCCGCATGAACGGGGCGCTTGAAGGAATAGTGATGCGTTCGATGAGCCGCACTTACCGGGGCGGCGTCGGGGTGCGAAACCTCTCCCTCGAAGTTCGTGTCGGTGAGGTGCACGCTCTCGTCGGACTGAACGGCGCTGGCAAGTCGACGCTGATGAAATTGTTGCTGGGAATGCTGCGGCCCGACACAGGAACGGTGAGTATAGGAGGGGGAGACGTCCGGTCCACTGAGGCACCCTTGTGGTCGCGGGTGGGTCAGCTGGTGGAAGCCCCGTTGATATACCCAGAATTCACCGTGACGGGAAACCTGTTGATGAATGCGGCGCTCCGCGGGGTAGTCCCCGCGCGACGCCGGGCAATGGTGGATGACGGGATCGCGGAGTTCGGGCTCGGTGATTACGCCGGCAGGCGAGCCCGCGTCCTTTCCTCGGGCAACCGTCAACGGCTCGGCGTAGCGGCGGCGCTTCAGCACCAGCCCGACTTCGTCGTGCTCGATGAGCCGACGAATGCACTGGACCCGGCCGGTACCCTCTTGCTGCGGGACGTGCTGCGTAAGCGGGCAGAAAGCGGCGCAGCAATCCTGATCTCAAGCCATCACCTCGACGAGGTGGCCCGCGTGGCCGACCGGATCACGGTAATGAACGCCGGCCGACTGATCGGTAGCCTCGACCCCGGCGGGGCAGAACTCGAGAAGGCCTTCTTCGCCCTCGTGCTGCACGACGATGAGACACGTGCCGGAGAGCAAGGGAGCACCCCGTGAGGATGCACGGACTTGGAGCCGCGATCTCGGTCGAGGGGCGTAAGATGCTCGCCGCCCGAGTACCTGTCGTGACCGCCATCCTTCTCATCGCCGGTGTTACGGCGATCTGCCTGTCCACGACCGTCGCGACCACCTCAGGTTCACCCGACATCATTGCGAAGCTCGGGCCGCTGGTCGCCGCGGGTGGCTGGCCCGGCTACCTCAACGCCGGGCTGCAAGTCACCGCTGCCGGCAGTGCTGGCGCGTGCGGCATCTTGCTCAGTTGGAGCTTCGGCCGAGAATTCAGCGAAGGTACCATTTCAGGGCTGTTCACCTTGCCGGTGTCCCGCGTGGCCGTCGCTTCGGCCAAGCTGATCGTCTACGTGCTGTGGTGCATCGCCTCCGCCGTAGCGGTGACAGGCGTGCTGATCCTGGCTGGTCTGGTCGTCGGCCTGGGAGCGATGTCTGTCGCGGATGTCGGTGTCGTCGTCCGACTTCCGCTGCTGATGTTAATGACGGCGTGCATGGTGATTCCGGCCGCGTGGGTGTCCACTCTCAGCCGTGGGCTGCTCGGCGGTATCGCAGTCACGATCGGATTGGTGGCAAGCACGCAGGTACTGGTCTTCACCGGCGCAGGTCCCTGGTATCCGCCCGCGGCACCCGCTTTGTGGGCTCTGCAACCGACCCAGACGAACGGATCTGCCGCTCTGGTTGGACTGCTCCTACCGGCCGTGTTCGTGTTCCTGACCGGTCTTGCGTGGCGACGACTTCAACTCGACCGATGACAACCGGGATGGTGAGGGTGGAGGTCTGGCATGATGGGAAGTCTGCTCGGCGTGTGGCCGCCGAATCCGGCTTCGGGGAGGTCAACAACCTCCAATATTAGTGCCGCTCTGTCCGGCGGACAGGTCCCGCGGTCAGTTGCCTCCCGATAGTTTCATGGTCATGTCGAGGCTGTGCAACAGATAGTCGAGCTGCTCCTGGGTAAGGGCACCGGGATGCCGGACGAGTACTTTACCGTTCGGGTCGAGGATAACGGTGTAGGGCAGCCCCGAAATCGCGAACCGGCCCGCGGTCCCACCGCTGTTGTCGGCGAGCAGCGGGTAGGTCACCGCGTATTTTCGAGCGAACGCCGTGCCCAGCGTGGCTTTGTCGGCGACGTCGATACCGACGAAAGCAACCTTGCCGCCAAGGGCCTTGTATTCGGATTCGAGCGCGGACGTCTCGGTGGTGCACGCCGTGCAGGTGCTGGCCCAGAAGTTCACGACCGTCTCGCGGCCCTTGTCTGATGCCGTGGAAAACCGTGTGGATGATCTGCCAAGTTGGGGAAGCGTGATCGGTGAGGGCGTGGCCCCCAGTTGTGCACTACCGATACTGGGGGCGGTCACGCTCGGCCCGGCGACGTGGGTGCGCGCTCGAGCAGGGAGCAAATCGTCAGCGACCTGGGCCAGGGCGTGTCCGAACAGAGCGGTGTCGGCGGATTCGGTGCCGAATTCGCCCAATTGGCTCTCCTGGCCGTTCGGGGCGATGAAGAAGATCTCGGCACCGTGCCCAACGGTCTTATCGGCGGGGTTGAGTTCGATCGGCACCCCGTACTTTCGCGCGAGCACGGAAAGGGTTGTGGGGTCGCTCGTGCCATAGTGCCAGTTCGCGGTGTGTCCGAGGCCGTGTTGATCGGTCCACTGCTCCACCGCGGCAGGGCTCGGGTAGTACGGATTGGCGTTGATGGAAACGAAGGCGATCTTGTTCTGCGCTGCCCCGAGGTCCCGGTTGGCAGCAAGAACATCTTGGGCCAGGAGTGTGCACAGATCGGCACATTGGTCGTCGTTGAAGGTCAGGACTACAGACTTACCGCGGTAGTCGGACAGCGACATCGGTTTGCCGTTCTGGTCGGCCAGAGTGAACGGCGGCGCCGTCAGGTGCTGATCGGCAGTCGAATCGAGCTGAGTCGAATCGAGCTGAAGAAGGTCGGCGCTCGGTCGGTTGACGCCCGGCATGACATCCGTCCCAGTGACACTGCCGGTGCTGCCGACGACGACTGCCGTCAGCGCCATTGCCACGAGCACCGCGCCGCTGCCCCAGAAGATCCAGGCGTTTCGCTGCAAGAACTTCGCCCGACGATGGGGAGATGCGGCTTCATCGGCCGTCTCGTCTGGATTGAAGGAGTCATGCATCCGGGGCACCTGCTTCCTTGTGGACGGAGATCGCGGCGAGGATGACCAAGGAAGCGATGACGACGCAAGCCAGGCCGATCCCGAGCGGGAGAGCAGTCGCGCTGATCCACGTCGAGACGACGTTCTGCACGCTTTGCGCGGCGCCGACAACCCCGGAGCGTACGTTGGGAGCGAGCAAGTCGTGCGCCCAGTAAAAGATGAGGTAGCCACCGGCCAGGAACACGATCGCGCCGGCAACACGGGGAAGTATCCTGACCAAAGGACGAAGCGTACCCACAACCGTTCCCCCGGCGAGCGAAGTGGCGATGCTGGCTGCGGTGACGAACAGTCCCATGCCGAGCGCGTATCCGATGAAGGCAGTCAGCCCGCTGCCGAAGGATGCGTTCATGAAGACGCCGAGCACGCCGGCAAGGAACAAGGGGAGTGAGCAGCTGAGCGAGGCGAGGGCGTAGCTGGCGCCGAAGCCGAACATTGCCAGCGCTCCCCGTCCCGCGCGGAATCCGAGCGTCGGGAGATGGAGGGAGGTGCTGCGGCCGGCGAGACTCATCGCGCCGATGGTCACAAGGGCCGCTCCGATCAGGATCATCAGCCACGGCACCCAGACCACGATCACCGAAACTACGGATACAGAGAGGGCACCGAGGACGATGAAGACGGCGAGGAAGCCCGCACTCATGCATCCGCCCGCGCGCGTCCCGCGAAGTAAACGGTCCAGCCACGCGGTCTCCTCGCCGGTGACGAATAGGGCGAGATAGGCGGGTAGCAGCGGGAACCCGCACGGATTCAAGACCCCGACCAGCCCGAGCGTGAACGCATAGCCGACGATGGTCGAATTCACGTTCGGTCCTCGCCTTGACGGTCGCGAGCCGCAATGGTCGCGAGGCGGGTGTTGTACGCGTTGAGTTCGGCGTCGCCGTCGCGCGCCGCTTTCCGATCGGCGTTGCGGGAGTGGCGGGCGTCTGCGCTCTGCCATTGCCCTAACAGCACGCCGAGGATGATCAGGGTGGGAAACTCGGTGAAGCCCCAGGCGATGCCGCCACCGGTCTGCTGGTCAGACAGTGGCGAGATACCCCAGCCGGGGATCGGGGTCGCGTAGAAGTGCACGATGAGCGCGGTGGACATCATGACGACGACGCCGAAGAACGCATGGAATGGCACAGTCACCGCCAACTCCATGATGCGCAGCACGGGCTTGTTGAGCTGTCGCAGCCCGCGATTGCCCTGCCGTGGACTCGGGTCGACGCCGACCACTCCCCAGAAGTACAGTGCGCCGATGGCTAGGAAGTGCAGGAGCATGAGGTTGTGCCCCCACATCGTGCCCATCAAATAGTCGAACACCGGGGTGAAATACAGCCCGTACAGGCTCAGCAGGAACAACCCCAGGGTGACCGCCGGGTTGGTGATGAACCGGGCGACCCGGCTGTGCAGGACAGCGAGCACGATCGACCGTGCGGCATGACGGCGACCATGCCGGGCCGGCAGTGCCCGTAGCAGCAACGTCACCGGTGCCCCGAGGACCAGCAGGATCGGGGTGAGCATGTTGATGATCATGTGCTGGAGCATGTGCACGCTAAACAGTTCCATGCCATATCCGTCGAAGCCCGTTGCCGTCATCAACAACAAAGTCACGATGCCTGCCGACCACCACAGAGTTCGACCAATCGGCCACCGGTCACCGCGCCGATACAGCACCGTGACACCGAGGATGTACCCGACCAAAAGAAGAACAGCCAAAACGGGCAGGATCGGCACCGGCTGCAGATGCAAGGCGAACAACCGCGCCACGGTCGGGGGCTGCGACGGCATCCACATCAGCCCGTGCATGCTCTGCATTGGCGTTCCGCCGCTCGGAGAGGGCGTCGGCATGCCGGATATCAGCAGTTCAGAGACCAAGAGTCAGCAGATCCTCGACGGTCGGCTCGCCTGCAGCGGCGTTGAACAATGTGAACGCTCGGGCCACGCTGGCGCGGTCCTCGTCTGAAAGGAGTTTCAGCACGTCACGGACCTCCCGTCGGCGGCGTTCGGTCACGGCCTCGACCAGGCGGCGCCCGTCGTCGGTCAGTTCGATCAGCACCTCGCGGCGGCTGTCAGGATTCTCCGCCCGGGCGATCCACCCGCCAGCAACCATCCGATCCACCGACCTGGTGAAGGTCGAGGGCACAGCCCCCATCTGCTCGGCGAGGGACCCGATCCGGATCGGACCATCTGCAGTAAGCAACACCAACACGCGGAACTGCGGGAGCGTGACGACCTCCAGTGCACTCGCGACCGACCGCGCTACGACCCCCAGCAGGGCGCGCGAGGCCGTCAGCGTGGCGTCGACCGCATCCGGTCTCTCATCCAACAACTCCGTCATCAGCGATCCTTCGCTCCCGCGGCACCGAACGCGTCCCATATGCGTCTATGCAATATTTGCATCCTTGCAAGTGAATCGGCAATCCGGACGGTGTTATCCGTCGCGATCTACAGGAAACTCGGAGGATGCCTGTCCTACAAGAGGCCGGAATGGGTCACAACGACCGGCCCAGCCAGATACCGAGTCCGGCGGCCACGATGGCGACGGCGATCATCCCGAACGAGTTGGCCACTGCGAGCCAGACCCGGCGCTCCTGCAGCAGTCGCAGGGTCTGGAAACTGGTGGTGCTGAATGCGGTGAAGCCACCCACGAGGCCGACCCCGATCAACAGGCCCCACAGTTCGGGAAGCACCCTCCCCGCGACAAGCCCGGTGACCAGACCGAGCACGAACGAACCGCTGACGTTGATGATGGACATCGCCACGGGGTAGTTGGGACGAACACGCCGGTGCACAAAACCGTTCAGAGAAAGGCGAAGCGCCGCCCCAGCGCCGCCCGCCACGGCAAGCAGGCAAGTGGTCACGAACGCGCCTGCTGCACCGGTCATTGGCACACTCTCCTATGACGATGGGACGCCATCACGATGCCCAGCCAGGCAGCCACGGCTCCGGCGGCGATGGTGACCACGGCGTAGGCCGCTCCCAGCAGAATGTGGCCGTGCTCGGTCACTGTGACGACGTCGACGGCGAGTTGCGCGTAGCTAGTGAAGGCACCGAGGAACCCGACCGCGAACAGCAACTGCACTGTGCGACGTCGCCTCGACTCCGTCCCCTCCGAGAGGAACTGCAGCAGCACACCCAGCAGGAACGGGCCGAGAAGGTTGACCACCACCGTGCCCGCCGATAGGGTTTCCCAACTCGGGGCGACAGAGGTAATACCGAAGCGCACCGCCGTGCCCATTGCTCCGCCGAGGGCTGCGAGCGCGAGATAACTAGGGCGGATCCGGATCATTACGGACACACCAGCGACGCTGCGGGCAACCTCGATATCGCTGTTCACCGGTAGGGTCATCGGCGAGCGGTGCCACGGCAACAACAGACGCCGCCATGGCCGAGTCGGAGCAGGGCCAAGCCAAGTTTTCATCGGCCGTTCACCGTGCCCCGGATCTTGCACGAAATGCTCTCCAATCCGTTGTTTGCGACGTCACCAAGATCACAATGAGAATTCAGCAGTGACCTGACGCAACGGCCGCGCATCCGAGAACTCCATGAAGAAGTATCCCAGTGGCCCTCCTGAGTCCGCTGATTAATGCGACAAAAGTAAGGATAGACAGGACAAAAAGGCTGCGCACTTGTGCTGTTATCTGCCCACGGGGTCCAACAAAACAGTCAACTAAACCATAAGCAATCCCAAGGGTGGCCAAAACAGTCTGTTTGACCGCATGACTGCCGGCCATGAGAGCCGCGGCGATCGCCTCGGAGACCCACCCGGCTTGACGGCTGAGCGACGCCGGGCTCGCCGCGGCGTAGTCATGAACGGCTATCCAGTGAGGGACTGACTGCTCCTCTGATCATGCTCATCAGCGAGCCGATCAGTCCGGGCAGGGCGTCGTCGTCAACCTCTTGCGACATGAGCCAGACATCCATCGCCTCGCCCATGCCCATCGCGACCGCAATCAGCAGGGTGGGCGGGACGTCGTCCCGCACCGCTTCCACCCGTTGCCCTGTGGCGAGCACCTGCGCGATCCATGGCAGGGATGACTGCTCCAGTTCCTCCTGCGCGTTCTGCGACGCGGGGCTCTTCGCCGCGACGGCCCAGCCGCGCAGCATGGCCGCCAACTGCGGTGACGCGACGAGTGCTCTCATCAGCTGGAGGTAGTAGTCACCCAGCACGGACCAGAACGCCTCGGCGTCCCCCACACCCAGGTCGGGCAATGGGCCGACTTGCTCGAACAGCCCGGCAAGGCCGAGCTGCGCGACGTAGGCATAGAGATCCTCTTTGCCGTCGAAGTAGTAGTACATCGACCCCTTGGAGATTCCGGCAGCATCGATCACCCGATTCAGCGACGCGTCGTGAAACCCGTGCGCCGCGAACTCGTCAAGTGCCGCCTGCACGATCGCCTGTTGTTGATGTGCAGGCAATTTCGTGAATCGGGGTCGAACCATCTCGTCAGCGCGTCGAGTTCAGTTTCGGGAACGACGGAAGTTCGACGCGGTCGTGGAAACTCCTACCCATCGCGACGTCGGCGACCTTGGGAAGGCCCATCATCTTCAACACCGTATTCCTGACGACAAGCTGGAACTTGTTCTTCGGAGCAAACGCCAAACCCAGTCCCTGAGCGGCATCCTGCTTGGAGCGTACCAGTGGGGCCAGCCGCTGCTCGTAGCGGGCGAACGCCTCGCGGTGGTCGCTGCTTCGTGCGAGTTCCGCCGCCAGTGTATACGCCTCCACCATGGCCAGTGCCGAACCCTGCCCCGCCAGGAACGACGGGCCTGCGCCGGCATCGCCCACTAAGGCAATGCGGCCGTTCGACCACGACGGCATCCGGATCTGGCTGGCCGAGTCGAAGTAGAAGTTCTTCGCGCGGGGCATGGCCGCCAGCATCTCGGGAACTTCCCAACCCGCACTGCCCAGCTTCTCGCGCAACAGGCTCTCCTGTGCCGTGCGTTCGACCGGGACGTCCCCATCGTGCCGCAGAGTGAACAAAATCAGAGTCGCGTCGTCGCGAAAAGAGAGGCGGATGGCCTGAAACCCGACCTCGGCGTGCATCATGGCGACCAGCTCGTCCCGTTGCGGATACCGTTCAGCGTCGAACGCCGCCACCACCAGGCCGAGATACTTTTCGAATTGCTCGTCCGGGCCGAAGGCGAGCTTGCGCACCCGCGAGTGCAAGCCATCCGCCCCGAAGACGAGATCGAAATCACGGGTGCTCCCGTTCTCGAAGATGACCCGAACGCGCTCGCCATCATCCGCTAGTTCTCGCACGGTATCGCCGAGTATCAGGTCCACCTCGCCGCCGAGTGAGTCGGATATGACCGCAGCGAGGTCAGCACGGGGGATGCTCAGATACCGCTTGTTCGACTCGATCACCGCTTCAGGATTGAATGACGCGATCTTGCGACCGTTCCGGTCGACCGCCCTCGCCTCGGCGAAGACATAGCCGCGCTTGCGCAGTTCGGGCACAATGCCCATCCGCTCCGCCACATCGAAGCCTGCGCCCCAGAAATCGATCAGGTACCCGCCGCTGCGCAACTCGGTCGCGTGTTCCACGATGGTGACCTCGTGACCCGACTTGTTCAGCCAGAATGCCAGCGTCGGGCCGGCGATCCCTGCTCCCACGATCAAGACCTTCATGACGCATCCTCTCCGATGATCCGTTTAGACCGCCAGTCTAGACTACCGGTCTAAACTCGTCAACGGTTGCGTCGCGGTCGCTCGAAGACCAGCCGGCGCCTCTGCTGGGGGCCAAATAGGTGGCCCAGCAGAACTCTGCTGGGCCACCCTCGGAGTCAGGCTACGACGGCGCTGAAGCGCACCTTCTCGGCGTCGAACGATTCGACGCGCACGGTCAGGGTCTCGCCAGCCTGTGCGCTCGATTCGAGCACCAAGCCGGGGATCCCTGACTCGCTTTCGACGAGCGCACCAAATGGTGTGTGCTGCGTGACGTGGGCGACGAGCTGATCTCCGGAACGAAGGGCTGTGTTGTTCATGACTCACCTCCTTTCACCCAGATCAGGGTGAGCCGAAGGCGTCCGCGAAGGCGGATCAGGTCTCTGCCGGGTTGCCAATCCGATCGTGGCTGTAAGCCGGTCCGGTAATCACGAAGCCATTCTATTGGCTTCAGTTACCGCTTCGCGCACTTGGCCGGGATTCGGGGGCGAGGCCACGATATCCGCCACGGAACACGATCAACAGGATCATATAGACGAGCGACGTAATGCCGGTTGCGTAGCCAATGAGAAATACAATCAGGTTCACGATATTGGCCGTCGCGAGCTGTCGTTCGAGCGCCCCGCCGAGCAAAGTCGTGAGATAAAACGCTGCCTCAACAAGCAAGAATCCGGCGAGCCCCAGAACCCGAAGCGGCGCCCAGACTGCAGACCCAGGTACCCGGCCAGAAACCAAGCCAGAGTCCCTGCGAGCAGCAGGACGGCACTGAATGAGGGGAGGGCCCGGTGCGGAAGGAAGCAGTTGATCGCGTAGCACGGAATCTGGCGGCGTAGTCCACTAGCACAATCACGAGCAACACTCGCAGCGACGGAGGGCGACGCGAGTTCATCCGGCAACTGTATTCGTCAACAAGTTTCTGGGCGTCTTGCCTAGCGCGAAAACGGAAGCTCGGATGGCACCGTGTTCGGTTCGACGCGGAACAGTCTGCCGCTTACCCCATTCACACTTTGTGCAGCTTTCGCACATACTGGGTTTACTGGAGGACATATGAGCTGTTATCGGGCTTGCCCTCCATCACCTAGCAGTCCGACGCCGGTTCATAGACCGCCGACGCCGCCTGGCATTCATCTCTGCCGAAGGGGAGCGAGAGTGTGAGTTTCGCGCTCACCAATCCGGCAACTCCTGTCTCCACTCATGTCCTCGCGGCAGCCCAACTCTGTCGTCCAGCGCGAGGTCTCGGAAGTGAACTGGCAAGAGAACCGGCACATCGCATTGCTCAACTTCGAGCAGATCCCATCGACCTTCGTACTGCTTGAAGGTGTTGAGCCGGACACGCGCTCTTTCCACCGACGCATTGCGCTTTCCGAGCGGCACTCCTGGCTCGGTCAGCCAGTTCATATGCTCGATCCACGCTGCTGCCGCGACGTGTATGCGAGGCACGATGAAGCTGCGCGGCGGGAGCACGTTGTCGTCAGGTACAGCCACCATCACGAAGTACTCCTGCTGGTGCGCGCTCGGCGCTTGCGACTTTTCACCTAGCGGCCAACTGATGGACTCCATTCGGGCACCGCGAGCTGTCTTGACCTGAACCTCGACCAAGAGTCGCTGCTCGCCTGTCGTCAGCACCGCCAAAATATCGGTCCGCTCCAGACCATCTCTGGTGAGAGCTGGCGCCCAGCCGCGACGCGCCATCTCGGCGGCGACGTGATGCTCACCGATGGTCTTGGACTGTTTGGTGTCGCGCATGATCGGGAGCTTATCGACATACGGAGGATCTTTGACTCGTGGTTGGAGCCGGATCCCCGAGACTCGCGCACGCTTCGGAGCAGTGGAGATGAAAGTCGGCGCTTATATGGAAGTGAACGCATTAAGCGCGCGAGCTCCGTCGACGGTCCCGTCGCCTGATATGAGCACCACGCGTCGGCGAAGAGCGAGCCAAAGGGCAAACTTTCCATGATGTTGCCTCTGTAGATGCGCTACTGTAGTCAAATCGTTGTTAGCTACGGGGATAAGTGAGGGGTGAACCGAATGCGTCTGGGGGACATCTGCTCCATTCACTCCGGCTACACCCTCCGTGGGCGACTCGAACCCACTGCGACCGGCGTACTGGTTATCCAACAAGGTGACTTTGACGCCAATGGAACCCTCGACCTCGGAACGTTGACGCGCGCAGAAGTACCGGATGGGCGCTATGAGCTGAAGGCGGGCGACGTGCTCTTCCGTTCTCGCGGGCAGCGCACGCTCGCCTGCGTTGTTCCCGGCGCTCTAACGGAGCCAGCAATTGCGGTCATGCCGATATTCATCATCCGTCCGACGAACGATGACATCGACCCGCGCTACCTCGCCTGGACTCTCAACCAACACGATGCGCAACTCCATTTTCGGCAGTCATCACAGGGGCAGACCATCCAAATGATCTCTAAGCGCGTCTTGGAAGACACGCCGATCGTCCTGCCGCCGCTCTCGAAGCAGCGGCAGATTGCAATGATCGCCGACCTCTCCGCTCAACAGGAGACACTTGAGCGTCGGTTGACTGACAGAAGATATACCTTGCTGTCTCTGCAACTTGCGGATGCCGCCCACGACTTTCCCACATACGCCCGTCAGAACAGGACTACCCGATGACCGACCGCATCACTCAACAGCGCATCAACAATGCCGCGTGGGCCGCCTGCGACACCTTCCGCGGGGTCGTCGACGCAACCCAGTACAAGGACTACATCCTGGTGATGCTCTTCGTGAAGTACATCTCGGATGTGTGGAATGACCACACAGAGCAGTACAAGAAAGAATTCGCAGGCAATGAACGCCGCATTGGGCGCCGCCTAGAGCGCGAGCGGTTTCCTCTACCAAAGGGGGCGAGCTTCAATGAACTTTACGAAAAGCGCAACGAGCCGAACATTGGCGAGCTCATCAACGAAGCGCTTGAAGCCATCGAGAACGAGAATCGCAGCAAACTCGAAGGTGTCTTTCGCAACATCGATTTCAATTCCGAGTCGAACCTCGGCAAGGTGAAGGATCGCAACCGGCGCCTCAAGAATCTGCTGGAAGACTTTGCGAAGCCAGAGCTCGACTTGCGCCCGTCTCGCGTGAGCGACGACATTATCGGCGAAACTTACATCTACCTGATATCGCGCTTCGCTTCCGACTCTGGGAAAAAGGCCGGTGAGTTCTACACCCCACGCTCGGTGTCACAATTGCTGGCCAAGCTGGCCGCACCGAAACCGGGCAACACGATCTTCGATCCATCCTGCGGTTCCGGCTCACTGTTGATCGAGGCCGCCAAGGAGGTCGGGACCGAAGACTACGCGCTTTATGGGCAGGAGGTGAACGGAGCGACCTGGGCCCTGGCCCGCATGAACATGTTCATGCACGCAAACGATTCGGCCCGCATCGACTGGTGCGACACCCTTAACGGGCCATCGATCCTTGAGGATGACCACCTCAAGAAGTTCGACATCGTGGTCGCCAACCCGCCGTTCTCGCTAGACAAGTGGGGGGCCGAGAATGCTGCCACCGACAAGTTCTCCCGCTTTTGGCGCGGCGTCCCGCCGAAGAGCAAGGGCGACTACGCGTTCATCACCCACATGATCGAGACGGCTCAGCCACTCGGCGGTCGGGTGGCGGTGATCGTTCCGCACGGCGTACTGTTCCGAGGCGGTGCCGAGGGGCGCATCCGCGAGACGCTGATCAGGGAAAACTTGCTAGATGCCGTCATAGGTCTGCCAGCAAACCTCTTCACGACCACGGGTATCCCGGTGGCGATCCTCGTCTTCGACCGGTCGAGGGAGGCGGGCGGCGCCAATGCGGCACGCAAGGATGTGCTGTTCATCGACGCGAGCCGCGAGTTCACTCCGGCGAAGTCGCAAAACCTGTTGGGCGACGAGCACGCCGAGAAGATCGCGACGACCTATCGCGATCGCATCATCGTCGACAAATATTCCTACCTTGCGGATCTTGACGAGATCGCAGGCAACGATTTCAACCTCAATATCCCGCGCTATGTCGACACCTTCGAACCAGAGGAGCAGATCGACATAGCGGCCGTGCAGCGCGAGATCGTGCAGATCGAGACCGAACTCGATGAGGTGCGTGGGCGGATGCGTCAGCATTTGAAGGAGCTCGGGATCGATGCCTGAGACGGATGCTCCGGGCGGAGAGCTCGTTCTCTACACGACTGACGACGGGCAGGCGCGCATCCAGCTGCGTGCGGTCGACGGCACCGTGTGGCTGTCGCAGCGAGGAATCGCTGAGCTCTTCGGCAAGGATGTGCGCACCGTTAACGAGCACATTCAGAACGTCGTTGCTGACGGTGAGGCGGATGCCGAGGCAACTATCCGGAATTTCCGGATAGTTCAGCTGGAGGGGGAGCGGGAGGTGTCTCGCGAGGTGGAGTTTTCCAACCTCGACATGATTCTCGCGGTAGGCTACAGGGTGCGTTCGCCTCGTGGTGCGCAGTTCCGGCGCTGGGCGACGACGACTCTGCGGGAGTACCTGGTGAAGGGCTTCGCGATGGACGACGCGAAGCTCAAAGGTGCCGAGCAGTGGGACTACTTCGACGAGTGGTTGGCTCGCATCCGCGACATCCGCGCGAGCGAGAAGCGTTTCTACCAGAAGGTGCGCGACCTCTACACGACAGCGGTCGACTACGACTCGAAGTCAGATGCCGCCCAGCTGTTCTTCAAGAAGGTCCAGAACAAGATGCTCTGGGCGGTGACCGGCCACACCGCGGCAGAGCTGATCGGCCGCCGCAGCGATTCGGATGCTCCCAACATGGGCCTGACGAACTGGACGGGTTCGATCGTGCCCAGAGGAGACGTGTCGACGGCGAAGAACTACCTCACGGCCGAGGAAGTCGAGCAGCTGAACCGGATCGTCACCATGTACCTCGACTACGCAGAGGACCAGACCAAGCGGCGCCAACCGGTCACGATGGACCAGTGGGCCGACAAGCTCGACGCATTCCTGACCTTCAACGAGCGGGAACTGCTCACCAACGCCGGCAGCATCCAGGCAGCGGTCGCCAAAAAGCTCGCAGAGGGCCGCTACGAGGAGTTCAATACGAGGCGCCGGGCAGCGGATGCCGCGACTGCGAATAGCGATGATCTCCGGGAAATCGAAACTCTCGCGTCGCTCGTGCATCCCAGAAAGGACCTCAAGTGAGCGTCACACCGGGTTGGACCGAGAGTCTCCTCGATGACATTACGAACCGTGGGAGCGGACACACGCCTGACCAGAGCAAGCGCGACTACTGGGACGGCCGCATCGGCTGGGTTTCACTCGCAGATAGCAACAAGCTTGACAACGGATACATTGAATCAACCGCAAGGCGAATCACTCCACTCGGGATTGCGAAGTCATCCGCCGTGCTTCACCCCGCAGAAACCGTAATTCTGAGTCGCGATGCCGGCGTGGGAAAGAGCGCAGTTCTCCGGAGCCAGATGGCTGTCAGCCAGCACTTCATTGCGTGGGATTGCAATACAAAAAGCGTTCTGGACCCATGGTTCCTCTACTACTGGCTACAGAATCGGAAATCTTTCTTCGAGCGAATGGCTGTCGGCTCCACCATCAAGACCATCGGACTTCCACTGTTTCGCCGACTCCCTATCACCTACCCGCCGCTGCCGGAGCAGCGCAAGATCGCCGAGATCCTCCGCACCTGGGACGATGCGATCGATGCTGAGTTGAGGTTGCTTGAGGCATTGAAGCACCGTAGGGCCCTGATTCGTGAGAAGCTCTTTCGCATCTCAAGAGAGCGCGGCGCACGAATGGTGTTCGACGACATTCTGACCGAGAGCCGAAACCCCGGGACAACCGGCGATACCGCTCAGAAGATCACGGTGAAGCTCTATGGTAAAGGCGCGGTGCCAAAGTTGGGACGATCGGGCAGTGCCTCGACTCGGTACTACCGTCGTTCGGCAGGGCAGCTGATCTATAGCAAACTCGACTTTCTTAACGGCGCATTCGCCGTCATTCCGCAGGAACTAGACGGCTACGAATCTACGCTCGACCTCCCGACGTTCGACATCGATGCCTCGGTGAACCCAACTTGGCTGATTGGGTACCTCACGCGGCCTAGCTACTATACGAACCAAGCTCATTTAGCACGCGGGCAGCGCAAAGCTAGGCGCATCTCTCCGACGGAATTCCTAGCGGAGCCTCTAGGAGTTCCATCCCGTGAGTTGCAGGACACGACAGCAATTATCCTGAACGAAGCTTCCGCCGAAGTCGGAAAACAGCAGGAACTGCTTGCCCAACTGCAGATCCAAAAACGGGGCCTCATGCAGAAGCTGCTAACGGGTGAGATCCGGGTAACCGGTGACGTCGCCGAGAGCTTGGGAGAGGCATCCATTGTCTGACACAACGTTCAACGCGGCGGAGAAATATCAGTCGCAGGTGCCCGCGCTCCAGATGCTGGTCGCGCTCGGTTTCACGCCGCTGTCGCAAGCGGAGGCCGTGCGCCTGCGCGGTGACCGACTACGGAATGTGCTCCTCGACGATATCCTTGCCGACCAATTACTCAAGCTGAACTTGTTCACATTCCGTGGTCGCGAATACTCCTTCGAACTGGCGGACGCACACGAGGCGATCCGCAAGCTCGTCCCGGCACCCGATCGTGTGAAGGGACTCTCCGCCACCAGTCAGGAGGTGTACGACACTCTGGTGCTCGGCACCACCATCACGAAGACGATCGACGGCGACACCAAGAGCTACTCGTTCCGCTACCTCGACTGGCTCAACCCCGAGAACAACGCCTTCCACGTCACGGCCGAACTCAGCATCGAGCGCACCGGCACGACTGCGACCAAGCGCTGCGACATCGTCGCCTACGTCAACGGCATCCCCTTCGTGGTCATCGAGAACAAGCGACCAACCGAGCACGTTAAGAAGGCAGGTAGCCAGCTCATCGCCTATCAGAACGGCGATAACATCCCCCAGTTGTTCCATTTCGCGCAGTTGCTCATCGCCACAAATCGGCAGGAGGCCATGTACGCGACAGTGGGCACACCACACAAGTTCTGGAGCATCTGGCGTGAAGGCGAAGACACAGACGCAGACGTCGCAAGCGCGGGAAACCGACTCCTGACAGCCCCAGAGAAGGCCGCACTGTTCAGCGGCGACTTTGCTCCCGCCCGGCACTATTTCGACCAGCTCGCCACAAGCGGTGACCGAGTCGTCAGCGCCCAGGATCGTCTGCTCTACTCCTTGTGTCGGCCCGAGCGATTGCTCGACCTGGTGCGACGTTTCACGGTGTTCGACAGTGGCGTGCGCAAGATCGCCCGCCACCAGCAGTACTTCGCGGTTCGCAGCACGGTGGAGCGGGTCGTCGCCGGCAACGGCAGTACCGATCACGGCGGTGCACGCAAGGGCGGCGTCATCTGGCACACCCAGGGTTCCGGCAAGTCCCTCACCATGGCCATGCTCGGCAAGGCGCTCGCGCTCGATCCGCGCCTCTCAAACCCGCGCATCCTCATCGTCACCGACCGGGACAACCTCGACCGACAGATTGAAGGTACCTTCCGCGCCTGCGAGCTCGAACCTGCGCGAGCCACCAGCGGCACACACCTCGCCGAGCTCATCCGAGCCCGCACCCCGCTCATCACCACCATCATCAACAAGTTCGACAATGCCGCGAAGCGAGGGATCGCCGACGACTCTTCCGACATCTTTGTTCTGGTCGACGAGAGCCACCGCAGCCAAACCGGACGCTATGGCGGCTATGGCTCCTTCCATGTGAACATGCGCCGGATGCTGCCAGCTGCCTGCTATCTCGGATTCACCGGCACACCCCTGCTCAAGCGGGAGAAGAACACTGCCGCTACCTTCGGCGGGCTCATCCACAAGTACACGATCGACCAGGCGGTCGAGGATGGCGCAGTCGTGCCCCTTCTCTACGAGGGGCGGTTGGTGGAGCAACAGCTTGCCGACAACGTCATCGACAGCTGGTTCGAGAAGATCAGTGAGGGGCTCACCCGCGAGCAGCAACTCGACCTGAAGCGCAAGTTCAGCCGGGTCGACGTGCTCGGCAAGACCGGGCAGACCATACGGGCAAAAGCCTTCGACATCTCCGAGCACTACCGCAAGAACTGGCAAGACACCGGGTTCAAGGCCCAACTAGTCGCGCCGGATAAGGCCTCAGCCATTCGCTTCAAGCAGGTGCTCGATGAGATCGGTCACGTCACCAGTGAAGTCATCATCTCCGCGCCAGACGAATACGAGGGCACTGAGCAGGTCGATCAGGAAGCGCTCGACCTGGTGCACACGTTCTGGGCCCGGCAGTTGGAGCGTTACGGCAGCGAAGTCGCGTACAACGAGCAGATCGTCAACGCCTTCAAGGGCAGTAGCGGACCGGATATCCTCGTTGTCGTCTCAAAGCTGCTCACCGGATTCGACGCACCCCGCAACACCGTCCTGTACCTGTGCAAGTCACTCAAAGAGCACACCCTGCTGCAGGCTATTGCCCGCGTTAATCGGCTCTTTGACGGGGACGAAGACGGCCCCGGAAAGGAGTTCGGCTTCATCGTCGACTACGAGGGGCTCCTCGGCGAGCTAGACAAGGCCCTCGGCGCATACTCGGCTCTCGGTGGCTATGACGACAGCGACCTCGCGGGGGCCGTGCACGACATCCGCGAGCAGATTCGCCTGTTACCGCAACGGTGGGCAGACATGTGGGAGCTGTTCAAGACGCTGCCCAACAAACAAGACATGGAGGCGCTCGAACAGTACCTCGGGGATGACGCCATCCGTCAGGAGTTCTACGCCCGGCTCACGCTCTACGGCAAGTGCCTGCACATCTCACTGTCCAGCGACAAGCTGCTCGATGTCGTTTCGCAGGCGGATGTCGATCGGTACACACGTGATTGGAAGCAATTCAGCGAACTGCGCCGCTCCGTTCAGGTGCGATATCAGGAGATCGTCAACCTGCGCGATTACGAGCCGAAGATCCAGAAGCTCCTCGACGATCACATCACTGCAATGCCTGCGAAGACCATCATCGAGCCGCTCAACATCAACGATCCGGATGCGTTGAAGGCGGTTGTAGGGGAGGCCGGTGTCACCAAGGCCTCCCGTGCCGACCGCATCGCCAGCGCAACCCGCAAGACGATCATCGAGCGGATGGATGAGGATCCCGCCCTGTACCAACGGTTCTCGCAAATGCTGCAGGATGCCATTGATGAGTACCGGCGTCGACGTGATGCGGAGAAGTACCTGTTGCGCGTCCACGACGTCGCGGGCCAGGTTGCACACCGTTCGCGAGGCTCGGATCTGCCCCGGCTCATTCGTGGCAATGACGATGCTGCTGCTGTGTTCGGTGCACTCGATGGGCTGCTCGTCGACGCGACTGGTGATGTCCCGGTCGACGGGGAAGAGTTGGCGCTGATCTCGCTAGAGCTACTCAAGATCGTGGGGGCGCACCTCATCGTGGGGATGTGGACGAACGAAGTCGCCCAGAACAACCTGCTCAATGCACTCGACGACTACTTTTGGGAAGAGCTGCAATCGAAGCGACATATTGCGATGCCGGATGAGCTCCCCGATGAGTTGCTTCAGCGCATCGTCAGCATTACACGGGCACGCTTCCCCAGATGAACTCGGTGGTTTACGGATCAGTGACGATCGAGTACCGGCTCGAACGGCGGGATCGCACCACGTTGGAGATCACCGTCGAGCCGTCAGGGGAGGTGCTCGCCGTCGCACCGGCGACAGCCGAGAAAGACGAGATCGAGGCGCTGATCCGCAAGCGCGCACGGTGGATCATCCGCCAGCAGCAGTTCTTTGCACAGTTCACGCCCCGCACTCCGCCTAGGAAGTTTCTGCCGGGGGAGACACACAATTACCTCGGTCGACAGTATCGGCTGCGGGTTGAGCCAGGGGACCTTCAGCGGGCACGGATGGTGCGAGGCTTCATCCTTGTGTCCGGAGTTGACTTTGACGACACTCCATCGATCGAGCGGCTCGTCACAGCCTGGTATCGGGAGCGCGCTGAAGTCCAGTTCCGCAGGCGGCTCGAGATAAATCGGGCCCGTTTTCCCTCCGCCGAGAAATTTCAGCCGACATCACTACGAATCCAACGGATGACCTCCCGCTGGGGTTCCATGTCTCCAGGGGGTCGCCTGCTTCTGAACCCCGACCTCGTCCGCGCCCCAATTGATGCCATCGATTACGTAATCACACACGAGCTGTGCCACCTTGCGGTACCCAATCACAGCCGAGACTTCTACGACCTTCAGGCACGAGTCATGCCCGACTGGGAGCGTCGCAAACTGCGGCTGGAAAAAGCCTTGGCCTAACAGCGAGCGCGGTCCGCTCAACTACGAAGCTCAAAGGGAAAGGCGAATGTCTGTAGCCGGTGTCAGGGTCAAAGATGCGGCTACCCGAGCCGTTGCAGACCACGAAAAAAGGATTACCGCCTATGTCATACCGAATCACCGGCATAACAGTTTCATCTAATCCGCCGACGCTCGGCACAATCACCAATTACTGGTTTGAAGCTCAAGACGGTGAGACCAGCGGCTGGAAGCCCAAGCAAGAAGGCGTCGACCACGTGAGCCAACATCCACATACCGTGTGGGTTAGCGGCGGAGGAACTTCAGCTTGGGTTGAAGTTGTCCGGAACGGCAACCACCCGTATCTGCGAACGGAAGGCGACGGCACTACCAGTGACAACCTATTGAGCGTCAAGGTGTACTAAAGATTGCCCCCGAGGGTTAGATATCTCGCTCGCTTCCCTGCTTAGCCCGAATCCGACACAGCGACCGAATAGCCGTAACAGGCAACAGTCGTGTCTCTGCCATCTCAATTCCTATTCCTCGTCGACTCGACGAGTTCGAGTTCAAAATGCCGGGAAAGCACGCCACTGGTCAGATACTCCTGGGCGATAAGGGCGGCTTCGTCAGCGGTGAAGATTTGATGTTCCCAAACAACCGGGACCCACCATTGACACTCGCGGGGGAGTACCACGGGTGCCCCGCACGTTGCGCCAGCGCGGCCGATTCGGAAGGCATCATCTCCACCTCCGACTTCGACGGTCATGCTCTCCGGGGTGCCCAAAACTTGTACCCACCGGTAGATGTCGTCGGTGTCCACCACGATCCTGGTCCAGGGCCACTGATCCCCATCGATTGATCCGATGAGCATTCGCACAGTGGGCCAGCCCCCGCGCACGGGCTGGGCGACCTGGGTGTGGTTGGCGTCCCAAAACAGTGCGGGTTCCTGGGCGGCAACGGTCATGGGCGCGAATTCGAGTACGGGAACCGCGACGGTGGCCAGGGTCACAGCTGATCCAACCGATTCAAATCCTGCCCGGGTTCCTTTCCGCGCTCTTCGGCGTCGACTCGGTCGATGCGCTCGATGACGCTGGTGTCGTGAAAGTAGTAGTCGATGAGGTGGTCGCCTGATTTCATCGTCCAGTGGCCTCTTTCGCCGACCCGACACCTCTCGATGGTGCGAAGCCGGGGTGGGGCGCCCGAGAGATCTGCCTGGGCGCTGCGGCCGGGCTGTCGTTCCACGGTCCAGGCGTCGAGTTCGAAGATCTGGATGCTGTCGCGAGTGTGGACATGCCACTCGCCGCGCCCGATACCGACAACTTCCTGCACCATCACACTTGCGGTCATTGTTCGGCCGCGTAGGGGACCGGGATGGGGTTGCCGTCGTACCGCGTGAACCAGGTTTCAACGTCTTGCTCGGGCGGATTATCTGTCAGGAGCAAGAGGTGTTCTTTGCCTTGGACAAGGACTTCCTCGAGGGCTTCCCGCCACCCGTGCGTTAGCTGAAGGTCGTAGAGGTCGTTGAGGAACTCCACCTGATCCAGCAGGTAGAGAACGGCGAATTCCTCGGCGATGCTTCCGGGCGGTTCCCACCCGCGAACGAGTCGACTGGTGACATCGAGAAAGGTGGCCGCGAAGGCCTTCGCGAATACGGGAGTGTACTGGCACCGGTATGCCTCGGGCAGGTGGGGGATGATCCATTCGCCCAGCTCCTGAGGGTCAGCTGTTTGGCAGATCGCGGCGACGTCGGAGAAGATCTCGTCCGTGGTGATGATCGCCGCATTCCACAGCGCACCGGCCACCGAGGCGGCCTCTTTTCGCAAAGTGGCCTGGTCCAGCCACGCGTTTAGACCGGCGTCAGAACCGAGTGTTTCCAGGGTGAGCCCGGTCGCTTTGACCGCATCGGCACGGATGGTCTCCGCGCTCATTCTGTAACGCGGTGGCTGTGCGGCAGCGCGTGTGTCTAATCCGGTTCGTTCGTCGCCCTGCTGTTCCAGGTCGCCCACGACGACTGTTTCAATGCCGGATTTGAGTCCGGGAATGTCATCGATGACCTCACCCGCGTTCCACAGTTCCAGCACGGCCATGATCGGGTCCTGCTGCACCTCGTTTCGGCGTGTGGCCTGCTCCGCTGCTTCGTCCCACGGGTGGGTATCGACGTAGGCCAGTGCTGCCCGGGTGAGGGCCGGCTCGTCGAGGATCTCTACGTCGATGTCCGCGTCGATGTGGAGGCATCGGTTAGCGGTGGTGGCCTTGCGTGAATTCATGGAGTCGTCCTTTCTGAGGCCGCGTCGTACTGCGGGGCCTTGCAGCACGGTCGGGATCAAACGGTAACGAATCCGGCACACGCGTTTGTGCCACGCCGATACGCACCCCCGATTCCGGACAGGGGGTATCTTTATCGGGGATTCGCGTCCAGATCCACAGGGGCAAGTCGCTCAGTTCGCGAACCCGGTGGTAAGGCAGTCGTCCGTGGCGTTCGGCTGCACGCTGGTTGTTGACCCACACCCCTAACCGATGCTCCACAGTTCCGGCCGCCGCACGAATAGAGGGCCGCCGGTGATGCCGCTCGACAAACGCGGCGTAGGCGGCAGCGTTGCGATCCCAAGCTTCCTCGAGCGGTTCCCACGAGAACCCCGGGATCTGTTCCAACCGGGCCACCTGATAGCTTGACAACTCGACACAGGTTCGACGCTGCCGCCGCACCCAGTCATGCAAGCGCACCTCCGGTATTCCGAGCGCAGACTTTGGCGTGTGCCGATGGCGACGTGGATGCTCGCCGTGCTCGGCCACGAACGCCTCCACAGCGTTCACTGTGAGGTTCCACCGGCGAATCTTGGGACTCAATGTGGCGCTCCAGTCCCACCCAGGCAGCAGCGTAAGTACTTCCTGAACTGCAGGGTCGAGGATGCCGACCTGGTGGGCGAGCCGCGCTGCGTCTTCCCAGAACGCCAACGAGGTCAGACCCAGAATCGCGATGGTGTCAGGGGTGTGCAGCGTGCCCGCCACAAGGTGCACCTGGAGTTTGTCGAACCAGTTCTCGCCTTCGGGAAACATGGGGCGTCTTTCGGTCGCGGCCGCCCGCAACTGCCGGCGACTCGCAAACCTCTATGCGCGGTGTCCGAGTGAACCCGATTCCCCCCCCCTCTTGACAGAACTTGGTACCTGTGCGGCACAATCTGCGCCGGTCAGAACTAGCCACCGAGCCGAGTTTGTGTCAAGCTTTATCTGGCTAAGAGGAGTTCCGATGAGCGTCGACGGAATAATCGCATTGGTGACTGCTGGAGGACTAGGACTCGCCTTAGCGGTTCTCATGGCCCTTTCCACCCTTCGAGCGCGTCGCCCATCCGACCTAGCCAGCAAGGAAGCCGATCCCGAGCTTGCCGAAGCGATGGCACGAGTTCGGGCTGACATCGACAAGGGCCACCGATGGCACTAAGGATTGATCTCAAGGGGTAGTCACCCTTCCGGAGCGCTGACCAGTGAATGGTCCGCGAGCCTGGCGCACTCAACATCGTTGCGGCATGCCCGATCCGCAGGGGAGCCACTAAGTCTTCGTAGCTTCTTCGATTGCGGTCGCTGGCCGTGCCAGCAACACCGCGATATGTGCGTGGCACAATCCGCTCGATTGCGCTGGCTATAGTCGCGATTCGTGATCGCAACTGTTATTTATCCCGCCCGCCGCCGCTACCTCGTGCCCACTTGCTCCGGCAGCCTGCATGACATTGACCTGGGCGAATTTACGCTGCGTTGGAAGCGCAGCCTGGACGATCCGTCACAGCACACGTCCACGCGACGGCCAGAACGTGGAGCTTGTCGAACTCCGGGAATGCACGGTCGGGCGAAGAAGGACCGCGAACTCGATTTGCGCCAGGAATGCGTGTTCTCAAACACCCGAGTCTCGCCCCCGGTCATCGCGATCACCGCTGCACCGAATATCGATATGACATTCATCGACCTACGGTCGGGAGGCACCAATGTGTAGAGTGCTCCTGAGGTGGCTCCGCGCCATTCGGTTTGTATCGACGGGGTGGCTCTATCGCCGTTTCGCGCGAGAGTGCCTGGTTTATTTCTCGCTGCGAATCAGGGCAGGTGTGCCGGGTTTGGAACCTGCGTATCCCGAGCTCCTGGCGTCGAGTCAACCTCGGCCGTCAATCCCCGCACGCGATACAGCGAAATCAGCGGCGCCCGAGCCGGGATGGTCTGGCACGGCGCACTACCTCGTCGTCACCGGCATCACTCAGCCTGTATATCGCCCGACCAACGACCTCGTGGAATCGTGGGATCACGGTGGACCAGAGCATGAGATCGGTGAGGGTCATCATCGTTTCACCACGATTGATTCGCTGAAAACGTTCATAGGTAAGACCCGGTCCAAGCTCTGTGTTCTCGCAGAACGATTTCAGATCGGTGTTCTCGTCCAGCAGGTATTCGCGGATCCTATTCGCGATTGCGTGCTGCAGTTCCGCAGCACCCTCGTGCGGTGTGCGAGCCTCGTGAGCCTCGTGAGGCAGGAGCAGTGAGCCGGTGTGGCCGAACTTCTTCTTGTTGTCGGCCAGGGAGCGGGGTTCGAAGACGGCACCACCAGGTTTTGGCGCACGAGGCATGCCAAAAGTATACGGGAATTCACCCGCTTGAGTAGCAATAACAACCGGCTGGTATGTAATTCCTACTGCATAGCCTCGAATTTCACCTTTTCCATACGCAGCCTCAAACCCCGTGCCGCGCACACGGATATTCATGCGCCTAACTTCGTCAGTCCACCCGTCCACCCGACCATCCACCCCGCGTGTTAATCCAGCCGCCCGCGACGCTCTTGCCGAAATACTTCGGTTCGGAACCGCGAACAATGACCCCCAATTGGCGGCGGCACGGACAACGTTGCGTGGGGGAGAGGTCAGCGCCGACGCTCAGGCGGCGATGGCATCCATTCGCGCGGCAATGCCCGCAGCGGCGGTGAAGACGATGACCTTATATGAGCCGAACCTGCCTGCCGAATACGTGGCCAAGATCCGTACTTTCGTCGAAGACGCCGTCGCAATGGCTCTACCGCGGACTAGCTATTCAGCCAAGGCCCTGCTGAGCCCAGCCATGCACTTTACCTACTGGGCCGTTTTCGTTGCAGGCGCCGAACGGAATGCGACCGCAGTTTTCCAGCGAGAACTCATTGAGTACTACGTTCGCGAAACAATGGGCAACCTCAAGGAAGGAACCCGCCGAAACAATCGAGCGTGGTTGTTCCGAGTCGCCGAAGCAGTCAACCCGGAAACCAACCCGCGTAACCCGATGCCTCTAAACCAGCGCGGCATGGATACCCCTTACAGCAGTGGAGAATTAGACATCCTTGACGGGTGGGCGGCCGGCCAAGGCACCACCTACTCGAGACGAGCCGCCACCACCCTGGTCGCACTGGGCGCTGGTGCCGGCCTGAGCTCCAGGGAAATCGCCCTTCTGCGCAACGACGCCGTCACCATCGGCGCCGACCGCAGCGTCACCATTGACATCACTGACGAAGGCTGCCCCCGCCACATCCCCGTTGCGGCCCGCTACGAGAGGGCGTTGGCCAAAGCGGTGAAGGACATGCCAGGGGAGCGATTCGTGTTCCTACCCCATCGCACCCGCACTGAAAACGACGTCGTAAGTTCCTTCGTCGCCCGTACCTCAAGGCCCACCGGCACCCCCACGGTCAGCGTCCAACGACTGCGCAACACCTGGCTGGTGCAGCAGATGACCAACCGCGTCGACGTCCTCACCCTGATGGAAGCCGCCGGCCTGAAATCACTCGAATCCATCTCACGCTTGGCCAGTTTCGTACCACGTCCGAGCGATGCCGAGCGCGCTGCACAGCTGCGAGGCGTGCGATGAGCAGGCCAACCAAGGAAACCCAGCAACAACAAGCCGAGGCATGGATGCTCAAGACTTTTGGGCATCGGCTCGGCGACTATCTGACCAAGCAGCGACAGGAGCCGCTCAGCGTAGCAATCGTAGAGGTCGACCGCATTCTGAAGGCATCCGGAGCGAGGACCTTGCTGACCCAATGGCAAGCCGAAGATGCTCTATCCAGCGCCGGCAGAAAGTCATTCCTCACACCCGCCGCAGTCCTGGGCCTGCTTCTGCTCCAAATGAGGCTCCGGAGGCCGACTCTTCTCACGGAAGTCACTAAGACCATGATCGAGCTCAGCCCGGCGCAGCGTGCCGTTCTATTGCTGACGCACGACGGCATCGATGAAAGGTTCTACAACCGCATCTGGAGCGCGGTGCAGCGGCTGATCGCCCTGGTTGACGAATTCCCCGGACGACGCGACAAAATCCTGCTTGAGCACGAATACCGCGAGGTCGTCGCCAAACGCGATCCCGGCCGGTGCCAAGTACGTCGAACCCGAATGTTCACCCTGGCTAATGCGCTCTTAGAAGGAACCTGGAGGCTCCTTCCAGAGGAGTTGTGCGACCGTTGCGACGGCAATGTCGCTATCGACGCGACCCTCGTTCCGCTCGGGGGCAAAATCGGGAACCCGACTGCCGAGAACCTCGACGGTAACCGAAAATCGGTGAACCCCGACGGCGGCTGGTATCGCAGGGAGGGAAGCCACGGCGCAGTCACCCGGGCAGACGCAAAGGTACTCAACCGTCTCAACCCTGGCGCCCGCCACAAAGGGACTTCAGCAAGCAAGCTCACCTGGGGAGTTGAAGTCGAGATCGCCCGATTGACGGCCAACAAGCCTGGTGAAGCGGAACTCTTCCCGCTGATGACCACCGCTATCAGTTTCCACATTCCAGGCGTCACCGCCGGGGAGGGACATCGGCTGCTGGCTTCGCTGCACGAGCGCAAGCACCCGATCAACTTCGTCCTCACTGACCGTGCATATTCCGGCGGCAAATACCCCGAATACCAGGTACCTGCACGGCTACTTGGCGCGAAACTCGTCTTCGATTACAAGAAGCCAGATCTCGGTGTCCAAGCGTCCGATAGCAGGGGATTCGTCCAAGTCAGCGGCACATGGTACCTGGACAGCCTGCCTGAAACTCTTCGCGAAGCCGATGCAGCCATCAACACCGCACGCAACAAATACGGGGAGAAAGCTGGAAGGCTGGCCAAGGCTGAAGCACACTTCAAGAAGCAGCGCGAATCCCAGAACTCGTCGACTGGCACAAGTCCGATACCGGGAATTTTCCATAGCCCGGAAACCATCCTTGCCAAGGCACAGAAAGAGCTCGGTAAGGACGCCCACGCCCTCGCGCAAGCAGAAGAACTCTACGCAAAGCAACTTGAGCAGCGAACCTCCTACATGCTCAAGGACAAGGGACGCATGGCCGCCGACTGGACCCGCCGTTACCTGATCCCCGACGCCGCCACGCCGGTGAAGCAGCGCACCGATCCGTACCAGGGCAAAACGGTCATGATGAAGCGCCCGGTTGGTAAAGAAGCCAAAGATGCCAACGCCGGTGGACTGAAGCACGAACAATACTTCCCCTATGGGAGCGCGGACTGGAAGGCCTACTATGGCATGCGCAGCGGGGTCGAGTCTCTCAACCGGAATATCAAGCGCAGCCAGTTCGAAAACATCGCCAACCCTGACAATCGAGCCGTGCGAGGAAATACCTTCACCTATCTGATTGCTACGCTGGCGACGATGGTGGAAAACCTGCGCCAGATGCTCAGCTTCTACAAACGCAAGCTCGCCATCGCAACCGTCACAGCGAAGAACCGCGAACTGCCGTCCACGTTCTGGCAAAGCGACGGCCCGGTCCCCGGCAACGATCCGGGGCAACGACCGCCGAACTAACGGTCAATTCCGCTCACTCTCACATAACTGCAACGCCAACCAATTCGGCGTACCTGAAAACATTCGGGTACGCCGTTTTTGCATTTAACGCCGCTGTCGGCAGCCACGTTGGGGCCTGCCGAACCACATCCGGACACAGGAAATGGGCCGGGCAATCAAAAACCGATTGCCGCGACCCATTTCCTGAACGTTGCTGATTTATTTACTGAAACACCCTGCGTGCGCGAAGGGGGACTTGAACCCCCACGCCCTATACGGGCACTAGCACCTCAAGCTAGCGCGTCTGCCATTTCCGCCATCCGCGCGCGGTGGTTATTCGAGTGGAACAACCGCGTATGAGAATAGCATGCGCGGGCCGAGTAGTCGCGCCGACCGGTACCGTGGAGCAATGACTCCCAGCGCAGAAAATCAGAATCTCGACGCCACGGCACTGATCGCGCGCGACCTCATCCGTTTCGACACCACGAACTACGGCGAAGGCAAGTCCAATGGCGAGACGGATGCCGCGGAATACCTGGCCGCGCACCTCGCGGAAATGGGCCTGAAACCCCAGCTCTTCGACTCGGAACCCGGCCGCACGAGCGTCATCGCACGGGTGGAGGGTGCCGACCCGGGCAAGCCCGCGCTGGTCGTGCACGGGCACAGCGACGTCGTGCCTGCACAGCCGGACAACTGGTCGGTCGACCCGTTCGAGGGTGTCGTGAAAGACGGCATGCTCTGGGGCCGCGGCGCCGTCGACATGAAGAACATGGACGCCATGATGATCACGGCGTTGCAAGATATCCTCGGCTCCGGCCGGCAACCCGCGCGCGATCTCGTGATCGCCTTCTTCGCCGACGAGGAGGCCGGGGGAGTGCTCGGCTCGCACTACCTCGTCGACACCCGGCCGGAACTCTTCGCCGGCGCGACCGAGGCCATCAGCGAGGTGGGCGGCTACTCGATCACCCTGAACGGCACGCGGGCCTACCTGCTGCAGACGGGGGAGAAGTCCCTCGTCTGGGCGAAACTCATCGCACGCGGCCAGGCCGCCCACGGCTCCCGCCTCATCCACGACAACGCGGTCACCAAGCTCGCCGAGGCCGTCGCCAAGGTGGGGCGCAGGCAGTGGCCCATCCGCCTCACCGACACCACCACGGAACTACTCGCCGAGCTGGCCGGAATACTCGACGCCGACCCGCAGAAGGTCGGGCCGGATGAGCTGGTCATCGCGACGGGGACCGCCGCCGGCTTCATCCAGGCCACACTTCGCACCACGACCAACCCCACGGTGCTGAACGCCGGGTACAAGCACAACGTC
>Ga0157371_10000889_pt1 | contig 33711 bp, 27 predicted proteins | sample C45metaG_FD_113462 | JGI IMG/M metagenome (GOLD analysis project Ga0157371, IMG submission 113462) | Corn rhizosphere microbial communities from Kellogg Biological Station, Michigan, USA - C4-5 metaG | ecosystem: Host-associated > Plants > Roots > Rhizosphere > Soil | place: USA: Michigan... | reverse complement strand
CGAATGGATCACCGCGGCGGGTCTTGCCGGCGAACCTGACGCTGTTATCTTCTGTCCTGTTCATCGATCTAACCGTATAGCCAGGGTATCGGAAGTCCCCATGAGCGCACCCTGCCTGGAAGATATTTATCGTCGTGCACGTCAGGCTGCTGGTGAGACGAAGCCTCTTGAAACCAACAAAGGGCGCTATGCAAGCTGGAGCGGCCACAGTGCCCGCGTCGGCGCCGCACAGGATATGGCCAGAAAAGGAATATCCATCGCTCAGATCATGCAGGAAGGTACCTGGACGCAGACCCAGACTGTCATGCGCTACATTCGTATGGTTGAAGCTCACCGCGGAGCAATGGTCACCCTGATGGAAAACGATGATGATTAGCTGATAAAGCGATCTGCTTCTGAGGTTCAGTACTTTTTTACCCTGACAGAAATCTGCATGCGCTGCTGACAGAATTACAGTTCTGCGTTGCAGGTTTCAGCTGAAAATATGACGTATGACATGACGGTGAGTTAATGGCAGTTGATAAGTACGGGTTCATTACTCTGCCTGATTTCAGAGGGTTTCAGCCAGCCTTTTCTCAGCTGGTTGCTGATGTTATTCAGACACTGACAATGACTTTTCCGGATCTGATCCATAGCGTTTATGTCTACGGCAGTCTTATCGACGCGACGGCCACTGAATGGCTGTCTGACCTCGATCTTACCGTGATTTATTATCGCGAACCCGATGCAGATGCCACTGCAAAAATCGACGTTGTTTAGACTGCGCTTGAGCAGGATCATCCGGTTGTCAGTAAGATTGACATCGATCCGGGCGTGCTTGAGGAAGTGATGCTGCCGGCTAACGGTATTCGATGGGGTTACTGGCTGAAGCATCACTGCGTATGCGTTTACGGTGAAGACCTGCGTGATCGCTTTGAACCCTTCAGGCCGTCAAGGGAGATTGCCGTTGCCGTTAACGGTGATTTTATTGAGGTACTGAACGGCTACGTTGCTCTGATGAAACCCACTCTGAAATCTGCGCAGCGCCATGTCCTGCAGAGGTCTGCTGCACGAAAGGCCGTTCGTTCGACAAACATACTGAGAGAAAATAATGATCAGGATTGGCCGTTTACGCTGAAAGAACTGGGTGAAAAATTTAATGACCGCTATCCGGCTCTGGCCGAGGAAATGGATTATTTGTTGAGCATAAGTCACCGTCCAGGCGGCGACATAATGGTGTTCGCCAGCAGGATCACAACTTTTAGCTACTGGCTCAATGCAGAATTTCATACGCGTCAGCGGTAAATAACGAAATCAGTACAGAAAAGTCACAGAGTGTGTCCCTGAATCCATTATCAGGCTCTGCGTCTCACGCTTCCTGAGGAACGGTTATCAAAAAATGTTGCAAGGGAAAAGTATTATCTGGCTGACGTCGCCACCCAGCCCGTGACAGCAAGCTGTCAATCGCGGGCAAGTCTGCAGTGATCCGGACGGTGAGCTGTTGAATCTGTCTTCCATTTGCATCAAAACCGGTTTCAAGTTCGTTTTTTCTTATAAACAGCCCAGGCACTTTCGGGCTCAGTTTCGCTGCGTGCCGTCCTTCCCATTCAGATTCGCTGAGAACCCCATAGTTAATACCGGTCAGCGTAATGGCGTGCATGATGTGCTGAAGCCTGAACATATCATTCTGCGCTAATAAGTTCCCGCTGCTGGCCTGCCAGAGATATTCCAGTTTTCCTGGAAGGTTGGCCTGAAGCCCTTTCTCCCGGCCCTCTTTCAATAACCAGCGAATATCACCGGCCAGTTCTCTGCGAAACAGGCGCTTCTTTTCGGCGTTTGCCAGCCACCGGCATAAGAACAGTTTTTCCTGGGCGGGAGAACTTACCACACCCGACTGACGAGCCATGTTGAGAGCAATAAGCCCGCACCATGCAAGGTGACCAACGTAGAGGTTGGAAGTATCCATTTAGAATCGCTACCTAAAATCAGTTATCGAGCGTTAAGTAAATGCCGCTAAGTCTCCTCAGTCAATACTCACGCACGCGTGAGACGTAGATAGTATCCGTCAGTGGAATCGCACGGAAGGCTGGCCCCGCCTACGCTTCAGGGTTCGGGCGGCCGCGCGCCCGAGTTCCACAGCGTATCAATAAGCGTCCGCTGCTTCAGGTCAGGCAGGAAGCTGAGCAGCTGGCCGACTTCAGGTGCCAGCAGGTAGCGGGGCACGTCGAGGCCGGCGGCCACGGCCATTTCGCGCAGCCGCACGGCGCGGGCCCAGCCGCCCGGCAGCATCAGGGGCGCGTGCCGTCGGTCAGTGTCGGGTACGGGTATCAGGTTCATTCATCTCTCAGGGTCCGGATGGGTCCGCCCGGACGGCGGTACCGCACGCTGAATAGTGTGCCGTGACCGTGAGGGACGGACCAGATCAATAAATCGCAGATTGCTCCAGGGACATGGTCGCAGAAACTGGGGAAAAAACGCAATAGCCTTAAAAAACCCAGGCAGCTGAAGTCCGCTCCGCGTGCCTCACGCGGTAAAGTGATGCAGAAAACGCGATAAAATGCTGATATAAAAAGACAAAAACGGAATGGCCGGGCTGACACTGCAGAATGGGGAGTCTAACGGAAATGCCCAACCGTAAAAAATCGGGCAGAAGAGGCCCGGACGGACGGCATGATACGAACAGAAAGAAGGGGGAACAGTTCTGAGAACGGCAGGATCAAAAAAGGCCTCCATGAGGAAGCCTTTTTCGAAATTTTCGCGTCCCGGCCTTAGCCGGAATCGCTCACACAGTCAGAGATCCTGTCTCTGGGGAGAGATTTTCGTACAAACTGACGCTTTCGTCAAGCGTAATGTCTGTGGCATCCATTCCGGGCCGCAGTATAGTAGCAGCATAACAAGGAGTGATTATGACCATTGCCGCCATACTGGATTCAATTTCCCAGCACAGGTTTGCCACCTACAAGTCCTCGGTCTTTAACGGTGCCAGCGAGGAAGAGTGCCTCGGCATCTACCTCTGGAACAAGCAGCTCGCCGGCGCGTTCCTTCCCGCGCTGCAGATTATAGAGGTGTCCCTGCGAAACGCCATCTGCGCCGCAAAGAGGCGCCACGAAGAGACACTCATCGAACAGAGTGCGCCTGCGGCCGACTGGCCCACGCTAAAAAACCGCATAGACGATCAGTGGTTTGTGACCGTCATGACTCAGCAGAACAACCGGGACTCCTGGCGCGCAGTGGAGAGCGCAAAGTCGCAGCTGAGAAAGGACCGTAAGCCGCTGACCACTGAGAATCTCATCGCCAAGCTGACCTTTGGCTTCTGGGTCTCAATGGTTAACCGGGACTACAGCGACGGCTATGCCAGCTATCTTCACCTCTGGCCGCACCTCATACCGGAAGTCTTCCCGAACGCACTCGATAAAAAGCATGGCACGCCGCTTTCCGTAAACCGAATCGGGTCCGACCTTCGCGACATCAATACCCTGAGAAACCGCCTGTCTCACCATGAACCGCTCTGGCGCTCAGATAAGACATACTGCGTTGAACAGGCTATTAATAAGGTCGTGCGGGACTATCACAAGTGTCTGGACGTCATCCGCTGGATAAACCCTTCAAACCTGAAGCTGCTCAGCATCATTGAGAACACGCAGAAGATGAACGAGCTGTGTAATCCCCATGCGCTGTGGAAAAATAAAAAGCTGCCGTCAGGACTGCCGGACATACCTCAGACGTCAGGGGATGACTGGCTGGCCAGCGCGCTGCTGGAAACCCGGCACACAGGCGGGATTATCTCGCTGGATGCCGGTAACGGTTTTGCCATGTTACTCAGTGAAAAAGACGGGACGAAGTTTATTGCGCAGGCGAGAAATTTTGCGGGCGGCCTGGGTGCTTACGTCGTGGGTGACCGCGTCACGTTTGAGCCTGAAAACAAAACTGCGGGGCGGCATCCGGTTGCAACCGCCATTAAACCGGCCTGAATGGCGTGAGGTGTAGATGAAAAAATCCGGACGTGACAGAGAAATGGACAGAAAATTCAGGCCTTTTCTGAAGTTCTGGACCCTGTTTTCACCTGAGTTCATTTCACATATGCAGAAAATCACGCTTCTGATCCGTGGCGATGAAACCGAACTGGCCAGGCTGGACCAGGAAGGGGATATGATTGCAGGATATGAAGCCTGTGTCTCACGCTGGAAGATCGCACACAAACATATCGCACTTTCAGTCGTGGTGAGGCTGGATGAGATCAAAGAGCTGGAGGTGAAAAAAAAGGAGCATCACCGGAATCGTCAGAAAACGCAGAAGGACGGATGTATTGCCTCAATTGAACTGAAAAAGCTGGAGATACGCGTACTGCGCCGCACGGCAGATGCTCTCATCTGGGGAATGCTCGGTAATGAGGCCTCATCCGTGCGCCGGCTGCCTATCAAAGCCGATCTGGACAACCTCTCAAAAGAGAACATTATTGATTCCCTGATTGCTGCGGACGATCTCAACAAGGACCCACACCGGCTCGCGGTTGTCAGCGACATGAGTACCTTTGTGCACGTAGGTGACCTGGTCATGGTTTCGCTGCAGGACGGCTTTCAGCTGGTCGAGGTCAAAAGTGGAACAAAGAATAGCGAGTTATATCAGGCTGCGGAATTTGGTTTTACCTCCGGCTGTCCTCATTTTGAAGAGAATTTCCTGAAGGATAAACCTATTAATGATATTCAGCAGTTTAACCGTATTAAAAATCAGATGATTCGGGCCGGAAACGCACTGGAAGCTATACATACTGGTGAAGGATATGACAACCTGATGCAGTCGCCTGTCATAATTGAAGACCGCGACTATCAGCCGGTATTCTTCAGTGACAATATCATTAAGCTGACTGAAGAAATAAAAGGCGGTAAAAAATGGGCCATCCGTGTTATTGATGAGTGCTTATACGTGGGCGTTTATCCTGAAACGCAAATGGGCTTTGTGGGATTTAATGCTTGGGTGAGCAAAACAGGTTTCAATGGCAGGGTAACCAATATTAATGACAGCTTTTTTGACACGTTATCGCGGCCTTTTCTGAGCCTTAATCTTCCGACAGATGTGCTCGTGGACATTATGGCAGAAAAGCTGCTTATCGTGATGTATTTTGACCATGAGAAGTTCTTTGAAAGGGCAAACGCCAGATATCCCGGTCTGTTTACTCTTGAGGAGTATCCGGAGAATACAGAGAAGCATGCTCACTCACAGAATACGCTACACATAGGTTTAAAGGGCATCGCCTCCCTTGTTGAAGGCAATGTGTCCTTTGTAGGTAACGGATTCGAAACCCGCATACTCTTTGATTTACAGCGCCCTGACAACTTTATCGACTGGAGCTATCAACGCCGCGATCTTAGGATGAAATCATGATTTAATGATTGATTCTGCAATATGCAAAGAATGGCTCGTCTTGCTTACATTACTGATAACGTACATTCTGAACACAATATGAAGAGGAGGAATTAAATGTTAGTACGAAAGAAAAACCTATCCATTGATGAAATCACTCTTAACTGGATAAATGAAGTTGTCGCTCAGCATGAGCTTCCAGAAGAAGATATTATCAGGAAAACAATTGAACAATTGTCATCAATTAGCTTTAAAGACCCGCTTGATATAGTTTTTTACCTCAGCGAAAAGGCAAAGAATTACGGCAGAGATGATAACTTCAACATAAATCCCTTTATTGATTTAGCGAAAAAAATAGCTGAAGCCTGCGGCGCCCGGGATGACGCACAGGACATTGGCAGTCCGTTCATTACGGCCTACAAATATAATTCAGTGACAAGTGAAATGGACCGGGTTCGTATACCCGTCAGTCAGATTCTGTACTTTATAAAGAAAACTCTTACAATTCCAACGCGTGCTTATGTGGCAGGTGAAGCGAATGTCATACTGAATGATAAGAGCCATACTGAACTCAGCCTGATTGATTGTTCGAGAAATGATACCGCCGAGTTCCTGCTTGATTTTTACATTAAGAGTGCGGAAGAGGTTGTTACAGCCTGGACAGGGAAATAATATTATGGAACGGCAACCTGCTATCTGACATTAAAAAAGAGGTAAGATTGCTACTTTATCTTTGGAATATCCTTTAATCTCGTCGTATAACGCGGCGAGAGCATTTCACGCTTCATCTGCCAGGCACTGTCACGTTCTCCCTGACCCGCAAATCACACTTTTCCCTTGCCTGAGCGGTTAATGGTGTCCAGCGCCGCCATCAGCGCATCAGCGTTTGCACGCGGCTGTTGTTCGCTGAACATGTCAAACTGCGCCACACCGGACTGGTAAAAATCTCCCAGCATAACGCCAGCTTTGGCGTATCTGTATCCATCCCGCCAGATCGTGCCTAAGCCACGAAGCGCCGACTCTATAATGTCCCGCGTATCACTGGTTGGATAGTCACAGATGCGGGAGGCAATGTTTGAATACTGTGGCTCATCGCCGTGCCGGCCGGTGGCGATGGACACACTGATATGGCGGCAGCGCGAATTCTGCTCCCTGAGCTTTTCTGCGGCGCGCGTGGCGTAAAGGACTACAGCCTGCTGCATCTCTTCCAGCTGTGTGACGCGCTGCCCGAAAGAACGTGAGTTCACTATCTGCTGCTTTGGCGGCGGTGCATTCTCAAGCGCCAGGCAGGACTCGCCGTTGAGTTCCCTTACTGTACGCTCCGTGATGACATCAAAACTCTTTCGTATCATGCTGACGTTGCTGTCCGCCAGCTGCAGAGCCGTAGTGATTCCCAGCTGATTAAGCCGCAGACTGATGCGCCGGCCGATGCCCCAGATATCACTGACATCGGTCAGATGCAGGAGTCTGCGCTGACGGCTCCGGTCAGACAGGTCCACGATGCCCCGGGTCTGGGTCCACTTTTTGGCCGCATGATTGGCCAGTTTGGCCAGCGTTTTGGTCGGCCCGAACCCCACACCGATAATCAGTCCTGTCTCCCGCCGTATGCGCTCGCGCATCTGCTGTCCGAACGTTTCAAGCGGGATGAGGCTGCCAATTCCGGTGACATCCAGGAAAGATTCATCAATAGAATAAACTTCCTGTCCCGCAGCCATCTCGCCCAGAATGGCCATCATGCGTGCAGACAGGTCGCCATTTATGTGGAATGGAAAATCTACAGAAATAACGCTGCCAGCCGTCCGCTTTTAACAAAAGGGTTCAGTTACGAATCGCATGCGAGAGAATGGCTGTGGGACTGCTGACTTCCTGCATATTCATAAAAAAGGCGTGATACAGTAAGCGGCGGTTTTTCTTAACGCGAATTTCACTGATTCACTTCCTTCCCGGCCCGCAGGCCAGGTTTCGGGATTTTTTTCAGCCATCCGGGTTATCAGTCCCGGATGGCTGCCCCGCAACGCACCTTCTGCATAATGAGCATGCCCCTGCGCTTCAGCCGTCAGGCAGCGCCGCACCTGTTTTCAGGGCAAAAAAACCGCCATCACGGCGGTACAAAGAGGAATACTGTGACTCTTGCGGCCGGAGCCGTCAGCCAGTTTTAATCATAAAAAAGATCGCCACGATAACAGGCTTAAGCGGGAGAAAAAATAATTGTCATACCTGGTCACTTCTGCCAGCACGGCTGAGCATGAGTACCGGTCCTCCGGAATTTTGCACGTAAAAAAAATCGCCATCACTAAGCGGGCTGAACAAAGGCGATCACAATTTAACGCAAACGGGCCGGCTCCTGCGAAGAAGAACAGCCTGTTTTCAGCATGAAAAAATAAGTGTGGTTGCGCAGGTCGCGCATATCACGCAGACGAAAAAATGGCTTCTCCGGTGCAGGAGAAGCCAGAAGCATATCAGGCAGGGTCAACTGTCTTTTTATGTCGCCAGGGGAGCCGTACACTGATTATCGGTATACCCGGCCCGGACATGAGCGAGTCGTGCGCTATTTTTTTGCACCCGCCAGGCATTACGCTTTTAACATAACCGTGCTCAGACCATCATGTTTACGACCCGCCGCCTCCCTTTCATCCGGGCAGTGTAAGGCCGGCAGGCCTGTATGTATCTGCGTTTCGTCAGACTGGCTGGTTCTGCTTTCTGTGAGGCCCCGGACGGCCAAACAGAAAACCCTGCAGCAGCCCGCAGCCGGACGTCCGGAGCCATTCTGCCTGCTCTTCTTTTTCAACACCTTCCGCCACCACCTCCAGCCCCAGCTCACGACACAGCGTCAGCACGGCACCCACAATCGCTGCCGCGCCCGCATCCGAGTTCAGGTCGCTGATAAAGGATCGGTCAATCTTGATTTTGCTGAACAGGCGGGTCCGCAGGTAGCTCAGTGATGAATAGCCTGTGCCAAAGTCGTCCAGTACGATATGCACCCCCATCTCCTTCAGCTCATGAATGACGCGATAGCTATCTTCCGGGTGTTCAAACAGGGCCGACTCCGTAATTTCCAGCTCAAGCCGGTGCGGCTCTAGCCCGCTCTGCTGAAGAGCGTCTCTAACGATGTCGGTCAGCCGGGGTTCGCGAAACTGGCAGGGCGAAAGGTTTACGGCTATGCGTTCGCTGTCAGGCCAGCCGGCAACTTCTGCACACGCCCGCCTCAGGGCAAAAGTCCCCATCTCATGGATAAGTCCGGTCTGCTCTGCCAGAGGAATAAACACGGACGGCGGTACGCTGCCCCTGACGGGATGGTACCAGCGCATCAGTGCTTCATAAGACACCGTCACACCCGAGCTGCTGTTGACCACTGGCTGGTAAAAAAGCTGTAACTCACCGTTCGCCAGCGCGCTGCGCAGGTCATTCTCCAGGCTGAAGCGCTCTGCCGCTGCACTGGCCAGCCGGGAGGAGAAAATCGCGTAGCCGTTGCGCCCGGCAGCTTTTGCCTCATACAGCGCAATGTCGGCGGCGGCAAGCATATCTTCTGCCTGCTGCACGTCGCCACTGCGGGGACAGATGCCGATGCTGCATCCGGACATGACTTTCCGGTCTCCGATTGTAAACGGCTCCGACAGCACACCGGTAAACCGGCGGGCGGTTTCGCCCGCCGCCGCCGCAGTAGTCACTCCGGGCAGGAGAATAACAAATTCGTCGCCGCCCGTTCGTGCCAGCAAATCGCCGGGGCTTAGGATGGCCTGCAGCCGGTCAGATATTTCCGTGAGCAGGGCGTCACCTGCAGCATGTCCCAGTGCATCATTGACGAGTTTGAAGCGGTCAACATCGAGTATCATGAGCGTAAAAGGCAGACTATCCTTCAGAAATCCGTTAAGCACCGGCATGAGGCCCCGGCGGTTCAGCAGGTCCGTGAGCGGATCGTGCAGGGCCTGATAAGTCGACCTGGCTGTAGCCTGCTGCTCAGCGGTAATATCCAGTACGGTGAAAAGAATAAATTCGCCAGCGCCGCTGGTTTTCAACCTTTCTGCCGCCACCCTCAGAGCCGTTTCCGGCACCTTCTCTCCGGAGGTGAAGGTTTCGACAAGCCCGTCGCCCGGCGAAAGGTGCAGGCCACGTCTGAATATTGTCTCCAGGTCCGTGTGTCGCGTTACGGACTGACGGGTAAGGATGTTGCCACTCAGCACAGGCGCTCGGAGCCAGGCCGAGTGAATGGCAGACTGATTTGTGCGGACAATTTTTCCCGAGCCCGCTTCACACAGAATCAGCGCACAGGGGGTGTGGCTGAATATCTCATCCAGCAGCTGGCTGGCATCCGACAGTTCGGCCTCGCGCCGGCTGATAACCCGCTGCGCAATACTGAGCGCCATTCTTTCCTCATAATGACGTGATACGTCACGCACGATTTTAATGAAAGCAGCCTGCTCACCTTCTGCCGGGCGAAGAAACTCAATGTCCACGAGCGCCCTGAAGACGCTGCCGTCCCTGCGCAGCCGCCAGCCCTCTGCAGAATAGCGACCGTGCTTACGGGCAGCGGCAAGGTTTTCTTCCGGCACATTCCTGGCCCGCTCATCGTCATCGTAGAAGACCGAAAAGTGCAGCCCGGTAATCTCCGGCCTTTCCCATCCCTTCATCTCCCTGGCGCCCCGGTTCCAGCTCAGCACCTCCCCGGACGAGGACAGCAGGTATATGGCGCACAGTGACGTTTCAGAGACCGCCACACCGAGCCAGCCATGGGTGTCATATTTCATATTTCGGTTCCTGATCGGTTCATAATGTACGCCGGAAACATTCCGGTCCGCAGAGTGGTTATTGGCATATGCACGAAGTCTGCACCGCGACATAAATGAATGTCGCGGTGCAGACTCCGGTCCAGCTAAGGGCCTGTATTCAGCCTGACAGCATGTCTCCTCGCGGAAAAACCGCGCCGGAGGATGGACCTGACCTCAGAGCGAGCAGCCACAGACTGCGGGTGACAGCCTGAAAACCGGTCACCGGAAACATCATCGGGGCTTTGCTGCTGCCACTCTGAAAAAGTTCTGCAGGGCCATCAGCGCACGGCCGGTCATGGCTATTTCCGATACCATCACGGCATCGTGCTGATTCAGCCAGGCCAGAAAAAGGGGGTCCGTCATGTAAGGGTTGAACGAATCAAAGGCAATTTCCAGGTGTACCAGATTGTTAGCCCAGGTATCCAGTGACCGGTATTCGCCCTCGCTCAGCTGCGTGAAAAGCGCATCGGTCTGTGACTTAATTTCTGCAACGCGCATATATTTCTCATGCATAAAGTTTTGATGTTCCCGCTGACTGGCTGCTGTCATCTGCCGGATTCAGAAAAAGCCTGCCGTTCAGTGTTGTCTGGCAGTCATGTGCTGCCAGGTAATAAGGTGAAAAGAGAGCCGTCATTCAGACCGGCTTATACCCTGAAAGTCTCGACCATTCCGCGCAGCGCGTGTGCCTGTTCTGAAAGGGACTGCGACGCCGAAGATGATTCCTCAACCAGCGCGGCATTGTTCTGCGTGACCCCGTCCATCTGGCTTACCGCAACGCTGACCTGAGAAATACCCTGCATCTGCTCGGAGGAGGCCAGCGAAATGTTATCCATGGCCTCCGCCAGTTCACCCACCATACCGACGATTTTAAGGATGCTGTGACCCGTACCTGCTGCGACCTCCACGCCACTTTCCACCTGCTCCACGGCCTGCTCGATCAGCTGCTTGATATCACGTGCGGCAGTAGCGCTGCGTTGGGCAAGCGTTCTCACTTCTCCGGCTACCACGGCAAAACCCCGCCCCTCTTCGCCAGCCCGTGCAGCCTCCACCGCCGCGTTAAGGGCGAGAATGTTGGTCTGGAAGGCGATGCTTTCGATCACGGCAGTGATATCCCGTACCTTTGTTGCGCTCAGCGAGATGGCATTCATTGTTTCCGACATGCGCTGCATGTCCGCTTCACCCGTGCGGGCAAGTGACGCAGTTTTACGGGCTGAGTCTGCAGTCTGCTGCGCGCCCGCCGTGTTGCTTTTAACAGTGGCGGTGAGTTCCTCCATACTGGCAGCCGTTTCCTGCAGGGCTGCTGCCTGTTGCTCAGTGCGCGAGGAAAGCTCAGTATTACCCTGCGAAATTTCATCCGCGGCCAGCGCTACCGAGGCGGATGCATCTTTGATCTGTGACACCAGCCCCCGGAGATTAGCCTGCATGCCATCCAGGGAAGCCAGCAGGCTTACTGTATCGTTACGACGCAGTCTGACTGGCGTTGTCAGGTCACCCGCCGCGATGGCAGCCGCAAGAGCCTGCGCCTGTGCCGGCTCCCCGCCCAGCTGACGCATCAGCGCGCGAATGGTAAGCACGCAGGTTGCTGCCGCCACGAGTACGGATGCAGCAGCAAATAACACCAGTATCAGTGATGCATTGCCAGTCGACTGACTGTTCCGCTGAACGGCAGACTGCGTGTTTTTCATCTGAATCTGTGTCATATCGTCAAGCGCTTTGAGTAAAGTGCTCTGCGCCGGACGCGTGACTTTCATAAGGTAATCGGTGGCTTCCTGAGCCCGGTTAGCCAGCCCCATCTGGCCTGCCTGCTCCAGCGCAGCCAGCGCCGGGCCTTCGGCTTCTGTTATCTGGGTGAATGTCTCCCGGCTCCGGGGTGCGGAGTCCGTTTTCATCATCTAACCCAGAATGCGCCGGTTTTCAACATAGAGAAGCTTCTGTTTCTGCAGACGCACCCATTCCGGTTTCATGGCCTGAGGGTCAGTAAGCAGAGCCATATTACGGACCGCAACACCCATATCTCTCAGGCCGCCCCGCATGTCCAGTACAAGCTGATATCTCTTCATTTTGTCGTTAACAACGTCATCCATGCCGTCGCTGGCTTTACTCAATGCATTAAGCGCGATGCCGGTGCAGATGATAAAAAGCAGAATAAGCAGACCAAAACCTGCTGTAAGTCGCGTAGATATTTTCATGTATTTTCTCGGTGTCCGAAAAGAAGAGGCCTGGCGTTAACTATGTTATCGGCATGAACGGAGGAAAATACAGCGACCCGGATAGCTCATCTGTTGCCAGCAGGTCCGGAGTGGTCAGCAACGTCAGCGAAGCCGGAAAATGAGCCACTTAGTCAGAACAGTAAATCGTAAACGCTCACACAATGCAGCCCCCGTAAAAAGGTCTGAGGGTCAGTTCGAGACGATTCGTCATGTAAGACGTCAATGACGTCGGGGAACAGCCTCTTTACCGGCTGGCTTGCATATCGTCCTTTTCGTATCAGAATTATCGTGTGTCTGTTTTTGATGATTCCGGACTCGATGAGTTAGTCTGAACTGTTAGACTGGTTCACCCGTCGGAATGGCAGGTTTTCTTGTGTTTATGACCGCAGGGCTGCAGTCCTGCAAACAGCCTGCGTTTACTGATCTGAGCAGACGGCTAAGCTGAGATCTGAGCAGACGGCTAAGCTGAGCCGCTGCTGGTTAAGGCATGAGGCCAGTGATACCGCCTCTGATCTGAGATGAACCACGCGTTTCGGCCCGGTTCCGCAGGCGTGCTTAAAACCAGGCTTATTGTTCTGCCGAAGCCTGCTTACCGCCCAGCGCTGTCACGCCAGTCAGTTTATCAAGACCCTCATGATTAATTTCCTCATCCGCACTGTCGACAGCCCTGGAAATACTCAGCAGGCTCTGCAGCTCACTTAACAGAATGGCCGCATCGGATTTGAGAAGCTCGTCGGACTCAGCGGAGTCGATGACGGTATTAATGGCCTTGTTAGCACTTTCAATCATTTCCGTTACGCCGCCCTGCCGGCTTACAGCCAGAACGAGTGCGCTTGCTTACCAGCAACGACTGTGCTTCAACGCGCGCTGTCAGCTGTTTCATGCCTGCATCAATGTGTGAAATTTTAGCCAGCATGCTCAGTACCACGTTTTTCATGTCGTTTTTCCCCGCAAAAAGACGGATATTAACGCCCCATGCCAGCGCTGCCTATAGTGACGATCTGAAAATCCATTCCGGCAATCCTGAAATCAGTGCAGCAAGAGGATTAACCTGCCACATCATTCTATATTCTTGAAAAAGCAAAGGCACAATTGCTTATCTGTCAGGAGATCGTGGTCCAGAGACACGTTACGGTTTGCTTAAAGCAGCGTATCTTTCCCCCTGACAGACAGGACCAGAAAACAGGTGCCGCGCGTATGCCTTCAACCAGGCATTGCCTGTCCTGCCTTTCAGGTGCAGTGGAATCACCGAATCCGCTATCGCATGAAGTAACCGGCAGTTGATGACAGGCGGCCCGTGCTATGGCCGGTGAGTATGCCAGGAAAAGGGTTTCAGCCTATTCAGAATATTGCAGGAACCTCTGTATGCTGTAACGTGGAAGGCATATTGCTATTAACCGACGCTGTAAGCTGCAAAGCGCGCGCATTGTCCCGCATGCGGGCGGCACCGGGTCTGATGCCATCAGCAGGAGCGTGAATGAGTTGTACATAAATTATCCACAATTTTTGTGGATAACACCGGGAGATGTCTGTATTAGGCAGTCTGCGCATAAATACCTGCGCTTTATCAGCTTTGCTGACATTGCAGATGCTTAGGGCACTCTCATGCTGTGATAAGACTCTCCCTTCACTGAACATACCCGCTGACTTAATATCCACGGGAATGACGTCAGAATCGAAATTCATCAGATTAGGCTGCGAGCAGGCAGATAAAATACTCTAAGCTGACACATCGCCAGGCACCGCCGCCCTTATGCATAGCGTAAAAGGCGCGCTGATCTTCTTTTAACCGGCTCCTGAACAGTTACACTCAGATGACACCTCAACCAGGTCCTTCACGCCATGCTGCTTAAAAAGCTCCGTCTCCGCACCCTGCTTCTGTCGCTTTCCGTTGGCGGGGTGATCCTGACCTCCTGCCTGCTGCTCGTGGCTCTTCTGATTTTTCAGAAGGGCAACATTGAGGACAGCCTTCTGGAAAGCAATATTGCCTACGCGCGCAAGCTGGCTGACACGACCGATCGCTATCTCGGCACGGCGCAGCGCGAGCTTGCGTGGAGCGCCACAAAGATTAAAGGTCTCACCGACCCGGCGGCGCTGAGAGAGGAGACCGACCGCCTCCGGCTGCAGTCCGGCTTTTTCAACACGGTCGTCGTGGTTAACCGCGACGCCGTTATCGCCGCGACCTCCCCGGAAAGCCTGAGTCTGGTCGGTGTTAAACTGTACTCCGATGCGAGCCGCCAGGCTATCGCCACTCAGAAGCCGTTTATCTCCGCGCCCTTTATTTCGGCCTCCGGTAATTATGTTGTATTCCTCTCCCAGCCGCTGTTTACGACCGGCGGCGATTATCTGGGTTACATCGGCGGCACCATTTATCTCAAAAAGCAGAGCATGCTGAGCGATATCCTGAGCCAGCATTTCTACGCCCGCGGATCTACGGTCAGCATCGTCAGCAATGATGGCCTGATTGTTTTCAGCCACGAGCCGGATCTCGTGGGCACAAAAATGACGCTGGACTCTGCACTGGTCAAACAGCTGGCCACGACGGACAGCGGCCGGTTCAGCACACAAGCAAACGGGCAGCAGTTTCTGACGGGGTACGCCAGCCTGCACAAAACGGACTGGAACATCTTTATTGCGGGTACCGCAGAGACGGTCCGGCATATTCTCGTGCGCACCGCAGAAAACGCCCTGTGGTTTCTGCTGGGGATTATCATCCTGACGGCTGCCGTCGTAGCCCTGATGGCCGGACGTATCGCATTACCCCTGGAAAAGCTGGCTGATATGGTACGGAATGAGGACAGTGATATGTCGCTGGCGTCGGTACCGGCCTGGTATTATGAGGCCGGCCGCCTGAAGGAGGCCGTACAGGAATACCATTATGCTGTGGCTGGCCGCATGGCTGCGCTCAGCGACGAAGCCATGACCGATCCGCTCACCGGACTGTGGAACCGCCGCGGCTTTACCCTCATGGCGGACCGGTCAGGCGATGGCGCGGCACAGTGCGTCATCGCGATTGATATTGACCACTTTAAAAAAATAAACGACTGCCATGGTCATGATGCGGGCGATGCGGTGCTGATAAACCTGGCCAGTCTGCTGCGGCAGACGTGTCGTGCAGAAGACATTGTCAGCCGTTTTGGTGGCGAGGAGTTTATACTCCTGCTGCCGCAGACCGATGTGGAGGATGCAGCCCGCACAGCCGGGCGCATCCGCGAAGTTGTCAGCACCGCGACGTTTCCCTTTGCAGGAGCGTTGACCGTGTCTGCCGGGGTGGCCTCGCTGGCGGACTGCGGAAACCGGGAAGCGATGCTTCGGCGGGCGGATGAGGCCCTTTATGAAGCGAAGGGCGCAGGACGTAACGTGGTGGTTATCGCCGGAGCAGAGACCTTCCGCCTGTATCGCGGGACCGGGCAATAAGCATTTTTCTGCACTGACAGTATCTGTGTGCCGGGGAGTAAGACCGGAGTATATCTCAGGAAGGGATGACACATGCGGAAGACATTCTCCGGGCTTTTTTCCGGAACAGGATAAAAAGCGCTGAAATATTCTCTCCCGCTGGCGCGGGAGTATCGCTTTGAGGTCACCCGGTCCGGCAGCAGCATACCGGCCAGAGAGGACAGCCAGGGGACATCGTTAAGCGTACCCGGAGCACTGCCATGCAGGTCAGTCACAAGGTCAGGCCATGCTATGCTGACCCGCACGGGCCAGCGACGGGACAGTCAGTGACACCCGCAAATAAATCGCTTACACCTTTACAGCCGCCGAAATGGATGAATCGCAGAGAGCAGGAAAAGATGAAAATCATGGCAGACACAAATACGGTTGCACATATCCGCGCATACCTGCTGGGTTCCGGTCACCGGTTCACAGGTGAATCAGCGGAATTTGAAGCGGTAATCCGTGCCCTGTACAGCGAGGGGAGACAGGTCAGTAATCAGGCCATTATCCTCAGACTCAAAGATGAACAGGCGGCCGCGACTGACAAAAACCGGCAGGCCACGCTCCTGAGCCTGCAGCAACTGGTTGCCGGTTATACGCCGGATGATCCGCATACCTGAGGCGGGCATTTTACACTCGCAGAAACATGACCCGCCAAAGGGACGATACTGGTGCGGGGACGGTATCAGCAGTGGCCGCGCAGCTTCCAGCTCAGCCACTCGTCAAGTTCACCTTCCGGCAGGGGCCGTGAATAAAAATACCCCTGCACCTGGTCGCAGCCGTACTCCGCGAGCGCGGAGCCCGTTTCGGCATCCTCAACGCCTTCGGCCAGCACGGTATAATCAAGGTCCTTCAGCATGGTAATGATACTGCGTGCAATGATGCGCGAGGCGGTGTCAGTCGCAATTTCACGGATGAGCAAGCGGTCCAGCTTGATAACGTCAATCGGCATGCGGCGAAGGTAGCTGATGTTACTGTAGCCGGTACCAAAGTCATCCAGCGAAATCCCGAACCCCCGCAGCTTCAGCATTTCAAGCCCGTGCATCGCCGCCGGATTTTCAATAATACGCTCGGTCTCCAGACACTCAATGCCCAGCAGCGAAGGGGGAAGCTTTGCCCTTATCATCTTCAGCTCCAGCGCGTCGGCAAAGCCCTCGCGCGCAAAGTCCTGGCTGCTGACGTTCACCGTGACGGGAAGCTGAATGCAGCTGTTGCGCAGACGCGCCAGACGGCTGATGACGCGGTCAGTGACCCAGGTCGTCAGGTCGCTGAGCAGCGAAGTCTGCTCGGCCAGAGGGACAAACAGCGCGGGAGAAAGTTCGCCGCGGACCGGGTGGTACCAGCGGACCAGCGCCTCCAGTGCGACGGGCCTGCCGCTGTGCAGGCAGATTTTAGGCTGGAAGGCGAGCCACAGGCCCCTGTCTTCCCGTAACGCGGCGGCGAGGTCGTTCATCAGCGTAAAGTCCTGAGTATGACGCGCGTCGCTTGCCGCGCTGAAGCGCATGGCGGGCATACCCCGGCCGATGGCCTCATGAAGCGCGCTGACCGCACGGCGCAGCGCTTCCTGTGCCGTTATGCTGCCGGTTGCAAAGGTAACTTCGCCGGCATAGGTGCTGAGCGCCACGGCGATGCCGTCCCCGAGATCGGCACGGATCCCCTCCAGACGACCCGCGATCCATTCTGCATTCATGTGGCTGTCATCGCATGTCAGAACGGCAAATCGTCCGGTGGCGACGGTGTAGAGCGGTTCACCGGCAGCCGGGCGCAGGCGAAGCGGCAGCAGGATGGCAACGTCCCTGAGCAGGCTTTCCACCGGCCCCATTCCCATTGAGCGGGCGAGTTCGTAGGCGCGAGGCATGTCAATGCAGTCAATCAGCACCAGACGGCGTGACGTGCTGTCACCCGATGCGGCCAGCACCTGCAGGTCGCGGATAAGACACTGGCGGTTAGGCAGGCCGGTGACCGGGTCGGCAAGCCCGGCGGAGTGCCAGGCCTCCAGAAACGACATCACCAGCGCGGCCAGAAGCTTCAGGGTGGTTACCTGCCCGGATCCAAACGGATGCGGCACCGTGTCCGTGACGCACAGCGTACCAAGCACGATACCCTCGTGATTTTTCAGCGGTACGCCGGCATAGAAACGTATGTAGGGCGCGCCGGTAATGAGGGGATGTGACGAAAAACGGGTATCCTGCCAGGTGTCAGGTACAATCACTTCACTGTCGCTGTCCACCGCATGGCGGCACAGGGAGTCCTCACGCGACGACTGCTTCAGCCCGAAATTGTGAGCGGCCTGCACATACTGGTGCTTATCGTCCAGCACGGAGATAAAACTACCGGGAATGCCGAGTGCCTGGCTGGCCAGCCGGACAAATTTTTGCAGCACGTCGTTCCGGCTTTCGTCGGGGCTACGCAGCGCCTTCAGCGCCCGGGCGCGGCGATTATCATCGCCGGTAAGGTTTATCAGCATGGAGTCCTCCGCCCCGGCCTGGTTCCGGTGCGAAATAAGAAAGGAAAAATGTACAATAACGGGCCGGCACGAAAGGAAATAACTGCAACAGGAAGAAGCTATTAAAGTTATAATATATCCGGCATTCTAGATACCATCAGGCCCGGTGTCATCAATTATTTTCTTTAGCAAATTATATACTGCATCACGATTCTTTTCTCTTATCGTCAAAACATATTCTTTTCTGATTATTCCTGCCACAATTCTTCTTAATAAACGCAGCGCGTAATTAATTACGCGCACAAATAAAAAAACTAAGAATTATTTAATAACAATCTGACACCAGGGAAAGCCTTATGCAGTTACTCAGACACCTGACCATCCGCCGCGTGGTGCTGTGGATGATGATCCTCTCACTGGCCGTGGTGGCGCTTGCCGGTGGCTATGGCGCACTGACGCTGCGCGAGATGTACCGCCATGCCGACCGCGCCGACACGCTGACGCAGCAGCTGACCTTTCTGACTCGCGCGGGCCTCGTCATGCAGGACGGCAGCGCAGCGGATAAAACGGCGCTGCTGACCGCCGTTCCGGCGGCCCCGTCATGGGACGCGTACCGCGCAACGCTGTTGGCACCGGCAGGTTATCCCGCCGCGGCACGCGAACGCCTTAGTGCCCTGACGCAGCAGCTGGCCGCAGACGATGCGCCAGTGCTGGCCGAACGCCACCGTCTTGAGGTGATTCTTTTTACCGCCCTGCTGGCCGCCACTGCGCTGCTGGCATTCTGTGACCGCTACCTCGTGGTACATCTCGTCCGCCCTGTTGCTAAAATCCGTGCGCACCTGAAGACTATCGCGGATGGCGACCTCACCCGTGAGCCGGAAGACCTCGGCCGCAACTGCGTCGGGCAGATGGTACCGTTGGTCAGGGAGATGCAGCACAGCCTGCTCGATGCGGTAAAATCGATCCGCGACAACGCGGTCATACTGCACCGAGAGGCCGGCGACATTGCCAGCGGTAACGCAGATCTGTCCGACCGGACCGCCACCCAGGCTGCCGCACTGGAGCAGACTGCGGCCAGCATGGAAGAGATTACCGCCACCGTCAGCCACAACGCCGCTAACGCCCGTGAGGCAAGGGAGCTGGCGGTACAGACCGCGGAAACCACGCGCCGCAGTGAGCATCTGGTTCGCGCAGTGGTTGATGCCATGGGCGGAATAGCAGAGGGGTCTGAAAAAATCCGTCAGTTCACCACAACGATAAGCGGGATTGCCTTCCAGACCAATATTCTGGCGCTGAACGCCGCGGTCGAGGCTGCCCGTGCCGGTGAACAGGGCCGGGGTTTTGCCGTAGTGGCAGCCGAAGTGCGTTCGCTGGCGCAGCGGAGTGCGATCGCCTCAAAAGAGATTGAAGAACTGATCGCCGATACCGTGGCACGCGTCAGCGCCGGCCGCCAGGCGGCGGACAATGCAGGCACTACCATGGATGAGGTACTGCATGGCGTCAGCGGGGTCAGCGAACTGATCGGCCAGATAGCGCTCGCCTCCGGGGAGCAGAGCAAAGGGATCGCTCAGGTCACGCTGGCTGTGGCGGAGCTTGACCGTGTTACCCAGCAGAATGCCATACTGGTACAGGCGGTGTCCGCTACGGCGGGCAGCCTGAGCGGACAGACTACCGCTCTGAGAGGGGCAATCACCCGCTTTACGCTGCCGGCGGCGGACAATAACGTTATGACTGTCGCAACGGTGCTGCAGCGTCATATCAGTCCCCCTGTGACCCCGTCAACAGAAGGTGGCTGGGTGGCGTTCGGTCATCAGTAACACCCGTATACGGCGTCAGGCTCTCATCCTGCCACGCGCTCGCGGCCGGTGTCCGTACCCGCCTCACGCCCGCCCGGGATCCGGCTATCCCGGGTTGTGCGCAGCGACATCGTCCGCAAAGTTATCGGCTCCTGTTAGCGGATGACTGCATCACTGACGTTGTCGGCCATCAGACACTGAATATTATCCTCTTTATACCGGTATGAGCAGTATTACCCATGCCCGTTTATTTAAAGTTTTTCCTGGCATAACGACTCATCAGACAGGATATAGCGGAATAACTTCGTCGGCAGCATTGCGGAAACAGGGAGAACCCCCTGGAGTCCGCAGGAAATAAGGTTTTTACAGAAAAACGAATAACTCAGACGTAACCTGAATTAACGCATACCGCCTGCGGTAATTCAGTAAATGGCCGGGCCGCTGGCATTGCATTACGGAAGAAAAGTTAAGACAATGTAATGACTGTACTGTCATTCTCTGCGTTATCTTTACTCTGCCAGCCTTGCCTGGCCCGCACCTGTAAAGGGAGTATACTCTGGGAAATCAGCCTGTGAAGCGCCCTGTTGTTGGCTTTTCCGACGTCCGTGAACTCCGGCTGGCCGCAGGCCTGTCGCAGGAAGCTGCGGCTGAACGCTTTGAGCTCAGCCTGCGCGTGTGGCAGACCAAAGAGGCAGCAAAAAACCCCGCCCCCCTGAGCCAGGGAGAGTATGAAATGTTGCTTCTGCTTGCCGGGAGACATCCTCATTATGCGCTTGTACCGAAAACGAAAAAATAGTTCTCCCTGGCTGGCAGCTCCTGAATTTAACGTGTTACCGGCCAGGATGAGGAATAAGTCAGAAATATTTCTATGCGGTGCGGCCATCCCGCAATCGGAGAGGTTCACCGTAAGGGCTGCACCGAACTGGCTCGGGCCGGCGGGAGGAAGTTTATGGGCACTTTCCACACCCTCACACATGCGCTTCAGTCAGCGCGGCTGCAATATCCTGACTGTGTTATCTGCCAGCTGTGCGCCTTACAACAGCGGTGACCTGCCGCCCGACGGCGTCCGGAACAGCAATGCTGTGATGTCCCGGTTGTCCGGCATGACATCTCTCCCGTCACCGGGATGCCGCTCGCGGATCCGTTTTCAGACTACGGGCTGCAGGGATTTCTGCGGACTGGTCTGATTGAACCCGTCTCCTTTTTGCTGTGTCATGCCTGCCACAGTTCTTACACTCAAGGGGACAGATTCTGAAACGCATGACCACAGATCATGAGATCGCCCGCCTGGCCGCACTGGCGGAGTACCAGCGGGCGGATGCGCTTTCGGAAAACGTGCTTGACCGGCTCACCACGCTTGCCGCACGTCTTTTTCGGGTGCCCACCGCCTTTGTTTCTCTGATTGATGACCAGCGGCAGATTTTCACGTCACGCTACGGGCTCAGCATATCCGGTACCGCCCGGCGCATATCCTTCTGCGATCATACGCTGGCGCTGGGGGAGTTGCTTTGCGTATCTGACGCCCTGAATGACCCGCGCTTTCGCCACAGTCCGCTGGTTGAGGGATATCCGCATATCCGCTTCTATGCGGGGATCCCGCTGACGACGCCGGATGGCCATATTATCGGCACCGTATGCCTGACCGATACGGCCCCGCGTCCGCCACTCACGGAGGCCGACCGGCAGCATCTTACCGACATCGCTGCGCTGGTTATGGACAGGATGGAGGTTCACCGGCTGGATCAGCTGCGCCATGCCAGCCAGCAGCGGCTGGAGTCCATTTCTGCCACCTCGCCGGACGCCATTATCTGTACCGACCTGCGCCGTGGCATCACTTTCTGGAATCCGGCCGCCACCGCCATGTTTGGCTACGGGCCGAAGGAGATGCTTGGCCAGTACGTCGCAGGACTTATTGCTGACCGCTGTCAGACCGATTACCGCAATGAGCTGGACCGTCTCACCGGCGAAGATACGGCGATTTCCCTGCCGCGCACGATGCAGACATGGGCGCGACGGCGCGACGGCCAGGAATTTCCGGCCGAAGTCTCGTTCTCGGACTGGCGTGAAGGCGACACGCGCCTGGTGGGAATGATCGTCCGCGACGTTACTGCACGGCATGAGAGCGAGGCACGCCTGTGCGAGCTGGCCTCTCTGGACATGCTGACCCGGCTGGCCAGCCGCGGCGCGTTTATGCAGCAGCTGACTCAGCTGACTGAGGCTGGCGTGTCCTGCATGCTGCTCATGATGGATCTGGATGGCTTCAAGGAAGTTAATGATACGCTCGGCCACGCTGCCGGCGATGCACTGCTGTGTCATGTGGCTGAGCAGATCCGGCGGGTATGTACCGATGCCATAATTGCTGCCCGGCTGGGCGGTGACGAGTTTATCATCCTGCTGCCTGGCGGGCATTATGATGCCGGCTCAATGGCAGAGCGTCTTATCGCGGCCGTGCAGACGCCTTTCCGTTATGACGGTTCGCGCGTCGTGGCTGGTGCCAGCACCGGCATTGCCTCCTGTCCGGAACACGGTAAGGATCCGTCCACGCTGATGTCGGCGGCTGACCTGGCGCTTTACCGGGCCAAAGCCTCGGGTAAAGGCCGCAGCGTCCATTTCCGGCCAGCATTTCGCGAGGCAGAGCAGCAGCGCCGCCGCTTTGAGCACGAGCTGGAAACCGCCGTAAGGCAGCAGCAGTTCCTTCTGCACTATCAGCCGCGCTATGACGCCAGCAGCGGCCGCATCGTGGGCTGCGAGGCGCTGTTGCGCTGGCAGCATCCCGTACAGGGCCTGCTGTTGCCGGCCGGGTTTACCGATATGCTGGTAAAGAGTCCGCTTTCGGTCGTACTGGGCAACTGGATTGTCCGGACTGCCCTGGCGCAGGTACGTCAGTGGCAGGCCAGCTGTCCGCAGCTTCGGGTCAGCATTAACCTGTTCCCGCGCCAGCTGGCCTGCAGCAGTCTTGAAAACGTGCTGCGCGAGTCTGCAGGCGCCGATGCAGCTTTTGTTGAGCTGGAGGTGGATGAACCGCTGCTGGCGGAGCTGGTTCAGGACAGGCCGGCACAGTTAAAGGCAATAAGGCGTACGGGCGCCCGGTTTGTTATCGACCATTACGGACGAACGCTGGGCGCCATCAGCCTGCTGCAGCACGGCTTCGTCAGCGGTTTCAAAATTGACAAGTCCCTGACTTTTCAGCTGGGTAACAGTATGCGCATTCGGATGATGTTCCGTGCTATCGCAGCCCTGGGAAAAAGCCTCGGACTCAGCGTATCGGCAGAAGGAGTTGAAGATACGGCACAGCAGGTATTCGTGACGACCGCCCGTTGTGATGTTATGCAGGGTAACGGGCTGTGCAGGCCACTCACTCCGGAGGCTTTTGAGGCACTGCTGATGTCGGATGACGACAGCTTTACGCGCAGGCAGCCCGCCCCCTGATGACGCAGGTAACTGACCATTCCTGTAGCCGATCAGGCTGCAGAATTATCCGCCTGACTGATGACGGCAATGAACGACGTGACCGGGAAACTGTTCACTAATCAGTTCATAAGCTCCCGGTTATGAACTGGCTGAGGCCAGCCGCTGCAGGCGGAGTAACGTTTTGGCGCCCTTTGCCATTCGATGAGTTTATTCTGGTGGAGGCTGCCCTGATGTCACCGTCTGTCACCCAGTTTAATCCACTTTCAGTAAGCGCCGTATGAACAGACAGTATTTTCAGTGAGGAGGTGATATAAAGCGGGCCGGTTCACACATTTGTAAGATAATTAAGCCGGTAACGTATTTTACCCGGGCAGGCGACGTGTTAAGTGACTAATCTGAAATCACTTTCCCCCTGACGAACTGTGTTACTACGCCTTCTGCCTGAATCCACACTGGCCGGGGTGATTCAGCCCGGGATGATATTAATCCTGCCGGGCACTGGCCACAGGACGTTCTGTAATGTTAATGGAGAAAAATTTTGGATGATGTAGATCAGGCACAGGAACGCGAAGAAGCGCACCTGACTGCCTCACTGTCCGCGCGTAAGCCGCGACTGGTAAGCCCTAATGGTAAATGTATATGGTGCAAAGATGAGGCTGTTGTGGCTGACACAGCGTTCTGCTCAGCAGAGTGTGATGAGGATTACCACAAATATCAGCGTGAACAGCGTCAGCGGGCTGGTGACTGACCGTACTGCCCTTCGTAAATCAGGTCTGAGCTTTACCACTGCCCGGGCACGACCTGGTGTCCTTCAGTAGCAGACAGCGTTATCAGCAGGGGGCCGATTAAGATAACAGCGGGCTCTGGGTGACAGGTGAGTGGTACCGGCTGAAAAACACAGCATCCTGGCATCGGTATCATGCAGTTTTTTATGTCGCTGGTCCTTTCAGTCAGCATGCCATGCCGGCTAAAGTTTTCACGCGGCTGGCCGATGGATCAGATGAGCATAAATTGCTCAATAAACGCTTGTCTATTGAATGCTCTGTTGTAATTAGCCCGTGTAAAGCGGGCTTTTTTTCGCCATAAAAAAGGGCGCGGGGCAGTCTTACCACTTACACCGATCATCTTATAACACTCCTCTTCTCTGTAACAGGCGGCGAGGGAGTAAGCGCCCCCGCTACTGGCTGATATGTTTCAGACCAAAAGAAGGGTGTCTGCCTCACAGCAGAGCGAAGCCAGTCAGGAGTCTGAAACCGCCACCGCGATTCGTACCGGCTGCCAGCCTCCCAATCGGGTATTCTTCCTCCTGCCGCCTGGCTCAATCTCTGATACTCACCTACCCTGACTGAACCCACCCCGTAACCTGCTCAGACAGGAGCGGCTGAGTCATTGCCCGGTCGCCGGGCTTTTTTATGCTGTTTCAGAACCGATGGTAAGACTGTTTCTGCATGACATAACCACACAAAAATATTGCTGACAGTGTCAGCGAAAACGCCGGACAGACACCTTACAGAAGTTATGAGAACAGCTGATGGATAACAGAAAAATGATATCTGTTGAATATTCTGACAGGTTCGTGCAGAAAATTCCTTACTGATATCCTTTTGCATCGTCTGAAGCAATGCATCGGCGAAGTGCCGGCGCTCTGCTTTGTGTCAGCCGGATTAAGCAGAAGGTGATCCACAGCCGGCAAACTTATTTAAACTCATTCCAGCAGGCAACATGATGTCTAAAACGCAATGGCTTATTCACCGGCTGACCCGGCAGCTCTGGTTTCGCAGCTCATTATTCGCGGTGCTGGCCATTATTACTGCACTGGTCGCTATCGCTGTTAAACCCTTCATACCGGCTTCGGTTTCCGGCATCGTGGGCAGTGACGCGGTGGACAAAATTCTGGCCATTCTCGCCTCAAGCATGCTGGCCGTTACCACCTTTTCTCTCAACATCATGGTCTCTGCCTATAACTCTGCCAGCAGCAGCGTCACACCACGTGCGACCGTCCTGCTGCTTGAGGATGGTACGACACAGAATGTGCTTGCAACCTTTATCGGCTCCTTTCTTTACAGCCTGGTGGGCATTATCGCCCTCGGCATGGGAGCCTATGGCACACAGGGCCGCGTTGTTCTGTTTTTTGTTACCCTTGCAGTCATTGCCATGATTGTTATTACCCTCCTGCGCTGGATACAGCATCTGGCACAGTTTGGCCGCATGTCTGACACATCGCGTCGCGTTAAGGAAGCCACAACGGCGGCGCTTCACAGCCGCCTCCAGGAACCCATTCTTGGCTGCTCTGCATGGGACGGTATCCTGCCGGAGGCGGCCTTCAGGCAGGGCGTTTTTCCGCTGGAGACGGGCTATCTGCAGCATCTGGATCTGAAGCATCTTTCCGATTTCGCAGAAGAAAGTGGCAGTAACCTTTACCTTGCTGCGCAACCGGGCAGTTTTGTTCACTATGGTGCCGCACTCCTCTGGTGTAATAAGCCGCTTTCTGATGATGAACTTCAGATACTGCGCAATGCCTTTACGCTGGGTGAACAGCGCTCCTTTGAGCAGGATCCCCGTTTTGGCCTGTGTGTACTGTCCGAAATCGCCTCACGTGCTGTATCTCCGGCCGTAAACGATCCCGGCACTGCCATTGATATTATCGGGCGGGCTGTCAGATTGTTCAGCCCGCCCGTTACAGCAGACTCTTTTACGGCACGTTATCCGCATCTCTTTATGATGCCTGCGCAAATCGGGGATATGTTCGACGATATATTTACAGGCATTGCGCGCGATGGTGCCGCACTGGTTGAAGTACAGCTGCGTCTGCAGAAAGCGCTGCATGCGCTGGCCATAATAGCGCCTCATGATTATGCCGCAGATGCGGAGCGCCACGCGCGTCTCGCACTGGCACGTGCAAATTTTGCAATGACCTGTGAAGCGGACAAGTCTGCCGTGGAGCGTGCCTCGCACTGGCAGAGCATATGAAGCCAGCACCGGCCAGGCTGTTGCACCGTTAATCATCCGGCAGCCTGCCGCTTTTCCTGCTCCATACTGATTGTTACATTTTGTCTTCATCCGCTCCTGGCAGGATACCTATGTCTTCATCAGAAACTGAAAACCGGCACAAACCAGACCACATCAACCCGCCAGTATTTTTCATCTCTGCTGAGCTTATTTTTGTACTTGTTACCTTTTCTGCATTTTTTCCGGAACAGGCTGATGTGCCGGCTGATGCTCTGCAAAGCGCGCTGTCTGCTAATGCCAGCTGATTTTAACGCCCGTTTTCAGTGCAAAAAAACCGCCATAAGGCGGTACAAAGAGGAATACTGTGACTCTTGCTTTTATCGCGGTCAGCCGGAGCTGCCAGCCGGTCTTAATCATAAAAAAGATCGCCACAATAACAAGCGTAAGCGGGAAGAAAAGCTTACTGTGCCCGAGGCTGTCTGCCACCATGGCTGAGCATGAGCACTGAAGTCCCGGGATTTTATCCGTAAAAACCAGCCATCTTTAGCGAGCGGATCAATCAACTCCTGCAGTTCACTGCAAACGTGCCGGCTTCTGCAGGGAACGGCACGTTTACAGCATGAAAGGAAAATGCGGCTATACAGGCCAGCATCCCCGCAGGCGAAAAAAAGGCTTCTCCGGGGCAGGAGAAGCCAGAACCTCAACAGTTACGGTCACTTATCGTTTTATATCGCCCAGGGAGGCGTACGATAATTATCGGCATGCGCCGCGCTGGCATGAGGCCGGGTGGCACAATTTTTTTCATACCCTCCTGTACGCTGTATTTTCCATAACCGTGTAGTCTGCATCAGGTCTCATGAGGGAGACAGCGCCGGTACCACGGACTGGCTGGTCAGGTCCCGCCGCTTCATCCATGATCTGGCGTGCGTTGCCGGCGAACTGCAGTAAAGCGCAGCCAGTAATTATTCAGGCACACCAGGAGAAACAGGCACTGTAACATGACTATGTTACAGTGCCTGGTGGACGCTGCCGCTCTGCCTCTCAATCAATTAAGCCTGACGCCTGCTTCAGAAGCTCTGCCAGTTGTCATCCCCCGTCGCCGCAGGCGGAGCAGAGCGTAATACGGCTGCCGTCCGTACCGGACGGACTGCGTCAGCGCGCGAAGCAGGTGCCTGGTCTGAAGCGGAAACCAGCGTAAAGGTACTGACCAGCCGGTTCAGCGATGCCGCCTGCTCCATCAGTGAACAGGACGCTGCTGAGGCCTCTTCAACCAGTGCGGCGTTCTGCTGCGTTACGTCATCCATCTGATTTACTGCCAGATGGACCTGCTCTATCCCCTTAGACTGTTCACTGGCGGCGACGGAAATCTCGTCTACAAGGTCAGTGACCTGCCGCACGGCATCGTTCATGCGGGACATATTCTCGCCCACGCCCTCGGCCTGGGCCGCTCCGGCTTCCACGAAGCCTGTTGATGATTCAATCAGCTCCTTGATTTCCCGGGCGGATGAAGACGAACGTTGCGCGAGATTGCGCACTTCCCCGGCTACCACCGCGAAGCCACGCCCCTGCTCCCCGGCGCGGGCGGCCTCTACAGCGGCGTTCAGGGCCAGAATGTTGGTCTGAAACGCAATCCCTTCAATAAGCGCGATAATATCCGTGATTTTTGCAGAGCTTCCCCTGATATCATCCATGGTGCCCAGCAGCGTGCGTACCCGGCCGGCACTGTCCTCTGAAATATCCCGGGCGTTCTTTGCCAGCTGGCTGGCGAGAGCGGTGTTCTCTGCCGTCTGACGAACCGTTTCGCTGAGTTCAGACATGCTTGCGGCCGTCTGCTCCAGTGAAGCCGCCTGCTCTTCCGTACGGGATGAGAGGTCCTCATTACCGGCAGATATCTGCGCTGAGGCAGAGCTGACCGACTGTGCAGAGGCCTCCACTTTCGCCAGCGAAGCCGAGACATTTTCAATCAGCTGATTAAACGCTTTCGCGGTCAGGCCGATTTCATCCCGCCGCGACTCGTCCACTCTGAGGGTCAGGTCAAGCCGCCCGCTGGCAGTTTCCATGGTCTGGCGCATCCCGTTAAGCTGGCGCCGGATGGCGAAAACGGTTTTCAGCGCAAAGAAAGCCAGGACTGAAATAACCAGTGCCGAGCCGCCCAGCAGGCCCCAGAGTGTCATCTGATAAGTCCGGTCATTTTCCTGACGCAGGGCTTTACCGATGTCCACATTCAGCTGGAGCTGTTTCCTGTACCCCGCAATCAGCTGTCGGGCCGCTTCACCAATGCCTTCATTGCTCTGAAGCGCCCCCAGCGAAACGGCGTCATTCTGCGCGCGTGAACCGGCAAGAAATGCCGGCAGCGAGGATTCTATCTGCTTGATGGTGGAGAAGGCCGCTTCAGTCATCTGCCGGTCCTGCTCGTCCGATACGTCGTTGTTCAGATAGTACTGGTTCAGTGATTTGATATTACCGATAGTTTCATCAATTTTCTTTTCGACTTCGGCCTGCCGCCGGGGCTCTGTGGCGCTCTGATGCCGGTAGAGCCAGATAATAAGAGAGTTACTGCCGTCTGTCAGCTTTGCCAGGTCCAGCAGGGAAGCAACGGTGTTTTCCTGTACATACTGAAAGCGGGACTGAAAACCGCCGGCTACCACGACGGCCACGATGACCATCGCGACCAGCGCAGCGGAGAGAAGTGAAAAGGTGAGCAGCAATCGCTGTGTGATCGTCATCTGTTACTCCTGCCATTGTAAGTGGCTGATAATTTATAAAATCTGAAATAATGAAAACTTTCAGCATCTATATCGGCAGAAATGCAGGAAACGTTATTTTAAATAGGGGATATCAGTGTGATGAGGTGAAAAAAGGGCGATCAGTATTCGGTGTAAGTGGACAGCAGACGCTTCGCTTATTACATCTGCTTAACCGTGTAATCTGAACATACAATTCCTTTCCCGGGCCGGTAACCCGGCAGGTAAAAGAATACCGCAGGCCACATTGCAACTGTTGTTTCGGGCAAAAAAAATCGCCATAAGGCGGTATAAAGAGGAATACTGAGACTTTTTTATCACGGTCAGGCGGAGCCGCCAGCCACCCTTAAGGGTAAAGCAGAGTACCGTAACAACAGGCGCAGGCGGCAAAAAAATCTTACGCCAGATAACTCTCACAGCCTTACATCGCAGCCACATCTGAATCCTGCCCGTAAAAAAACCCGCCATCTTTAGCGGGCTGAACAATAAAAATTGTTCACATTTTACGGCAAACGCGCCAGCCTCAGCAGGGAAGCGGCACATTTTAAGGATGACCCAGATATCCGGTTTCGCAAGTCATCCTGCGTCACGGGTTGAAAAAATATCTCCCCCGTGGCGGCCTGATACGCGCAGTACTGCGTACCGTTAAATATCCCTGGTGAAAGATGTGACAAGTATCAGCCGGATTCCTGCATGTGCAAGCGAAACCGGCATTGTTTCTGCTTACATGTGCAATAGCGTACTTTTGATAAAGCTATTCTCGGGCACGCATTATGAGTACTCCATCACCATTTTCATAACCCCGGAGCCGGTTTTCTGCTGGCCGGACAGCTACTTAATCCGGGATTGTGAAGGGCCTGCCGGTCAGTACCGCCGGTCCTCATTTTGCAGGGGCATACGACAACTTCCAGTGCGCAGCGTAGGACATCAAGCCTGACAACGTCAGACGTGCTTTCTATCTCAGCTATGAGCGCCACAATCATGTCCCTTTGCTGTACCCGTCCGCCCCGCGCTTTCAGACGCTGCAGTATGGTACTGATAATGTTGCATTCCACTTAACTTACTAGAGCCCGCAATTCAAGCTAAGCGCATGAATATTATCAGGATATCCTCAATTTTTTATCTGAAAACAAGGTGCGCACATTTTGATGCCCAGCGCTTTAGTGCCCGCTGAGCGGGAGATGACGCAGCCGTCGTTATATCTGAATGGCACTAACTGTTAGTTGTATGTAAAAGCTTAGTTTTAATCAATATTTTATTACTAGATTTTTCTGTGTGTTAGTTCTCGGAGCGATGCTTTAGTTAGCAAGTTATAGAGCTGATCCGACGAGAAGCACTTTTAAATAGGCGAATGCTCATTCACCGTCCGTTGTGTGGCAAAAGTGGACGTTGCTACCCGATTATTACCCGATAACTACAAACCGGTTTTCGCTATTTTTTCAGGTTATGCGTGTATGTACGGGCAGCAGCATCATGTGTCTGGCCTGCAGAAGGATTCCACTGGAAGCCTGTCTTCGCTTCAATCCCAGGCCGCAGCCGCTGCTCATCGGTGTAATCTTCCCGGGAGTGAAAAAACAATGGCGTCTCCTGCTCAATATGACTCAGCCGGGTGGCCCACTGATCCAGATATGCTTCTCTGTTTTCCTGCGATGTGTTATCAGCCATCCAAGCCATAAACGGAGGCAGCACATCGAAACCGGCGTAATGGAAAATGCCGTTATGGATCGGCCAGAAAATATGATTAATATCGCCATCCACGCCGTCAGGTGCGTAAAGCGAAGAAGATGTGCCCGTTGTGGCACAAATCAGGGCGCGTTTGCCCCTGAAGATACCCGAGTCATATTTTCGCCCGCTCTTGTAAGCAAAACCGCGGGTAAATGTGCGGTCAACCCAGCCTTTCATAATGGCGGGTATGCCAAACCACCACACCGGAAACTGGAAAATCATCAGGTCGCACCACTGCATTTTTTCCTGCTCAGCGCGCACGTCGGGCGTGGCGCCGGTTGTAGCTTCCATCTGCTCCTGCTCCGTCGGTGCGTTAAAGAAACCGGGATTAACGCGCTCACCGGGAATATCATCCGCATCAAGCTGGCTTTTCCAGCCCATGCGGTAAAGGTCGCTGACCTGAACATCGTGTCCGGCTGCGGTCAGCGTGCTTACGGCGGTGTCTTTGAGCGCGCCGTTGAACGAATGCGGCTCCGGATGGGCAAAAACGATAAGGACTTTCATGGATTTCTCCCTGTTGAGTGGCGGTGAGGCTCAGCAGACCGTCCGAACCTTGTGATAAACCACGGCCAGCCGCTGACAATGACGATGCCGCTCAGAATAAGCAGCGTGCCCCAGATGAAACCGGGCTGAGGCTTCTCGTTAAGAAACAGCATTCCTGTAAGTACGCCGAAAACCGGCGTCATGAACGACAAACGCTAAGCTGTGAGGCAAGATAGGTTTTCATCAGGCTGAACCAGGTCAGATAGCTGGCAAACCCGACGATAAAAATCTGAAAAAGCAGACTCAGGCTCCCGTAAATACCGGGTCTGAAATGATGTTCACCGCTGAAAAGCGCGTAAAGCAGTAGTAAAATCCCGGCGCCAGCCAGCTGATAAAACAGGGTATGTGTTGCCGGAGCCTGACTCAGTGTAGTACAGCGCACCACAACAGTAGTGGCTCCCCAGGCCAGGCCAGCCAGCAGGCCCATCGCGTCACCGGTAAGCATCCTGACTACATCACCGCTGCTACTGTTGCCTGACATGAACGCCACCGCAATGCCGGAAAACGCGACAATAATACCTGCCCACTGCGCCGGCACGAGCCGCTCATCCGGATGAAATAGCTGCAGACCGACAGCGGCAAAGGCGGGTGCAGTGTAGAGAAACACGGCCATATGAGAGGCGGAGGTAAAACGCAGCCCTTCAGCAACAAACAGAAATTCCAGAGAAAACAGTAGTCCCACCACATATCCGGCCATCCGATATGGGCGCGACTGCCGCAGTGATTCTTTTTTGCAGGTCATAACGACCAGCACAAGCAGAGCGGCAATGCCTGAGCGCAGAGCTACCTGCAGCACGGGTGAAATTTCATCCGCCACGCCTTTGATGGCGACCTGCTGCACCCCCCATATGATGCATAGCATTGTCATTATTCCGCCTGCACGCAGGTCTGCATTTTTTCGCTTTAGCGTCACGTCTGTCTCCTGAAAAGTTTCAGTATGGCACTGACGCTGATAAGGTATATAGCTTGAAAAAGACATTTTATAGCTTAAAACAGCAGGGGGATGTATGAGTCTCGCGGCATCTTTAATGCGTAACAAAAAGCTTATTGCGCCACCCTTCACGCGGAAGCTGCCGGGCCGGGCGTGGTTCCGGGTAGCTGACATGCCCGCCGGGGCTACTTATCCGGTACATTCACATCCATGGGGCGAGTTTGTCTATTCCTTCAGCGGAGTCATGGAAGTCAGGCTGGAAACCGATCACCTTACTGCGCCGGCCCACTATGGCATATGGCTGCCTCCGGGAGTCGTGCATGAAGGGCTGAACCGCTATTCGGCTACCCACTGTTCGCTTTATCTGATGACTGAACTTTGCCAGGGCATGCCCGAAGCACCCTGTGCTCTGGAGGTCAATTCACTGACTATTGCCATACTTGAGCATCTTCGCCTGCATCCTCTCGCCTTGCCTCTTTCACAGGAAAATCACCGTCTCCTTGATGTGCTCGGAGACCAGCTGAGAACCGCATCGCGTTACAAAAATTTTCTTCCCTACTCTGACGACCCGTTGCTTACGGTTATTCTGGAAAGACTCGAAAAAAATCCTGCTGACAATACGCCTCTGGCAGAACTGGCCTCCTTATCGGGCACAACAATAAGAACGCTGAACCGAAAATGTCAGGAAGCGCTCGGTATGCCGCTGAACGAGTGGCGTCAGCGAATGCGCGTGGTTAAGGCGATACACTTACTGGAAAAGGGCGGAAAAGTGGAGAACGTGGCCTTCGAAGTGGGTTATAACAGCGCGTCATCGTTTATTGCCATGTTTCAGCGGCAGACCGGAATAACACCTGGTCAGGCGAGCAGCACACAGCCTCTCTTTTGAATGTGTCATTATCGTATGCGCGGAAGTCAGCCAATCCTGATTCAGACATTTCTCTGCCATTTCCGCTGCGGCATAACGTCCGCTTTTCGCTCATAGCGGACTTTAATGCCTGAACAGCGTAACCACTGCTTTTACCAGGCTGGACGACGTTACCTGAACTCGTTTCGGGTAACGTCGTCAGCAGGCAAGCCGCGTAGCGGTGCGACAGCAGAATTTAATAGTTACAACACCCTAAAATATTTTAAACACGTCACCCCGCATCAGCCTTTCCTAATTAATTTTCATTTTCGGGTAATGAGTTAACGGCTGACCCGTCCAGCCGGATTCCGCATCCTTACCGCACCAAACAACCACTGGAGGTGCATATGAAATCTTATCGCCCGGTAGCCCGACTTTTTCTGTGTGGCGGCGTGCTGGGCCTTTCATCTCTCACGGCGCTGTCAGCTCAGGCATCTGAAAAGGATGAGCTGGCGTCCGCCCAGCGCATGATCGTTCAGGTGCAGGCGTCGCTGGAGCGTGCCCGGGT
>Ga0157371_10000888_pt1 | contig 33749 bp, 30 predicted proteins | sample C45metaG_FD_113462 | JGI IMG/M metagenome (GOLD analysis project Ga0157371, IMG submission 113462) | Corn rhizosphere microbial communities from Kellogg Biological Station, Michigan, USA - C4-5 metaG | ecosystem: Host-associated > Plants > Roots > Rhizosphere > Soil | place: USA: Michigan... | reverse complement strand
TCTATCATATTTCTTAAAAATTCTGAAAGAAATATTTTCAGGATATTGGTTATTCTTTTGGCTGTTTATTGGGCATTAATGACATTCGTACCAGTACCCGGTGTAGGATTTGCTAATCTTGAAAAGGAGACGAACCTTGGCGCATGGATAGACAGGGGTGTACTTACTGAAGCTCATCTATGGAAATCAGCAAAAACGTGGGATCCTGAAGGCATTTTCAGTACTATTCCTGCAATTGCAACCGGCTTATTTGGAATTCTGGTCGGGATTTACCTGAAACGCAAAGATATTGATGCTGCCACCAAAATAGCATGGTTATTTAGCGCAGGTTGTGGAGCTGTAGTTTTAGGCTTGTTATGGGACTTACAGTTCCCAATCAATAAGTCGTTATGGACCAGCTCTTTTGTTTTGTATACAGGTGGCCTGGCAACCATAATACTTTCGTTGTGCTATTGGATAATTGATGTAAACCAATATAATCGTTTTACCAGGCCTTTTGTTGTATATGGGGTAAATGCAATTACTGTATTTTTCCTCTCCGGATTAATCCCTCGTATATTTGCTATGATTCATGTAAAAAATAGTACAAGATCTGAGATAACCTTACAATCGTGGCTTTACTTACCTTTTTCATCCTACTTCTCTCCAATTAATGCATCACTGGCGTGGGCAGTTACCTTCGTATTATTCTGGCTAATAATTCTTTGGGTGATGTATAGCAAGAAAATTATAATAAAAGTTTAAATTAGCCCATTAACTATTTTTCATGAAAAGAATACTCAACACTCTCGTTTGTGTGCTAGCCGTGTTTACGGTATGTAATGTTCCCGCAATTGCACAGAAAAAAAACTCTGCTGTTAAAAAACCTGCAGCAACTACAGTAAAAAAAGCCAATGATACTTTGATCCCCAATGATCCAAATGTGAAAATTGGAAAGCTGGCTAATGGTTTAACTTACTACATCAGAAAGAATGGAGAACCTAAAAACAGGGCCGAATTATATTTAGCAACCAGAATAGGTTCATTAATGGAAGAGGATGACCAGCAAGGCCTGGCTCATTTCACTGAGCATATGGCTTTTAATGGGACTAAAGATTTTCCTAAAAATGACATCATTAATTACCTTCAAAAGGCGGGTGTACGTTTTGGTGCCGACCTAAATGCTTATACAGGCTTTGAACAAACAGTATATCAATTACCCATCCCTACCGATAGCGCTCTGGTATTTAAAACCGGATTTAAAATATTAGCCAACTGGGCAGGAAAAGTAGTTATGGAAGGCGAAGAAATTGACAAGGAACGCGGCGTTATTATAGAGGAAGATCGCCAGCGTGGTAAAAATGCTCAGGAACGCATGAGCAAACAACTACTTCCATTATTATTAAAAGGCTCGCGGTATGAGAATCGCCTTCCTATTGGAAAAATAGACATCTTAAAATCATTCACTCACGACAGAATTAGAAGCTTTTATTCGGATTGGTACAGACCTAATTTACAGGCTGTAATAGCAGTTGGCGATTTTGATGTAAATGAAGTTGAACAGTTAATTAAAACGAATTTCGCTGGCCTTACTAATCCTGCAAATCCAAGACCTCGTTTAAATTACGACTTACCCGACAACAAAGAACCCCTTGTTAAGGTAATTACCGACCCTGAACAACCATATGATGTAGCTATGATCATGTATAAATTACGTGGACAGGTAACAAAAACCACTGCAGGTTTTAAAAAGAGACTCATGTATGGTATGATAAACAGTATGCTAGGCGCTAGATTTACTGAGATTTTGCAGAAAGAAAATGCTCCTTTTATATTTGCACAAAGCTCATTTGGGGCATACCAGGGAGGCTTGGTTTCTGGGATGAATGCTTTTCAAACTGTAGTGGCAGCCAAATCCGGCGATCAATTAGAGAAGGCATTTGCAGGTGCTATTGCAGAAAATGAAAGGATGAGTAGATTTGGTTTTGTTCAATCAGAGTTGGATGTTGCCAAGAAAAACATTCTTGCCGGCAATGAAAAACAATTTAAAGAAAAAGATAAAACTGCTTCTTCAAATTTTGTACAGCAATACCTGAACAACTTCCTAAAGGGAAGCGTTATTCCATCTATTGACTATACCTATACAGAAACCCAAAAAGCTGTTGCCGACATCACGCTTAACGAGATAAATTCTCTGGTAAAAACACTTACTCCAAAGGAGAACCAGATAATCATTGTGCAAGCTCCTGAAAAAGATAAAGCAAGCCTTCCTACAGAAGCACAACTAATTGCGGCCGTAAAAAATGCAGGTACAGGAATTACCGCGTATGTAGATAATTCATTAAATAAGCCCCTGTTAGAGAAAAAACCTACTGAAGGCAAAATTGTTAATGAAAGAAAGATTGATGCTGTAGGTGTTACTGAATTAACCCTTAGCAATGGAATTAAAGTGCTTCTTAAGCCAACAGATTTTAAAAATGATCAGATTATCTTTAGCTCATTCTCTAAAGGGGGAATTTCGACAGCTAATGATGAAGATCTTGAATCAGCGCAAATGGCAAGTCTGATTGCACAAAGTGGTGTTGGCGAATTTAATCCAACACAACTGTCAAAATTACTAGCAGGTAATACGGGTAGAGCAGGTGCATACATAGATGATCTTTATCAGGGTTTTAGCGGAAGCTCCTCTCCAAAAGATGTTGAGACCGCTTTTCAAATGATTTATGCCTATGCGACCAAACCTAGAAAGGATGCTGAGATATTTAACAAAAACATCTCTGATTATAAGGTTGTGCTTGGAAATAAAAATGCCAATCCAAACAGTGTATTTGGTGACACCGTTCAGGCAGTATTATCTTCGTACAACAAGCGCGCTATGCCTACTAACCTTGAAGACCTGGACAAAGTTTCTATCGAGAAAGCTTTTAACTTTTACAAGGACCGTTTTGCGGATGCCAGCGAGCAGACTTTCGTAATTGTTGGCGCATTTGACATTAATACCATTAAGCCTTTTATTGAAACGTACATTGCCAGCTTACCTGCACTAAATAAAAAACAAGATTTTATAGATCGTGGAATCAGAGCACCTAAAGGAAAGATCAGCAAAACTGTTTATAAGGGACTGGAAGATAAAGCTGCTGTTGAATTATACCTCCATGGTGACTACACCTTTAATGCCGACAACAATATACAGCTAGACGCGCTAAAAGGGGCCTTAGAAATAAAGATCCTGGAACGCTTACGTGAAAAAGAAAGCGGTGTTTATAGTCCACAGGTTGGCCTTAACCTGGAAAAATACCCTGCCGGACATTACTACTTCAACATTTCATTTAGTTGCGCACCTGCAAATGTAGAAAAGCTTATTGCCGCAGCATTGGATGAAGTAAGCAAGATTAAAACAAGTGGTGCATCTCCAGATGACATTACAAAGTTCAAATCTGAGGAGCAACGTCAGTTAGAACTCAATTTGCGAAACAACAATTATTGGTTAGGCTATCTTAGCAGCCGTTTAAAAAATGGAGAAGATTTAGATCAGGTTCTAAGTGAAAAACAGAGGTTAAACAACATTACTGTTGAAAGCACTAAAGCTTCTGCTCAGAAATACTTAAATGACGACAACTACATCAGATTAGTTTTGTTGCCTCAGCAAAAATAGACTTGCTCATTTAATAAGAAACGGGTGTTTTAAAAATAGGATCCTATTTTAAAACACCCGTTTCTTATTTTGAAGACGTCCTTAATTCGGTGCCAGCGTTTCTTTCGCTTGTATTCCTACTGGTCCACTAGGTTCACTTTCATTCTTTAATCTATCCAGTGCTGTAACCAGGTAATTGTACCTTTTGCCACTATCTACGTCAGTATCTATATAAGATGTAAATTCCTCAAAACTTATCTTTAAAATATTCCTGGCGTTTAGTATCCCAATTTTCTCTCCTTCTTCAAAACGATAAATTACATACCCCGAGGCTGTTTCACCATCCTCTGCAGGATGAGGTTTCTCCCATTTTAAATGCACCCCATCATTCAGTGCATCTGCAACAAGCTGTTGTGGCTGATTCGGCATTACATCATCAAGCCATGGCATTTGTGGTGGAAGTGCAGGGTATTTATAAAAATCATTTTTTAAGGAATCGCCGAATGCACGGGCTACGGTTGAGAAAGATTTGGAACTAAAGTATACACTCCCCTGTACCCTGTTATTTTTCCTGATATACCTGATCTGGTCAGGCATCTGCTTTGGTAATCGCCAGGCTGCTTCCATCCTCTGGTTTACCAGATAAGCGGCTTGCCCAATGTAAAGATGTCTTCCAAAAGCATTGTTGCTCCACCAATCCACTAATGTAGCAAATGGCGCCACCCTTCGTGTAAAGCTAAAGTATATCTGGGGGTTAATATAATCTACCCAACCTTCTTTAACCCACTTTCTGGAATCTGCAAAAAGTTCGGCATAATTAGACAATCCACTGGTTGCGGAGCCTAATGAGTCTTCATATTTGTTCCTCCAAATCCCAAAAGGACTAACCCCAAACTTGACATACTTTTTATAATAGTGAATGCTATCATTTAACTGCTTTATAAGTACATCAACGTTGTTTCTTCTCCAGTCGTTTATATCTGTAAATCCATTGGCATATTTACTGAAAGTTGCAGCATCATTTATTCTCTGACCTTCAACTTTATATGGATAGAAATAATCATCAAAATGAATTCCATCCACATCATATCCTTTTACAACATCCAGAATAACCTGAACGATATACTCTCTAACCTCAGGTATTCCCGGATCGAATTGTTTTTTACCTGCATAAGTAAAGAACAATTCTGGCCGTTTTCTGGTCATATGGCTTTCGTGCACCACAGTATTGGGGCTCATGGTTGCTCTGTAAGGATTAAACCATGCATGAAGCTCTATTCCTCTTGAATGAGCTTCTTTAATAGCAAAAGCTAATGGGTCATACCCCGGACTGGGAGCAATTCCCTGCTTTCCCATTAACCATTGGCTCCAGGGCTCTCTTGAACGTGCATAAAAAGCATCAGCGGCTGGCCTAACCTGCAGCATTATGGCATTAATACCATTCTCCTTATGCTTCTCAAGGATGCCAATAAGTTCCTGCTTTTGCTGGTCTACGCTGAGTCCAGGTTTAGATGGCCAGTCTATATTGGCAACGGTTGCCACCCAAACCCCTCTAAACTCTCTTTTTGGAGCAATTTTTGATGTGTCTTGCGCAAAAAGAGATAATGATTGTACTATAGTTAATAATAGTGCATAAAAAGTGAGTTTAAACATCCTTTCTAATTTGTGGTAATATAAAATTTAGTTTCATTTGTTGTGTTCAGAATACAGTTCAGTCCCCTAATCTTAGCAAGTAAACGATTTTTTTCAAAGTCTCATACAAATAGAATGTTTTTTTTACCATTTGTTATATTTTTATTTATGTTCGCGCCTCAACCTAATTTAGTTAAGAATCGAAGTAATGTTAGATAAGAGTGATCCAGTAAATAAAGGCGACCGCAATAAAATCTATTTTTTAGTTGTCGTTATTGTTGCACTATTAGGTACCAATGCCTATCTTTTTATTAAAGATAAAAAGGAGAACGAGCGATTTGTTACTATTAGCACAGAGAAAGATCGTTTAAGACTGGAGGTTGAGAAAATTGAAGTTGAGCTTGACAAGGTAAATGCCCTTAACCTTACCTTAAGTGATAAATTGATTAAGGAACAAGAACTTGCACGTGGCAAGATCGCAACACTTAAAGCAGCCCTTCAAAATGGTGCGCTTACTCAGGAACAGTTAGAGACTGCGCAAAAAGAAGTACGTGAACTTCGGGAATTTGTAAAAGTTTATAACGAAGATATCCTTCGTTTAAAGAAAGAAAACTCCTTGCTTAAGAATGAGAGAGATAGTTTAAAGGCTTCTGCCAACTCCGCGAGCGAGAGGGCCAGTGAACTTGAAAAAAGGAATGAGGAGTTAAATGCAAAAGTAAAAACCAGTGCGGCCCTAAAAGCATCAAACGTGCACATTATTGCATATAGAGTAAAAAATAGCGGTAAAAATATTGAAGTAACACGTGCCAGTTCTGCAAAAAAATTAAGTGTGAAATTTGATATTGTACCTAATCAGCTGGCTCAAAAAGATTATCACAAAATCTATCTAAGAGTATTTGATCCGGCAGGTAACCTCATAGCTAATGAGAACAATATGTTTGAAGCGGATGGACAGGAAATGCAGTTTAGCTCATCCACATCTATTTCCTATAATGACGACAACACGAGCTTTAATATGGACTGGATTAATCCTAAAGAATTTATAAAAGGAGAATATTCAATCATTCTATACGCCGACGGCTATACTATGGGCAGGGCCGAAATTGTTTTAAGATAAAGGGAAACTCAAATAAAAAGTAGTACCTACCTCGCCAAACGATTTAAACTCTACAGTCCCTCCCGCATTCTCTACTGCCTGTTTAACAAAAGCTAAGCCTAAGCCTGTTCCTGATGATTTTGTTGTGAAATTAGGCACAAAGATTTTATCCTGCAAAGAAGCATCAATCCCTTTTCCATTATCTTCTACTTCAATAAATACGCGTTCCAGATTATTCGAAATGCTTACTTTTATAATACACACCGTATCAACATGTGCCGCTTCGATTGCATTTTTAAAAAGATTATTAAAGGTGCGCAGCACCTGATCCTTATCGCCAAGCACAACAACATCTGTGTCCGTGTTGTTTAGGATATAAATTTCTGCATCTTCAGTATTTCTAAAAACATCTCTGGCCTGTCCAATTATAGGTAATAACTGGAGTTTCTCCAATTTTGTATCAGGCATTTTAGCAAAATTAGAGAACTCAGACGCGATAGTTGATAAGCTATCGATCTGCTCAATAAATGATTTACTGAACCTTTCAAATTTCTTTTGAAAATTAGGATCATTTTCTTTCCAGGATTTTTCGAGCAGCTGTACCCCAAGCTTTAACGGCGTTAGCGGGTTCTTAATTTCATGAGCAACCTGTTTGGCCATTTCACGCCAGGCACTTTCTCTTTCAGAACGGGCCAGTTTAACTGCACTTTCTTCCAGTGCAGCGATCATCTTGTTATACTCCTTTATAAGTGACCCGATTTCATCATGCCGTGACCATACAATAGGCTGGTTCTTTTGCCCCCATTTTGTTTTTTTGATGCTATCCTGAATAAATGTTAGCGGACTGGTAATCTGGTTGGCCAGAAATACCGCCAGTATTCCAATGGCCACAAAAACCAGGGCATATATATTAATCAGAGTATTGATAAACACACCTATTCTGGTTTGATAGTCTGCCTCATTCGAATAATAAGGCATACCTATGTAGGCTATAGTTTGATTTTGGGCATTTCTAATAGGCGCGTATGCCGAAGAGTAGGTAAAATTATTTATTCGCTCTGAGGGGTTAATATAATCCGACCCTTGTAGTTTATTTAAGTAAAGAAATGCCTTTGAAGCCATTCGTCTGCTTATAATTCCCAGATCATACATTTTTGGAGTAGAAGTAAATAGCAGTACTCCATCAGTATCAAAAAGATTTAAATAGGCAGCATTGATATCAGCAAACTGATTAAAGTCATTTATAGCTTTATCTGTTGAGGCTGGCAAACCAGTAGCTAAAATTAGTTTCTCATACGATTGTTGTACTTTCCTGACTTTCTCTTTAATGAAATCCTGTTGTTGCCTTCTATACTCATTACGGATATAGAAATAAGTAATCCAGCCTACAATGAGCAAAGTAGCGACAACTGATAGCACAATAGAAAACTGGATCCTGGTTTTGTAAAGAATTTTGTTGGCATTAATCATCAATGAACGGTTAATGTTAAACCAACCACTCCAGCTCTCATCAATATTCTTGAGTAACCAGATCAGTGTATACAATGTTATTGAGAACAAGATGAAAACCAGGAAGAAAAAAGACAATGTAGCAAGTTGTATTATAAACGACACATCTTCTTTACTAATCACGATGAGTTTTGAAGGCGTAGGATAATAAATCAGATGCGAATAATTAAGGCTATCTTTAAAAAAGCTCACACTATTATTGCGTGTAGCAAACCCATCACTTGAAAGCTTGTAGGTATAATTGCCTGACTGGCCTTCTAACCTCCCATCTTTATAAAGTGCAATGGAATATTTGCCATAATTGTCTTCGTTCTTAATAGAACGGTCCATTAATATCTCGGGAAGCTGACCTTTATAGTTATACAACTGGGATTTTAGCTCTATCACTAATGTTCCCAATATCTGGTTCTCTTCATAAATTGGGATAATCCCAAAATAATTCTGATATCCAAACGTATCATTTAAACGATAAAAATAATTTGATTCCGGAACTTTAACGGAACCTGCTTTTACCAGATTTTTAAAATAGCTAAGCGGTATGGTCTGTATACCTGCAGCTGAGGAATCTAAATGATTATAGACATATAGATTATATTCAAATCTTGGCAGGTAACGTTCAATATAATCACTTTCAATATTTTTCTTAAGTTCTATCGGGCTGTTAACACCTGGGTCTTTAAAATAGCTTAAAACAACTTTATTAGCCAGGATAGTTCGTTCCAGATTTTCTATAGTACTTACAACAGTAAAATCGTCAGAAGATATCAGCCTCTGTGCCATTGCAAATCTATTTACATGTTCTTTCTCGTCAATAAATCTCAAATATTTAACGGAAGAAATAAATGCCAGACAGAAGAATAGTAGTGCAAAAATCCCTATCGAAAACCCGTTATTTCTGATATAAAAGTTCCAGGCAATAATAAAGATAAATAAAGCGTAAGCAATAAAGAATATACTGAATCCTATTCCTAATTTATAAATAAGGCAAGCAAAAAATGCCGCCAAAAACAGGATTGCTCTTTCTCTATTGGTAACATTTAATTGCAGCGTTTGCTGCATAAATATATTAGCAACAAGATAAATATTAAACCAAACAAGGCACAGCACTATAATACTAACCCAACTTATGCCATCAAGATTGATGATATTGGTAATATCAAAGTTTATTTTTGAATTGATGATTAAACCGAGGAACACCCGATCAAATAAAAATGCCAGAGCCCCAAAAATGAGCAGTAATACAAAGTGGAAGAACAGCCCCCCTAATTTACTACGCGTTAACCATCCCGGCAGCTTATATTTATCGTTATAGGTAAAAATAAACAATACTACCCAGGTAATGGCAATTACGTTAAGTAGAAAATCTCCTAAAGAGGGCAGAAAAAAGCTTTCTGCGTATATTTTAGGACTAAATATGGGCAAATTAAATTGCTTGTTAAACCACCCATATTCTAAATCAGTTACTCTTATCGTTATAAAGAACAGTAGTATCAGGATAGTTGCCGGGACTAAATTGCCTCTTTTGGCCAACCATCCACAAAAAGAATTAAAAAACAGGCAAAAACTAAATAGTCCAACTATCCAAAGCCACAGCTCTATGGTACCATAAACACTTCTGGAATAGGATGATTTAAGTTTTACTTCGAAGATGATTTTCCCATCCAGATTACTGATGCCCTGCACTTCAGGATCAATAAAAGTAGCCAGCAACAGAGAATTATTATTAGACAAATAAGGTGAAAAATCGTTCTCCAGATATTGGTTCTGTATACTAAACTGGTTCTTTACTTCTAATAAAAAGATGAGGGCATAATTACCTGTGGTTTTCTTGATAACTTCAAACCAACCATTTGCGAACTGAGAAAATGAAGAGCCTTCTTTGATTACGTCAGGATCAGGAGGAATCAGTGCATTATAGCTCCAAAACTTCAGCTTATTATCCTGATAAGTGAATATGTTGATGCCTTTATCACGATACTTATTGATAAAAGCTAATCCATACTGATCATTTAAATGATACTGCTTGGCCTTTTCTACCTGAGCAGCATCATTTAAAAAATCGTATACTAACCGTTCATTTGTTGCGAGATTCTTTTGAAGCTTTCCGGCTTCGTGGATTAACAGCTCCTTCTTTGTAATTGAATGCCTTAGCGACAAAGCTGTAACAATACAGCAAGCACCTAGTATTACTAAAAGAAATCTGATTTTACCTCCGATACTCACACTTGAATAGATTTTAATAAAAGTATTATAATTGGCCTAGCTTATGGCGGCAGAACTAGTTGGCATTGCTCTGTTAACCTTTTTTACCAAACCTTGTAATACATTTCCCGGGCCAACTTCAACAAATTCAGTTGCTCCATCAGCAATCATTCGCTCTATTGTCTGCGTCCATTTCACTGCTCCCGTTAATTGAGTAATTAAATTTAATTTAATTTTTGCTGGATCCGTATTTGGGTTAGGGTCTACATTCTGATAAATAGGACACACAGGAGGTAATATAGTCACATTTTCAATGGCCTCTTTTAATTCTATTCTGGCAGGTTCCATCAATGGGGAGTGAAATGCGCCACCTACATTAAGTTTTAATGCACGTTTTGCACCCGCTTCAGTTAGTTTTGCACAGGCAATATCCACACCTTCTATACTTCCTGATATAACAATCTGACCAGGGCAGTTGTAATTTGCGGCTACCACTACTTCATCAATGCTATTGCAAATATTTTCAACAACATCATCCGCCAGTCCAAGTATTGCGGCCATAGTTGATGGCTGAAGCTCGCATGCTTTTTGCATTGCATTTGCTCTGGCAATAACCAGTTTCAAACCATCCTCAAATGACAAGGCTGATGCCGCAACAAGGGCAGAAAATTCACCCAATGAATGTCCTGCAACCATATCAGGTTTAAATTCTTCGCCTAGTGTTTTTGCTAAAATAACCGAATGTAAAAATATTGCCGGCTGCGTAACTTTGGTTTCTTTAAGCTCTTCATCCGAACCAGAGAACATAATATCACTGATGCGAAATCCTATAATTTCATTTGCCTTTTCAAATAGTGCTTTGGCCTGCTCGTTTTCGTACAGTTCTTTTCCCATACCAGAAAATTGTGCGCCTTGACCTGGAAATACATATGCTTTCATAAATGTTGTTGGTTCTATTTTTAATGTAAGTTCGCTGTTATTAATCTTAAAAATTCAGCTCTTGTTTTATCTTTTGCAAATTCTCCTGTAAATGCTGATGTGGTGGTAACAGAATTTTGCTTTTGTATTCCTCTCATTGCCATGCAGAGATGTTTACATTCTATAACTACGGCAACGCCTGCTGGCTGTAGTGTTTCCTGAATGCAATCTCTTATTTCGTTAGTTAAACGTTCCTGAACTTGCAATCGCCTGGCAAAAGCGTCAACAATACGTGGTATTTTACTTAAGCCAACGATATGACCATTAGGGATATAAGCAACGTGTGCCTTGCCAAAAAAAGGAAGCATATGATGCTCACACATAGAAAACACCTCAATATCTTTAACCACAACCATTTGGCTGTAATCTTCTTTAAACATCGCTCCACGCAATATTTCGGCCGGATTAAGGTCATAGCCATGCGTTAAATATTGTAACGCTTTAGCCACACGCTCAGGAGTTTTAACCAGTCCTTCTCTTTCCGGATTCTCACCCAGCTGACCCAATATATCTTTATAGTGGCTAGCTACAGCATTAATTTTTCCTTCATTATAACGGTCAATCTTTATGTACCCGTCCTCTGTCTCATCTAAATGATCTGTATGATTCATATCTGTGATTATTAACCAAAATACTCAACAAAATTATTCTCGGTTTCGTAAATTTTAATGGAATGTAAATGGGCTCCCGATTCAGCAATAAGTGCATACAATTCATCCCATATGGCTATAGCCAAATTCTCTGTTGAGGCAAGTTTTCCTTTCATGAAATCAACATCCAGATTTAGGTTCTTATGATCAATCTTATCAACTACATAAGTATTTGTAATGTCTTTTAACCATTTTAAATCTACCAGAAACCCTGTTTCAGGATTAATTTCTCCTTTAACCGTTACATACAGCTGGTAATTATGTCCATGCCAGTTTGGATTAGCACATTTTCCATAAACTTCCGTATTTTTATCTTCAGTCCAGTCAGGCCTTGAAAGTTTATGGGCTGCGTTAAATGACGCTTTTCTTGTGATATATATCATTATAAAAGGTTATTGTTTTTGTTATTAACAAACAAATATACGCAGAAAGCTTAAAGTAGAAAGGTTTAACACTAACTTAGATGTTTATGAAGATTTTGCTAGTTGCCGCCACAAGGCCAGAAATCGGGTTAATAACCGAGCATTTTAAGCTCCCTGAAAAAGATTTTATGCAAACTCCCGAATTTGATATCTTAATTACTGGAGTGGGAATGACAGCAACTGCATTCGCATTGGGCCAGCATCTATCCCCCAAATACAATCTTGTATTAAATCTGGGAATTGCCGGGTGCTTTGATCATTCAATACCTTTGGGTACTGTATTAAATATAACAACGGATGAATTTGCAGAGCTTGGAGCCGAAGACCGTGAAAATTTTATTCCTGTTGATGAGCTTGGATTTGGCAAAAACAGTTATACAGCATACAACAACCTGCTAAGTGAATCGGTAATAAAACTAAAAAAAGTTAAAGGAATAACTGTTAACAAGGTACACGGAAATGAAATAAGTATTTCTACTGTTAAGGCTCGCTTAAATCCAATAACAGAAAGCATGGAAGGGGCAGCTGTATTATACGGTTGTGAAAAAACAGGTATTCCATGCCTACAGATTCGTAGCATTTCCAATTATGTTGAGCCCAGAAACAGGGCCGCGTGGGAGGTCGGTCTTGCAATAAAAAATCTAAACGAGTGGACAATAGGATTTTTGACAAATACATAACTATTCAGCTGGGTATACTCCCTATCTTTACCGGATGAAACTTAGTCTCGGCTTTTCTCCATGCCCAAACGATACATTTATCTTTGATGCCCTTATACACCATAAAATTGATACTGAGGGTTTAGAATTTGAGGTATTTTTTGATGATGTAGAAACCTTAAACCAAAAGGCCTTTAGAGGCGAACTAGACATCACTAAGCTTAGCTTTCATGCTTTTGCACATGTATATGAACAATATGCCTTATTAGATGCCGGAAGTGCTCTTGGATTTGGCGTAGGCCCGTTGCTCATCTGTAAAAATGAAAACCTCATTCATAATCCAGAAGAATTAACTACAAATCTTAAAGTTGGGATTCCTGGAAAATATACCACAGCAAATTTTCTGTTAGGGATTGCCTTTCCCCATTTAGTAGACAAACAGGAAATGATTTTCTCTGAAATCGAGTCTGCGTTAATTGATAACAAGATTGATGTTGGCCTCATCATACATGAGAATCGTTTTACTTATTCTGACAAGGGACTTCATAAAATTGTTGACCTTGGAAGCTACTGGGAGCAATTAACAGGCTGTGCCATCCCATTAGGAGGTATAGTAATTAACAGAAATATTGATATTGAGACACAACAAAAAGTAAACCGGTTACTGCGAAAATCTGTTGAATTTGCTTTTGCAAACCCAAAATCAGGCATTGACTTCATTAAAGAACATGCGCAGGAAATGAGTGAAGAAGTAATGTATAAGCATATTGAACTGTATGTAAACAAATACTCAATAAACTTAGGTGCAGAAGGGAAAAAAGCTATTGATGTACTGTTTAAACTAGCTGTTGAAAAGGGATTAATACAACCAATTGAGCTCGATTTATACTTAATCCCATAACTCAGGCCTAGTTGCAGGGGCCGTCAGGTATTTCTTTTGTTATTTTAAGCACTTTAGTTACTACCATGGTAGAATCAAAATCTGCCGATACTATCAGGCTGTCTGATTTAATCAGGTGGCATTCTACCTCAACATAAACCGGTTCATAAGGTTTTTCAAAATTGAAGTTACTATAGGCTAGTTCTAATGTTTTTGCGCTATCCGTTACCCAATACTCCCTACCTTCCTCACAATCAGTAAATGACTTTATTTCAGGACCATAGCTATACAGTCCTTTTATTACTCTGGAAGTTCCTGCTGTTTCTTCAGCATCCTTTCTATTACAGGCCACAACTACTCCTGCTAACAGCAACACTAATAAAACTACAGAATTCTTATTAAATTGGTTCATATCATTAAAGATCTTGATTCAAATGGTTTATCTTCTTGACGCTTAAGTTAGATGACAAAGCTGATGCCACAAAAGAAAACACACTTACAGTTAAAAATACCAACAAAAAATCCTTCCATTTAAATGCCACTGGATACGCATTAGTAATCACTAAATTGTCTTGTGACATCTTAATAAGTCCGAATTTTTGTTGTAATAAACAGAAGAGAAATCCAACCACCAAACCAACAATACAACCGGTCATAGTAATCATCATTCCTTCAAATAGAAATATTCGTTTAATCAATTTTTTCCCAGCACCCAAGCTACTTAATACGGCTATATCTTTCAATTTATCTATAACCAACATTGTTAAAGAACCTATTATATTAAAGATAGCGATAATTAAAATAAAAGTAAGAATAATATAAACTGCCCATTTTTCGCTTCCCAGAATATTATAAAGCACCTTGTTTTGCTGTATCCTATCCTTAACCTCAAAGCGCTTACCTATACTTTTCTCAATGCCCTCTTTAAAAGCATCTGCATTAACTCCAGGCTTAAGATTGATCTCAACAGACGTAATTTTTTGAGGTTCACCTAATAACTCTCTTGCAAATTTTAGGGGTACGATAGCTACATTATCAAAATCCTGCTGTACTTCAAATACTCCCGACACAGGAATCGATAATACCGTAAAATCATCTGCAGGATTAACAGAACTAGTTTTGTTTCCTTTTTTTGGAGAAAATATTTGTAACGGGTTAAAAGGATCTGTAGTATTTACCATCAGATAAGTCTGAATTGCTGACCCAATTACAGCATGGTTACCATTACCGTTTTCAATTAAAAACTTACCCTCAATAGTGATACTATCCAGGCTCTTATTTTTCAGATAATCTGGGCTAACTCCTTTTATTAAACCTACAGATTGTTTATCATTATACCTTAGCAAGGCGTTTTCCGATAGGACTTCGCTATAAGAATAAATACTTTTATTTTTTTTTAATTCATTAAAATAAGCCGTATTCGGCTCAAATGTTTTGCCTTGAACAGGCGAAATAACTATCTGAGGAGTAATCGTATTAAACATTTTCAATACAACTTCCTCAAAACCATTAAACACAGATAATATAATAATTAATGCGGCACTCCCTACAAAAACACCCACTACTGAAATTGTAGAAATGATGTTTATAGCGTTAGTAGATTTTTTAGCAAAAAGATACCTGCGAGCTATGTAAAAGGGTGTATTCAATTATTTTTTAATAAAACTTACTGTAAAAAAGGATTATGCTGTTTCTCAAAACCTATTGTTGTTGGTTGCCCATGCCCGGGGAAAACTTCACAATCATCAGGCAATATAAACAAGTTATTTTTGATACTGTTGATCAATTGCATGTGATTTCCTCCAGGAAGATCTGTTCGGCCTATACTTGAGTAAAACAACACGTCACCACCAATAAGAAAATTATCAGCAGCGGCATAAAAGCACAAATGTGCAGGTGAATGCCCGGGAGCAAAAATCAAATCCAGCTCGCTATTACCAAATTTAACCTTTCCTGTTTCTTGTAAAAAAACTTCCGGTTCCGGAGAAAGCTCATAATGCAATCCCATTTGAGGTACATAGCCCGGAATTGCCTGCAAAACAGATAACTCACCTTTATGAAATTGGGGCTTTAGTCTCCAGGTATCATAAACAAACTTATTACCAAATACATGGTCATAATGGCAATGGGTGTTTAATAAGATCACTGGCTTTAGGTTTGCTTCTTTTATGAATCTGGCCAGTATGTTCTGCTCTTCCCCGTCATACATTCCGGGATCAATTATTGCACATTCACCTGTTTCATCGTATAAAACATATGTATTTTCCCTTACCGGATTAAAAGTAAATCTTTGTATACTAATCATTTTAAATTACTTATATCGCCTTATTTTATCCACCTAAATGTACTAATCATTCTGTCAATATCCTTTTTAATAAAGGAAACGACAGGTTGTATAGAATCGTACTGAGGTCGCTCATTAAAGTATAGTGCACCTCTAAAATAATGTTTAGTACTGTCAGTCAAAAAGAATTGTACCGACGACGCAGTATTCCCCTCTATTGCATAATACACTCCATAAACCTTTTTTTCAGGATAATTAATTAACCTTTGATCTATCGAATTTGCTTTAACTGTATGCTTAAATGCAAAAGTTCTTGCATCCTCAATTAAGCTTTCATATTCATTTTTGGACGCGATATCATAATAAGTTAAATGCAACCGGGCATTAAACTGGTTAAAAGAAAGATTGTACCAGCAAGGCCTGGTATCCCTGCTATTGTCTTTCTGCATCTCTGCATAAACCGGATAATCAAATGAAAATGCACATCCGTTATTAAAAGTTCTATACACTTTTTTTGGCATTTCTATATTAAAGTATCCTCTGGGTTTGGGCGAATAACTACTCCCTGTGGTACAGGCGCAAAGCCACATCATTAACATAGAAAGACAAAAAAATGTAACCTTTCTCATCTATTTATTCCAAATATACCAGGATCGTTCTGCCTGCAGGTATAACATTTCTAATCCGTTTTTAACATTAGCTCCATTGGCTGCAGATTTTGTCAGGAACGTAGTCTCCTCCGGATTGTAAACCAGATCGTAAGCCAAATGAGTCTCAGTCAACGCGTCATAAGGTATATCCGGACAGGTTTCGGTATTAGGGGACATGCCTAATGGGGTTGTATTTATTAGAACTGTATAATCCTTAAGTAGTTCCGAGGTTACAGCATCATAAAGGATACTCGAAGGCGTTGGTGTTCTTGTAACTACAACAAAAGGGATGTTCAGCTTATTTAAAACATACTTGACTGCTTTAGCCGCTCCTCCATCTCCAAAAACAAGCGCTTTCTTATGGTGTTCTTTTAACATTGGCTTTAAAGATTCTTCAAAGCCATATGCATCTGTATTATATCCTTTCAATATTTCCTTCCCGTTATTACGTTGGATCGAAATACAATTCACCGCCCCTATTTGCTCTGCAGCCTCATCAATTTCATTTAGATAAGTCTGAACGGGAAGTTTATAAGGAATAGTTACATTTAAGCCCTCCAATTCTACATTTTCGGCTATAAGCTTTGGCAAAAGCGTAATTTGTTCGATTGGAAAAAGCTCATACTCACAGTCAGGAATATGCTCACTTAAAAATTTCTCTGTAAAGAATTTTTTTGAAAAGGAATGTGATAACGGAAACCCGATTAACCCAAATTTTCTCATTCTGATAAGTTATAATTAAAGAATAAAAATTACAACTTCGCTAAATCCAGGAAGTGATCAAACGTATCTCCTCTTAGCCCTAAACGAATGGTCTCCAAAGGTATTACCTCGGCAGGGGCTATATTCCCAAGATTGACATTTGCGCCAAGAAGCTTAATGAACCATACTTGCTGTTCTTTTTGAGGAGCCTCCCAAATGATCGTTTCTTCAGGGATCTGCGTAAGGATCTCATCAACTAAACCTTCCCTAACCTCGCCTGATCCCCTGTAAATCCCTACATTACCACCTTCTCTGGCCTCGGCAATTACTTTCCACGATCCAGCTTCAATTTCAGCCTGCATTAGTTTAATCCACTTATAAGGGGCAAATATTTTAGCTGCATCTTTAGATCCTACTTCCGAAATTACGGTTACCTGTTTGGATAGTTTTTGAATGAACTCACATTTCAAGTCATGCTCTATACTGATTGAACCGTCGGAAACTTCTACATATTCCATATCAAACTGTTCAAGCACACGACAATAATCGTCGAACTGATTTCTGATAATAAACGCTTCAAAAAGAGTACCGCCAAAATAGGTAGGAATACCGGCTGATTTATAGATAGCCAGTTTTTCCTTCAAATTAGGTGTTACAAAAGAAGTAGACCAACCTAACTTTACAATATCTGTATGTATTCCGGAAACATCTATAAAATCTTCTGTCTGTCTTAAGCTTAGCCCTTTATCCATAACCATCGTAATTCCTTTGTTCCTAGGTTTTACAGGTCGTTCGGGTATATTATTCAATGGGTAATTCATATTGGTCACAAAGGTGAAAAAAAATCGGACAGTTTTCATCAGCATGGCCAATAAAAACTGTCCGGTCTTTATTTTAAATAACGGTTGATTACTTCAAGTATTGAACCGTTCTCTTGTAATTGGGGCAAATATTCAAATAAAATGTAATGTTTATCAGGATCTGTGGCCAATGCGGTTTCAAGATACAACAATGCATCGTTCTTTTCACCAAGAGCAAACAAGTAAGCTACCATTCTGTAATAGAGCTCAGCAGCATCAGGGTTGTTTTTTATAGCGTCAGCAATGGTTTCAGATGCTTCAAGCAATTTACCTTGCTCATATAAAACCGTCGAAAAATCCAGCCAGGCTTCTACATCCACCGGATTATATTCAAGAACTTTATAATAAGCTTCAACTGATTGCTCTATCTGCCCAAGCTTATAGTAAGCATCTGCCATAGCAAACCAAAAGTCAGGATTCTCTCCATCAAGCTCAATTGCTTTTTTGTAAAAATGAAGTGACTCAAAGAAGCGCTCTTCAAAATTAAGCGTTACTCCTATTCCAAACCAGGCATCCGCCATCTTTGGATCCATTTTTACCGACTTTTTATAATAAGACCTCGCTTCATCCATACGCTCCAGCTTCTCATAGCACTCACCAATAGCGCAATATGTATCAGCGTTAGGTTTTTCGTACTCAAATGTCTGTTTATAAACCTCTATAGCTTCAGCAAATCGATCAAGCTGAACCAAGGCATTCCCTTTATTATAATAAGCAGATGCAAAATTATCTTTAATCAGGATTGCATAGTCATAAGCATCAATTGCTTTTTCAAAAAGATCCAGCTTATGATAGGAATTTGCAAGATTATACCATGCTGCATATGAATAAGGATCATTATCAATATATTCCTGATAAAACTGAATACTTTCTTCTTGCTTATCTAATATATCATAACAGAAAGCAAGTTCATACAATCCATCCTTATTCTCCATATTCTGCTCAAGGCTCTGCTTAATATAAACAATAGCACTTTCGTAATCGAGCATGTTTTGGTACACGTACGCAATTTGCAACAGAATCTCATCCGTAGTTTCAGCAAATTCAAGTGCTTTCTGGAAATTATCCAGTGCTTCCGAGTAACGCTCCAGGCTATTGTAAATATTCCCTCTCAGAATATAGATTTCGGCTTCCGAAGCTTCAAGCATTTCAGCCTTTTGCAAAGCCAGAAACGCACGCTCAGTTTGGTCGGTAACAAATAATAGCTGAGCCTGTTTTACCAGGAATACAGCAGCATATGGATGCTGATTTAAAGCATATTCAATTACTTGCAATGCCTTTACCGGGTCGTTCTTTTCAATGTAGTAATCAATAATATTTTCAAAGGCCTGGGCATCAAAAAAGTACTGATCCTGATTACGTATCATCTCTTCGTAACGTTCTACAGAACGTTGCGCATCATCGCTAAAATCAAAATAAAATTCCTCTTCCATGTATCTAATAATTAAAGAACAGATCCCTGTGTTAAAAATACATTATAAGTTTACAACAATTATTAGTAGCACTAACCAAATAATTTTCAACATACACACACCCTTGCCCATAAATAACTGAATTAATAATAGTTAGCCTAAACATCTACCCTAAGAATGTTTAGCAAGATAGAGAATGAAACAAGGGTTCTGGTCCTAATTCATTACAAAATAACGTAACTTTATTTTAAGACAGGTAATATTCCCGTCACGAAAATAGCTCCCTTTTATGAAACAATTCCTAAAAATGAAAAAGCGTAACTTTATGATTATTGTTTTTCTTCTGACGGCAATTAACGCTACCAGCCAAATCCAGCAACATGAAGAAGACCTTGTAAAAGCCACAATAAACAAGCTGTTTGAAGGCATGAGAAACACGGATAGTGCCATGGTTAGCAATGCTTTTGCAAGCAATGCAATTATGCAGTCCATCCATAAATCAAAAGACGGAGAATTTAAATTAACTGATGAAAAGGTCTCTGATTTTATCAAATTTACAGGAACTTCACACAAGGAAAAATTCGATGAACGCATTATCTTTACAAAGATCCTGATAGATGGAAATCTAGCCAGTGTGTGGACAGATTATAAGTTCTACATTGACAATAAATTTAGCCATTGTGGTGTCAATTCTTTCCAGTTATTTAAAGATAAAACCACATGGAAAATTATCTATATTGTTGATACCCGAAGAAAAGAGAATTGCCTTTAAACTATTCAACTATGCAGAATAATATCAGTCAGGTTTTAAAAAACCTAAACATTCTGGATTTAAATCCGGCCTACAGTACAGGTAATGAATGGGGAGCCTCTCCAGACGCACAAATACTTAACAGTGATTCTCCCGTTAATGGGAAGAACATCGCCCGTTGTAAGGTGGCAACTACTGAAAATTACAATGCTATAATAATAAAAGCAGAAGAGGCCTATCCATATTGGCGCAGCATACCAGCACCAAAACGGGGCGAAATAATAAGGCAGTTTGGTGATGCCCTTCGTAAAAACAAAGAAGATCTGGGTACTCTTGTTTCTTATGAGATGGGTAAGAGTCTTCAGGAAGGATTTGGAGAAGTGCAGGAAATGATAGATATCTGTGATTTTGCCGTAGGCCTGTCTCGTCAGCTTTATGGCTTAACAATGCATTCTGAGCGCCCCAGTCATCGGATGTACGAACAATGGCACCCATTAGGGATCGTTGGTATTATTTCTGCCTTTAATTTCCCCGTAGCTGTGTGGAGCTGGAATGCAGCATTAGCACTAGTTTGTGGCAATGTTTGCCTCTGGAAACCATCCGAAAAAACACCCCTCACAGCAATTGCTTGTCAACATATTATTGCTAGTGTTTTTAAATCAAATGATATTCCAGAAGGTGTATGTAACCTGATTATCGGAGATAAAGTAGTTGGCGAGCTCATGACAAATGACAGTCGAATCCCTCTGATATCAGCCACAGGATCAACCCGCATGGGAAAGGCTGTGGCCGTTGCTGTGGGTGCCAGACTTGGCAAAAGCTTGCTTGAGCTGGGTGGAAACAATGCCATTATTATCTCTGAACATGCCGACCTGGACATGAGCTTAATTGGTGCTGTTTTTGGTGCTGTTGGCACTGCAGGTCAACGATGTACCTCTACCCGAAGGCTAATAATTCATGAAAGTGTTTACGACACTTTTACCTCAAAGCTGGTAAAAGCGTATAGTCAATTACGCATTGGCGACCCTCTTGATCAGCATAACCATGTAGGTCCCTTAATTGATACTGATGCTGTAGCTGCCTATCTTAATTCAATTGAAAACTGCAAAGCAGAAGGCGGTAATTTTATAGTAGAGGGTGGTGTTCTGCAAGGCCAGGCATATACCAGCGGGTGTTACGTGAAACCATGTATTGCTGAGGTGAAAAACGACTACAAAATTGTTCAGCACGAAACGTTCGCTCCAATTTTATATCTCATAAAATACAAAACACTTGACGAGGCTATTGCCTTACAAAATGGGGTACCACAGGGTTTGTCCTCAGCAATAATGACCCTCAATTTAAGAGAAGCCGAACAATTTCTATCTGCTCAGGGTTCTGATTGCGGTATTGCAAATGTTAATATCGGCACTTCCGGAGCAGAGATAGGTGGAGCCTTTGGAGGTGAAAAAGAAACAGGTGGAGGCAGAGAAAGCGGATCTGATGCCTGGAAAGCTTATATGCGCAGGCAAACTAATACAATAAACTATTCAAACACACTTCCTTTGGCACAAGGAATTAAATTTGATCTCTAAACATACTGCATAAAAAAAGCAGCGGATACACCTACGCTGCTTTCTTTACGCCTAAATAGAATTATTATTTTCTACTGGCAGCAACCATAACCTGCTCATATGGAGTTGTTGTTGTTTTCAAAGCCACCAATCTATCAGTATTCAATTTCGAAATATCGTCTTTTATCATAGTATGATCTGCTGTTGTTCCGCTTAATTTCAAATCTGCATGATCTTTTATATAAGTATACATACTTTCTGTATTTGCTTTAACCATTGCTTTTGCATCATCTTTTAGAAACACCTGAAGACATTTAAGGTCAAACTTTCCCTCGGTTTTCACTACGGCCTGGCCCGAAGCATCTATTCGCTGTAAGTCATTTACCAAAACCAGAACCGTTATCTGATTTGCTTCTGTAGAATTAATAATTAAAGTATATCCAAGTCTTTTTATTGAAGTTTTATCCTGATTGTAATCACCGTTTACTACTTCTATGCGTTCTTTTTTGCTTTGAACTAAAACAACTTTCACATTCCCGCTTACTTTAAGCTTATTAAAAGTCATTGAAGTAGTCAATTCAACTGGCTTTTTATCGGTTCCATTAGCAAAAGTTGTCATAGCGGTAGAGGCCAAAAATACAACTGTCAATGCTGAGGCGAACAATGTTTTTACTAGAGTTTTCATGTTTTCGAATTTTAGGGTTTTGTAGTTTTTTTGTAATTAAGACCCCCTTTTTCAGCAAACGTTTCAGCCAAATATTTCATTTTATACCATCATAATGTAACTCACGACCAACTGTCTGATTCTCTCGACGAACTCATTATAAAATTTTGGCCATAATATTAGATTCCATTTGAAAAAAACTTCAATTTGATGTATGTTTAAAGATTTTTAAATGCTTACCCTCCGATTATTTTAATCTTTAGTCAATGTTACGCGTAGATAGTACCAAACCCTGCAAAATTGTATACTCATTATGTAAACACGCGTATTTTGGATACTTAATTGAACCTCATATGGTTCAGTTAAATCCTCAGGGCGACTTTTCACTTACCTATCAACGCTTATTTTCTCATACTGCTAAAGAGTTTGCGAAACATTTAACAGATAGCGACTTCAAGCTCATTAAGATTCTTGACGAAACGGAGCAAGACTTTATTATTAAGAAATATCATAAGAAAGCAATACGCCCCGGAGAGTTTTTTAGTAAGTTTTTTAATGATAAGTTTTATGAAACCGTTCGCCCAAAAATAGAGAAGAAACTATCTGAAGTTTTAGAAGTCCTTAAACCCGAAGGATCACTGTATTTAATGGACAACGATGGTTGGCCAGCCGAACGAAAAATAGATATTGCAACAGAACCCTCAACCGTATTATTCCATTTCAGACGTAATGATATTGAAACCCGTTATTTCCCAACTATAAAATACCAGGGTTTAAGAATCGATTTTATGTTTAAAGACGCTCAAATTATAAGTAATCAGCCTGCATGGCTATTACTTAATGATATGATCTATTTCTTTGAACAGGATATCGAAGGGAAAAAATTGCTTCCCTTTTTAAACAAGCGATACATAACAATCCCAAAAGCAACAGAAGAAACCTATTTTGAAAAGTTTGTTGCCCCGCTTATAGAAAAATATCATGTTTATGCCGAAGGTTTTGATATAAAAACAGAGAAGCATGACCCAACACCAACACTAAAAGTTATTTATGTAGAGTCTGGTATTTCTCAGCTCCAACTCTATTTTAAATATGGTGAATACGCTTTTGCAATGGGAAATGAAAAAAAAGTAACTGTTCGCCTTGCCAAAGAGGACAGCAACTATGTTTTTACCCGCATAAAAAGAGATACTGCGTTTGAGAAACAGAAATTTGACACCTTACTTAATCTGGGCTTAAAAAAAACCAGTGCCCTTTTTCACAACCTGGAAGTTGCAGATAATCATGACGACGACCAATCTTATGCCATCATTAATTGGGTAAACGAACATATAGAAAAACTAAAAGAACTTGGTTTTGAAATTGAACAACATAACGGTGCAAAAAAATTCCTGTTTGCTACCAGTAAAATAGATTTTGAAATTAAAGAAGATAATGACTGGTTTGACATAAATGCAATAGTATACTTCGGTGTTCATCCCGTGCCCTTTTTATCTCTTAAACAACACATCCTTCACAAAAAAAGAGAATTTACACTGCCTGATGGCACAATTGCCATTATTCCTGAAAAATGGTTTACGCAATATGGCAGTCTTTTTAGCTTGTCAGAAGGAGGCAAATCTCTTCACCTAAAGAAACATCACATAGGTCTCATCAATGAACTGGCCGAGGACAGTATTGCCAACATAACTTTAAGCCGTAAACTTGAAAGATTAAACGATTTCGAAAACATAGCGGATACTCAAATGCCTGTCCATTTTAAAGGCGACTTACGTAGTTACCAAAAGGCCGGCTACAATTGGTTTAGTTTTTTGCGCGAGTATAATTTTGGCGGATGTTTAGCAGATGATATGGGTTTGGGTAAAACCATACAAACATTGGCCATGTTACAAAAACTTAAAGAAGAAAACGATCAAAATGCTACTCATGGAACTTCTTTAATCGTTATGCCAACTTCTTTAATCTACAATTGGTTAAATGAAGCAAAAAAGTTTACTCCTAAGCTCAAAATACATTCACATACGGGAACTACAAGAGACAAAGATGTAAGCATATTTGCCAGGTATGATATTGTTATTACCACTTACGGAATTACCCGTGTAGATATAGACATCCTTAAGGACTTCTATTTTAGCTACATTATATTAGATGAAAGTCAGAATATAAAAAACCCTTCGTCAAAATCATTTAAAGCAGTTAAGACGCTAAAATCTAAATACAGGCTTATTCTGAGTGGTACCCCGGTTGAAAACTCTGTAAGCGATCTTTGGACCCAGCTTACCTTTTTAAACCCCGGACTGCTTGGTACACAATCCTTTTTTAACGAAGAATATGTTCAGGCAATTGAGAAAAAGAAGGATGAGGAAAAGGCCCGAAAACTGCAGGCCATTATAAAACCTTTTGTTTTACGCCGTACAAAAGAACAGGTTGCCGCAGAACTCCCTTCTAAAACGGAACAAGTATTTTACTGTGATATGAGCGAGGATCAGGCAGCATACTATGAAAAAACAAAATCTGCCTACCGTAACGACCTCCTTAGTAGTATGGACGATGGCACGTATGCAAAAAAGCAAGTTCAGCTTTTACAAGGTTTAACCGCACTGCGTCAGCTGGCCAATCATCCGGGTATGATAGATGACACTTATAGTTCTGATTCAGGAAAATTTGAAAATGTTGTTCACACGCTCGACAATGTTCTTAAAGGTGGACATAAGGTTCTTATCTTTTCTCAGTTTGTAAAACACCTCAATATCTTCCGAACTTATTTTGAGAAAGAGAACATTTCCTTTTCTTATCTAGATGGATCAACTAAAAACAGAGGAGAAATAGTTGCTGAATTCCAGAAAAATACAGAATTGAAAGTCTTTCTAATTTCTATAAAAGCTGGCGGTGTAGGTTTAAATTTAACCCAGGCCGATTATGTATTTATTCTGGATCCATGGTGGAACCCTGCTGTAGAGCAACAGGCAATTGACCGTACACACAGAATAGGACAGGAGAAAAAAGTATTTATCTATAAGTTCATTTCAAAAGACACTGTCGAAGAAAAGATATTGGCATTGCAAAACCGTAAAAAAAGATTGGCAAGCTCATTAATAACTACTGAAGAGAGCTTCTTCAAATCTTTAAGTAAAGATGACATCAAAGAGATCCTGAACTAACCGCTGAGGAATTCATTATACTCCTCGCGCGAAATCATTTCTGCCCCTAAACTCATCAAATGATCATTGGGCAGCTGGCAATCTATTAACTTAAACTTGTTTGTCTGGCACAGCCAAACAAGAGCAGTTTTTGATGCATTACTTACCAAACTAAACATGCTTTCTCCGCAAAAAACATCTCCTATTTCAACACCATATAATCCACCTACCAGCACATTATCTTTCCAAACCTCTACACTTTTGGCATAACCTTGTTCATGCAGCCTGATATAAGCATCCTGCATCTCCTTGGTAATCCAGGTGCCTGGCTGGCCTTTCCTGCCAACTTTTGCACAGTTAATTATTACTTCTTTAAATGCCCTGTTAAAGGTTACCACAAACATTCCTGATTTAAGCACTTTACCCATGCTTTTACTAACCTTTACTTCGGCAGGATATATTACACAGCGCTCATGAGGCGAATACCAACAAATTGGATCATCTTCACTAAACCACGGAAAAATCCCATTATGATAAGCCAAAAGCAATCTTTCGATACTCAAATCTCCGCCTACAGCCAACAGGCCATCCTGATCCGCCAATGCCGGATTAGGAAAAACAATCTCATCTTCTGGTAATCTAAAAACCATTCACAATAATAAAACATTAGCCTTAATGTAACTAATCTTACTATATTTCATCCTAATAAAAACATAATATGAATTTACTAGGCAATATAATCTGGATCATTTTTGGCGGAATATTTATATTCTTTGAATATATAATTGGTGGACTTATCTTATGCTTAACCATTGTAGGAATCCCATTCGGGATACAATGTTTCAAATTTGCCTTTGTAGGCCTTGCCCCTTTTGGTGTTAAAATAACTGATACATCTTCCAACACAGGCTGCCTATCAACCGTAATGAATATCATTTGGTTAGTATTTGGAGGCCTATGGATCGCACTTACACATTTATTCTTTGGTATATTGTTATGCATTACCATTATTGGTATTCCATTTGGCCGTCAGCATTTCAAATTAATGAATCTGGCTTTCTCTCCTTTTGGAAAATCGATCAGTTAATCTTCAATCAATCCTATTTTCTTAGAATGCTCAATGGCATCGATGCTATTTTCAAATAAGCATGTATTTATATTTTGCGCTGCAATCCTTTTTAACAATACCCTGGTTGGCGCTTCCATGTCTTTACGGATGTTTCTGATATAAACCGCCGCAATATTTTTAGGATACTTTTCTGCAATGGCTGTATATATCTCCGGGTCTTTTTGGGTATTATCTCCAAAAAAAACAAACTTTTGATTTGGAAAGGCGTCCAAAATTCTCATTACCCTCATTAGTTTGCCCTCATGCCCCGTTTTACCTGTTTTAATGAGGTCCCTTAACTGCTTAATCTGGTTTAGTAAAAAAGCTCCATCCGGCAGTTTATTATAGCTAAAAATTTCTACCAGATAGTCATATAAATTCCACTCACTGCTAGATACATAGAAAAAAGGATTGGGCTGATCGGCAGTTGTATGTGAAATCGCAAGCGCAGTATAATGGGTATAGATATCCTTAAAAGTTTTTCGCGTACGTGGATTTTTAATAAAAAGCTCCCTTAATCTTCTTCTGATAGTTGCCGAATGAGATACCATCACTGTATCGTCAATATCAGAAATAAACGCAAACTGGGTAATATGTGGCACAAAAATCTGCCCCATTCCCATCCCTATCACTTTTCCGTCCTTATCCAGGGCTTCTATTTTTACTCCATGCCAACCTGCATCTACATTCTTATTTGCCGCCCATTCAAATTTAAAAAAACCATCATACTCCGTTTTATGATATACTTCCTGCTCATTAAAAGTTAGCCGGACCTGTACATGAGGGTATGGTTTAAGTACAAATAACTTTAGCAAATGGATAATGTTAACGAACAAATTATTACTAAAGCCCTGCATAGTTCTGGCCCTAAACTTAAATACATGACCATATACCACAAGGTTATGGGTGTGTCCGTATCCATGATATACCTTAACGCTTACAGATTTTTTCATTAATAATTAAAACAGAGCAATACTAAAGTTGTTTGTGATATTAAAGAAAATGTAATGGCCAACAAAACTATTCCAATGAAATTGCTTTTTATTATTAATCCGGGATCTGGGAATGGCGAAATCAATTTCTGCGATGTTATAACTGACTATTTTGAAACTTTAGAACATACTGCTCAGCTTTACACATTAACCTTAAACTGTTCGCTCGACAAAGTCAAAGGTACAATAGCCAGTTCAAAGGCCGACAGGGTTATAGCCGTAGGTGGAGATGGTACAATTAAGCTGGTTGCAGAGTGCTTACTCCAAACAGAAACACCAATGGGCATTATACCTGCGGGGTCTGCAAATGGCATGGCTAAAGAATTAGGGATACCCGTAACCATTAAAGAATCGCTGGATGTGACAGTAAACGGCCAGTCAAAAAAAATACATGCCGTAACCGTAAACAATGAGCTGTGCATTCATCTTGCTGACATTGGTTTTAACGCCTACATCGTTAAAAAATTTAATGACCTCCCACAGCGCGGAATGTGGGGATATACCAAAGCTGCATGGAAAGCACTTTGGAGCCATCATAAAATGGAAGTATTGATCAAAGTAAAAGACAAAACCATTCGTTCAGAAGCTGCCATGGTAGTTATTGCAAATGCTACAATGTATGGCACAGGCGTAAAGATCAATCCAAACGGGAAACTCGACGATGATTTTTTTGAGGTAATACTGGTAAAAGAATATTCAGTAATGGAGATTTTAAAACTCCGGTTTACCAACATGGCTTTAAACCCTAAGAATATCGAATCTTTTCAAACAACCAGCCTCAATATAAAAACAAAACATAAGGCACATTTTCAGGTCGATGGAGAATACATGGGCAAGGTAAGCAGAATTGAGGCCAACATAATTCCCGCTGCAATTAATATTATTGTTTAATTACAATATTTCGCAATCTGCTCGTCTGCCAAATCATATCCCATGTTTTTAACGAACATAAAATCCTCACAAGCTCCTTGTTTATCCTTTTGCTTCAGCTTCTTCAACCCATCATTTATCCTCATTTTCATATATTCCTCATCATAGCCCAGGCTTGCCTTTAAAGCTAAAATCCTTTGCTCTTCGTCAGCAGTAAATTTCCCATTAGCCTTATGCCTGTAAAAATTAAGCACAGCATCCGTCATACCCACATTGGTTTTATAGATTTCTATTGCCTGCTTTATTTCTTTTGGACTTTTATTTTGGCAATTGGCGCCTGACAATTTAAAATTTATTGGCACCACAACAGATACCGTGGTATCATGATCCTCCGGAACTATCCATTTACCGCTGCTTAACCGGATTAACCGCAGCGCCTCATCATCCAGATCAGTTCCTATGCCTTTTTGAATTTTAGAAAAATACACCTCGCCAGCCTTATTGAGTTTAAAGCTTATGGTAACAGTGCCATCAATACAGTTTTGGAAAGAATACTGAGGGTAAATCTTATTATTCACCACAAACGACTCCAGCCCCCCTTTTAAAGTTGGCTGAGCCTTAACATTTAGCCCCAATAACAAAAGTAATGCTATGAGAATCTTTAACATATACCAATTTACGTATTTTAATCGGCTTCTTCATCCGTCTCCTTACGGTCCCTAGATATTTTATCAAATAACTTATCCATATGCTCTACATACTCATTGGTATCATCCACAAAGAAGGTAAGCGTAGGAATCACACGAGCCTGATGACGGATACGTGCACCCAGCTTGTATCTGATCTCGCTGGCATGTGAATTTACTTCAGCCACAGATAAGGTTGTATTGTTTGTATTTAAAAAACTTAAATAAACCTTTGCCACTGCCAAATCCGGAGAAACACGAACCTTAGTAATAGTAACCAGTGTATTGGGTAAATATGCAGAGCCTTCGCGCTGAAAAATAGCAGCTAATTCCTCTTGTAACACTCCGGCAAATTTCTGTTGACGTTTACTTTCCATAATTTTTCTCTTTCTTCTTTAACGGCATTAATTAATATAACAATTTATCGTAAGGATAGCGATCAACATGTAAAGCAACAACCTTATCATATAATAACTGTTTAAATTCCTCCAGATTCTCTTTATGCAGGGCAGATATAAACAATGCCGGAGCATTATGATTTGCCATCCAGCTACGCTTAAAATCATCAAGAGTAAGCACTGCTCTTTCCTCATCCTCATGATCGGGCTCAGGACTTACATAAGCATCCATTTTGTTAAACACCATGATAGTCTCTTTATCTCTTGCGCCAAGATCTTTTAAAGTCTCATTCACCACATTGATCTGATCTTCAAAATTAGGATGTGAAACATCAACAACATGAATTAACACATCTGCTTCACGTACTTCATCAAGTGTCGACTTAAAACATTCAACCAAATGGTGAGGCAATTTTCTAATAAATCCAACTGTATCAGAAAGTAAAAACGGCAGGTTTTCAATAACCACCTTTCTCACCGTAGTATCCAATGTTGCGAATAGTTTATTTTCAGCAAACACCTCAGATTTAGAAAGCATATTCATAATCGTTGATTTCCCTACGTTGGTATACCCAACAAGAGCTACCCTGATAAGTTGTCCACGGTTTTTTCTTTGCGTTTCGTTTTGTCTGTCTATCTGGGTAAGTCTGGTTTTTAAGAGAGAGATCTTTTCAAGAATCATCCTTCTGTCACTCTCAATCTGCGTCTCACCTGGTCCTCTCATACCAATACCACCTTTTTGGCGCTCTAAGTGAGTCCATAAACGGGTAAGTCTGGGCAAAAGGTATTGTAGCTGAGCCAGTTCCACCTGCGTTTTAGCTTGTGCAGTTTGTGCCCTGCTGGCAAAAATATCAAGGATCAGGTTACTACGGTCTAATATTTTAACCTGTAGTTCCCGCTCAATGTTTCTTAGTTGTGATGGTGAAAGCTCATCATCAAAAACAACCATATCTATCTCTTCAGACTTCACGTAAGCCTGTATTTCTTCCAATTTCCCTGTCCCTACAAAAGTTGCACGATCAGGTTTAAGCATCTTCTGTGTAAATTCATGTTCCACAATCCCCCCTGCCGTATCTACCAGAAAAGCAAGCTCATCCAGGTATTCCCTGGTTTCCTCTGGCTTTTCACCAGGCCTGATTACTCCTACAAGTACTGCCCGTTCCGGCTTTACCGCCGTGTCGTAATATTTCTGTTTTCCCATGTAAAATACAAAGATACAAAAGTTATACCGAGATCAATTCACTGACAAACTCTCTGATTGCAAGTCCCGGATTCTCCGTTTTCATGAAGTTTTCGCCAATCAAAAAGCCATTAAATCCTGCCTGCTTCAATAGCTTAATTGTATTTGTGTCGCTAATAGCACTTTCAGATATCTTCATAAACTCTGCAGGAATCTGATCGGCAAGTTCAAACGAAGTCTGAATATTTACTGTAAAATCAGCAAGGTTTCTGTTATTAACACCTATTGCATCAAGGTCTTTGCAAATGCTCCTTTCCAGTTCTTCCTGATTATGAACTTCCAACAGTACATTAAGGCCTAAACCCTTAGCCGTGCCCGCTAAAGCAGCAATTTCCTTAGGGGTGAGTATAGCTGCAATCAATAAAATGATATCAGCACCCCATGCTTTCGCTTCAAAAATCTGGTACTCATCAATCATAAAGTCTTTTCTCAGAATAGGAATATTGTTCGAAGCCCTGGCTTCCAGCAAATCTTGCTGATGGCCACCAAAGAAATCTGTATCCGTTAGTACAGACAATGCCGAAGCACCTGCTGAAGCATAAGCCGTAGTGACATCAGTAACTGTAACTTTGTCATTAATAACTCCTTTAGATGGAGATTGGCGCTTAAACTCCGCAATAATACCCGTACGGTCTGACGCCAATAAAAACTCTTTAAAAGAATATGGATTGCGTTCAAAGTGAAGCGCACTCTCCAGCTGTTTAACAGAAACATTCTGCTTAGCCAAAGCCACCTCTTCTTTCTTTCTCAGTACAATTTTATCTAAAATATTCATATTTAACTTTCTAACCAGTTCTGCATTATTTGTTTTCCATATTCTGTAAGTACACTTTCCGGATGGAATTGTACACCTCGGACATCAAGGGTTTTATGTCTTAAAGCCATAATCTCTCCCGTATCATCACTTGCTGTAACTACAAAACAATCAGGCAGCCCGTTGTTACTCACAACCCATGAGTGGTAGCGGCCAACTTTAATTACATCAGGGCACTCTTTAAATAAAATTTCACCTTTATCAAGTACTGTAATTGGCGTTGCAATTCCATGCATAGGCCGGCCTAAATTCAACAAACTTCCTCCAAATGCTTCAGCAATAGCCTGCTGGCCCAGGCAAACACCAAAAATACTCTTGGTAGGCGCGTAGGTTTTAATTACATCCAGCAACAAGCCGGCCTCTTCGGGTATCCCTGGTCCGGGCGAAAGCAAGATCTTATCATACTGCTCAACATCAGCCAGCTCAAATTTATCATTCCTCCACACTTCAACATCCCTGCCTAATTCATTTACTAAATGCACCAGGTTATAGGTAAACGAATCGTAATTATCTATAACCAAAACTTTCTTTTGCATGATCTTATTATTATCCATCTTAAATTTGCGTAGCCATTTCAATTGCCCTGCGCAAAGCAGCAATTTTATTATTTACTTCATTTAATTCGTTTTCAGGAACCGAGTCGGCAACAATATCGGCACCTGCCCTATAATGGAGCAGATTATTCTTGCTCATAAATGTCCTGATCATGATGCAGTGATTAAACTCATCATTAAAACCCATGTACCCAAGCGCTCCGGCATAAAAATTTCTTCCGAGGCCTTCATTCTCATCAATTAACTGCATAGCCCGATATTTAGGAGCCCCACTTAATGTTCCTGCCGGGTAAGTATCTGCTACCACTTTAAATGCAGAAACATCATCTTGCAAATTGCCGCTAACTTTAGAAACCAAATGAATCAGGTGAGAATAATATTGAACCTCTTTAAAAGATTTTACCTGTACACCGTTACAATGTCTGCTAAGGTCATTCCTTGCCAAATCTACTAGCATTACGTGCTCAGCGCTCTCCTTAGGATCTTCTTCCAGTTTCTTTGCCTGTTCCGCATCTTCAATATCATTTCCAGTACGTTTAAATGTACCTGCAATGGGAAAAATATTGGCTTCATTATTCTTTATTGTAATTTGAGCTTCGGGAGATGAGCCAAAAAGCTTAAAACTTCCGTAGTCAAAATAAAAAAGATACGGTGATGGATTTATAGACCTTAAACACCTGTAAACATTAAATTCATCTCCTAAAAAAGCCTGATTGTAAGCCCTTGATGGAACGATCTGAAAAACATCTCCGCGCAATATGTGCTTCTTGAGTTTATCAACCATGTTCATGAAATCATCATTTGTCAGGTTAGAATTTTCTTCTCCATTGGTCTTAAAACTATACTCCGGATAATTCTTGTTCTGAATAATATATTCCATCTTTTCCAGATCCTCGTTATCATCACCATTAAATCTGTTTTTAAACAGGGTGATCTCATTACGGAAATGATCAATAGCTATAATATATCGGTAAATATGGTACTGCATTGTTGGAATCTCTTCGTCCCGCGGAGTTTCTGCAGAAAAGGTAATGTCTTCAAAATGCTGTACGGCATTCCATGTAAAATACCCAAATAACCCACTCGAAATATGCCTGTTGCCATCAATTACATCAGGTGTAAAAGCAGCTTTAAAAGCATCTATGTCTTCGGTTAGCACAAACTCGGTTTTCTCCTCTTTCCGCCCATCAGGGAAGTAAGAAGAAAGAACGCCATCCTGCAGTATAATACCTGCAACAGGTTCAGCGCACACATAACTCATAGAGTTCTCCCGGCTATGATAATCCGAGCTTTCCAATAAAATTGTATTTGGAAACACGTCTCTCAGTCGCAGGTAAATACTTACCGGAGTAGTGGTATCTGCAAGTCTCTTTTTATAAGTTGTGTTAATGGTATAATTATTCATAATAACATTTTTTTCAATTCATTTA
>Ga0157371_10000887_pt1 | contig 33758 bp, 47 predicted proteins | sample C45metaG_FD_113462 | JGI IMG/M metagenome (GOLD analysis project Ga0157371, IMG submission 113462) | Corn rhizosphere microbial communities from Kellogg Biological Station, Michigan, USA - C4-5 metaG | ecosystem: Host-associated > Plants > Roots > Rhizosphere > Soil | place: USA: Michigan... | reverse complement strand
GCTGTAACCGGGCGCTGGTCGTCGATATGGGCCTGCACCGCCTTGAGAGTCTCGTCGGACGGCAGGCCGCCGCTGGCGGTAATCACCACGTCCACGGTGCCGTAGCCCCGGCGCAGGGGGTACACATACGCCTCCGATACGCCGCTGACCTCCACCGCCCAGCGGCGATAGTCGTACTTATTGCCCCCGGCTGGCGGGCGGCGCATCAGCTCCAGCAGACGCGAAAGCAATGAGGTATCACTCTCGGCATCTGTCCCTCCGCGCATGGTTTTTATCGTTACCGCGCTGTCGATGCCCTGCGGCGCACTGAGCAGCGTGGCGGCGGTGTTGTCGCCGAGGTTGCCCACGACGCCAGTAGTCATGGCGCTGGCGCTCACGGTGACGGTGCCTTTATCGCTGAGGGCGGCCTCTGCCGTGGTCTGGTACAGGACATTGCCGCTACGCGGACGGAACTGCAGACCGCTGGCCACCTTCAGGCCCGCAGAGCCGGTAAGCGTGACCTGACCGCTTGCCGCGCTGGCGGGTTTAGGGGAAAGGCCACGTGAGCGGGCGTGCATCACCAGCCAGTCATGATCGGCGGTGTCGGGAAATATCTGGCGCAGTATCCAGCTCTGGTCGTTGTACAGACCCTGCGCCACGCCGGAGACGGCGTTCGCCCGGATGGCGTAATCACTGTCACCGGAGACGTCCGCATCCGGTAGCTGGTTGCGGATATCCCGTAGCTGTTGTTGAGTAATGTCGGCGAGTGCCGGTACGCTGCGAGCCATAATTCCCCGTTTAAACCACTTTGACCGGATGCCGGAAGGTCAGTACATTCCCGCCCGCGCTGGTGACCGTGATGGAAAGCAGCAGCCAGCCGGTTTCAGGCGAGGTGACGACCACATCAACAGTGGTCGCCCGCTTGTCATCAATCAGCGGCTGCAGCGCCTGTTCGGCATACTGGCGGGCCAGCGTGCGGGTCTGCGGCGTATCCTTCGCGCGGGCCAGTTCGTGCAGGCGAGACCCCATCTGCGGGTCAGCCCAGTATGTGCCCTTGCGAATGCGCAGACGCAGCCAGACCGCGTTATGCAGGTCGTTGCAGCGTTGTCCGGTGTAATCGCCGGTGGTGTGATCGATATAGGCGTCCATAGCGGGCAGAATGCCGCAGGGGCGCTAAGGCAGGAAGGTACGGGGGTGAAGCGGCTAAGTCCGGGGCGGGAATGCCCCGGTGGGGGTTATGCGTTTTTGGGCGGGCCTGACGGGCCATCCGGGGTGTCGTGGATGTGAGGCCCAATTTTAACACCGTTGATGGTGACTGCCACCGAGGTGATGGTGCCGCCCGTATGGCTGATATTACCCTCAAACGAGGCCGTCACGCCACCGTCACCGCCTTTAATGGCCATACCGCCGTTGCCGCTGATAAGCCCCTGTGCGGTCAGCTTCTCCGAGGTACTCAGCTCCGGCGTGGTGAACGCTGCAGACTCCGAGGCGTTAACCTTCATGCGCTTGCAGTTCAGCTCCCAGTCGTCGCAGGTGACAGCAATGATGCGGTTACGCTTCAGGACGATGCTGGCTCCCTCATCGGTATAGATGGCCACCTCACCGGATTCCAGCCCCTGCAGACGGTAGCTGCTGTGTTCGGTGGCAATCACGATCCCGTGACTGGTTCGTCCGCCCAGCGGCAGCACAATCGCCATCGCACCCTCTGGCGGTACGGTGGTGAAACCGTACTGCTGGAACATCTCAATGCCTTCCAGCCCTTCAGGGGCCAGTCCGGCCACCTGCGCGGTCTGTACGCCCCCCGTGGTGGTGATACGGGTCAGCACGCCACGAAAGGCCAGACGTATGCCGCTGAGCGCCTTACGGATGCGTTTATCTACCAGTCCAGAAAAATCAGGCATTGTCGACCTGCTCCCATGTTGTCCACAGTCCCTTGTCTTTTTTGCCGCGCCGGTGTCCCTTGCGATGGCCGGACTTCGGATATGCATCCGGCAGCCAGATACCGTCCTCACGCAGCAGCAGCGAGGTTTCCTGCCGCTGGCCACGACCGCCCCGGAAGGTGCGGCGCATGATGAAGTAAACGTCGTCGACCCCGTGGACGTCGCTTTTAACGTAAACCCGCTGGCCCGGTGCCCACAGCGTGCCGTTCGCGGTGGTGAAGCCCCGCAGGGTGGCCGAGAGCGCAAAACCGTTCAGTCTGGCATCTGCCTGCAGCTTGCGGGCGCGAAACTGCACCTCTTCATCGCTCTGTGAGTCACCCTCTACCACGATGCGCGGGCGGTAGAGCGTCATGGTGGTATCTTTCACCGTGCATTTGCGGTTTGCCTTGCCATCTTCATGCCCTGTGCCGTGGCCCTGCGCCAGTACCGTGGTCTGAGAGTAACGCCCGCTCATATCGGTACGCTTGCCCAGCCTGAGCAGGTTATTGTTCTGCCCGTTACGGTGCATGATGAGCGTGTCCACCGGCGTGGCGCTGTAGTCCGGCCCGCCGATAATCAGCGTACCGTCCGGGGCCATCCACGGCCACAGGCCGCTCATTTCGGCGACACGTTTCAGGGCGTCCCACGCGCTGTCTCCCGGCTCGATACTGACCTTCTTCACGCTGCCGGGGTTCTCAGCCTGCATGCGGATAGTGGTCACGCCCAGCGGCTTAATCACCTGCGAGATAACCTCCTGCAGCGTCATTTCCTGTGCGGTAAAAATGGGGGCCGAACAGTCCACCAATACCGCCGCTGCGTCGCGCCCGGTCAGCTCCAGCATATGCTGTCCACGGCTCACGTCGTGACTCAGTTCATCAATCATGCCGGTCATGATGGTGCTGTCGCCGTAGCGCAGCTCGGCTCTGGCTCCGGCCTCCACGTTCACGGGCAACACCGGCTCGGCGGTGCCGACCGACAACTGCCAGCCGCCCGCGGGGGTCAGCAGGTCGGAATCCACCTCGAAGCGCTCCCAGTCGTCGTGCGACCGCCCCCCGATACGCAGCGTCAGGCGCTGCTCATCTTGCCCAGGCATACAGCACATCCCCCGGATTCAGGTTATTTGACTCGCGCAATGATGGATTGAGGCGGGCCAGCTGCGTGGCGCGGGACGCGTCGCCGTACCACTCAAATGCCAGCAGGGGCAGATTACAGCGACGCGTCACCTGACGCTGCACCAGCGGCGGCAACGCCAGAATCAGCCCGCGAGCCTGCTCCTGCAGGTGCCAGGCGCTTTCCTGCAGCGCGGCAATGATGGCCTGATCCTGACGGGTGTCCGGCGTACCGGCCTGCTCGCGAACGGCAGTGGCCATACGCGCCGAGACGGACGCCCGCTGGGCCGCTATCGCCTCCACAATCAGGGTGCGCACGTCGCCGGTGATGCGCTCAATATCGGTGGAGGACAGCGTCGGGGAGGCGGTCTCATTCACAAAGATATCGCTGGCCGTGTCGGTCATTTCGCTCACGGCCACCAGTCGGATGGCCTGGTTGATCATCTCCGTATCGCTCTGCGGCATCACGCTGGCGCGGCGTAGCGTGGAAGCGAATACGCTGCCGGAGGACATGGTCTGCTGCGAGGTGGTGCGCTGAGCCGGTAACGTCAGCATGGTGTCCTTCAGCCCGGTCAGCGCGTTCCAGTCTGACAGGCGCGAAGCTTCGCTCAGTGACAGCCGGTCAGTGAATGCACCGGTCAGGTGCTTCAGGTCGGAGATAAAGGCGGTCGGGTAGTCCAGATAGTCGAGGGCGCTGCCGATGGTGGACTGCACCTCGTTTGCCAGGGCGTTTACCACGTACTCGGCTGAGGCGATGATATTGGTGACGCGGGCAATATCCTGCTGAATATCGCGAAGCCGGTCCATTGCGTCCCCGAACCAGCCAATCGCGCTGTCGAAAATACTGTCGCCGTCTGCTTCGTAATGGGTGGTGGCGAACAGCGCATCGGGCTTGCCGCTCTCCACAAAGACCAGGTCGACGGTGACAGCGTTAACCGGTTCCACCTCATGGAAAACCCCGGCCTCCAGAAACTGCACGTCCGGCACAGAGCCGTATACCGGGTGAACCAGCTCGCCGGTGCCCGCCGTTTTAAGGGCATTTAAAAAGGCTTTAAGCTGCGTCTGGTAGCGGTTGCCCCAGAAGAGTGCCTGCAGGCGGAAGTTCACCGCCTTCAGCCCCTGGTCTTCCACCTCTTCGCCGTCCCGGTACGGGTAAGCGTAGGACACGGTGTCCTTTGCCAGCGTGTCGCGGGTAAACAGGCAGTCAAACTCCACGCCCCGGAACGAGGCAGGCATCAGAAGGTCTATCCCCAGCGCTGAAGCAATCTCGTTAATCGTATCCGCCACTATTTCCTCCTCGAATCAACATCAATCCGGCGCAATACCGTATCTGTCACCTCGCGGCTGTCGAGGTAGATATTAGCCACAATCGGTTGCTGCGGCCCCTGCGGGCCGTAGGGAACATTTGCACCAGCAGGCGCAGGTTTTGCGGTACTGTTCTGCGAGAAAAAGCTCTTGATTTCATCAAAGGCATCCAGAAAGCCAACTGGCTTAGGCATGTTGTCCGGGATGTTGTAGCCATCCTCTTTCAGCCTTTTAACCTTATCGTCGCCACGCTCCAGAAACTGGTCGTAAAACTGGCCCGCAGCCATGTACCCTTCAGCCAGTGGCGCACGGACGACCTTGCCCAGCAGGCTTCCGCCTTTACTGAGTAGGCCTCCGCTTTTTGCAGCTGTTTCGGCGGCTTCTTCTGCCACAGCTGAGCCACCGCCCCGGAGACGTTTCCACAGCTTCTGCCCGCCCGCCAGTGCCAGTGCCCCCAGCCCGGCACCACCTGCGGCCCCGATGCCCTGAATGGCGGAATAAGCCCCGCTGATCGCGGTGGTCAGTTTGGGAAATTCTTTCGCCAGCTCAGCCGCTTTATCAGCCGCCTCCCCAACCCACTTAGTGAAAGGAGAGGCAGTATCATTGGATGAAAAGGCCGCTTCGTTTTTGGCTTTGTTGACCTGAAATGCCGGGCTGTCCTTCACCAGCTCAAAGTCAAGGTCAGCTGAGGTTTTCCCGGCAGGCATATCAAACTGCTCGTTACCTTCCCCGACCAGCTTGTGGTAGTAGTCCTTGTTACGCTCCCAGTTCAGGAAGCCCATACGGGAATATTCATTGGTGAAGATTCTCCCCACGTTCTGGCCGTGAATCTGGTCGCGTCATGCCTCCAGCTGCGCTCTGGCCTCACCGGGAGCCGTCCGGGCAATCTGCTTATTCAGGTCCACGAACTGAGGATCGTGCTCATCCATGCTGCGAATGGCCCGGTCGACAGTATCAAGCGGGGTCAGCCCCTTCGCCGCGTCAGCACGCATCAGCGCACGAATATCAAGGCCGCGCTTGCCGACTTTGATTTGCTTGAAATTGTTGGCCAGCGTCGGTGAAGACAGCTCAGAGAGCAGGTTGGTGGTGAACGTCGCCGCTTCTTCAGGGGAGCCAGCACCGCGTGCAGCCGCCTCAAAAAGTGCAGCAACCTGTGAGAAGCCGGTGCGACCGTGCAGGCCAATGGACTTGGCAGACTCCAGCGCCTTTGGCATCTCTTTGGCCAGCAGTGGCACATCCACCATGCCGTTCTGCGCCATTGTGGTGGTGACACTGAGGCCTGCTCGCGCATCCTTCTCGTTAAGCCCAAAGTTAAACGCGCTGGACTGAAGGCTGGCGACAGAGGCCGCATCGGTTTCGGTTGCGGTGGCGTTCTTCATGACGCCAGGCAACGCCCGATAGGCCTGCTCTCTGGTCATGGTGCCGGAGCGGAGCATCACCTCCAGACCATGAAAAGCGCCATTGATATCGCCGCCACCGTCACGCAACGCGGCTTTGATCGCACTGTCGATATCTGTCATCCCCGACTGTCGTCCGGCCAGATTGTCATGCTTGTAAGCGAAGTTGGCCACCTTGCGCAGTTCGGAATCGTACTCCATCTGATTCTCGATGGGCTTGCGCATCACCATTGCACCGGCAACCAGACCGCCCCCGATGGCACCCACGGTTTTGCCCACGCGGGCAAGGCGCTGATAGCTGCGCTCGGTTTCGCCCAGCTCGCGTTTGAGCCTGGCAACGGTCGCCTGCGTCTGGTTCCATGCGCGGGTCTGTTCGCTGGCGCTCATGGTGCCGCTGCGGGAGAGACGGTTGTACGCGGCCAGCGTCTGGTTAATCTCGCGGCGGATGGACTGCTCGGAGCGAATACCCAGCGTTTCGCGGGCCTGCGCCTGTCGGCGGTACTCCTGTAGGGCCGGGTTCATCTTCTCCTGGACACGCAGCGTCTCGCCCATCTCCTGTCGCAGACGGGAGACCGTTGACTGCATGCGCTGGTAAGCCCGTTCCTGCTCCTTGACCGACAGAACGCCGCTACGCTCAAGTCGGTTATAGGCCGCGACCGTGCGGCTGATTTCCCGCTGGATGTTATGCTCTGAGCGTATTCCCAGCGACTCACGGGCGCTGGACATGCGGCGGAACTCTTCGGATAACGACCGGATTTTGGGCGTGGCGTTATCCTGCACGCCAAATTTAATCTGAGTATCAAAATCACGGGCCACGGGGCAGTCCTCTTAGCGGGAAGCAGCGCTGCGTGCCCTTTTACGGGGGCGACGCAGGCTGATAACGGTGCGGTTTTTCTGCCAGGCTTTGGGGTTTTCCCGGCGGGTGATGGCATCCAGCCATCCGGCCAGCTCTACAGCGCTGGCGCGTCGGATTTGCTCTTCTGTGATGCCGTATCGTCCGAGCCGGATGACTGTGTACCGGTATTCGGTAAAGCGCTGCTCATGGATTTGAGCTTTTTTTTCACCTCATCGCGCAGGGTGCGCAGGTAGGCATAATCCTCAGAGACCAGATTGTCGCAGAGCAACTGATAGGTAATGCTCTCAGCGGGAATGTCGCCAATCTTCGTCAGCGTGCGGGCCAGCACAGCAATCGGCACGCCAGCGTCAGAGACGCCGTCTTCAATCACGGCAATCTCGTCTCCGACCGTTGCCAGACCCAGTTCCACGTCCTGGTGGAGCTTGCCATCAAACAGAATGCCAACCGGCAGTGAACCTGTGCAGGTAATGTTCCCGGACATCATTATTCCTCAATTTTGTTAAGTGCAAAGGCGGTGATGTTGATACGCGCCTCGTTATCCACGGTGTACTGCTCACCGACCTGCGTGACAAACACATCCTGATAGGTGGTGCGTTTGCCGCTGCCGAGCGGCGTCTGGGTCAGTTTTGCCCCGGCAATCTGCGCCCAGTTAACGGTGGTATCCTTTGGCACCACTGCCGTGATGGCCAGCTCCCACGTGGCGATACCCTGGGTATAACCTTTCGCGCGGCCAGTGCTGTTCATGGTCTTGACCAGCTTTTTCCCGGTTGTCTCGGTGGGGTTGAAGTCAGTGACCTCAACCTCCACGCTGTTAACGTCCAGGACAATCGAGCCTACGTATTCAAGGGCCATTGTCGTCTCCTTACATCAGATAGCCGGACACCGGCATGTAAAATGACGGCGGCGAACACATGCAGACCCCGCACGATTGCTGCCGGAATGGTGGCCTCCGCCCGCGTATCGTCCTGTAGGCTGCGGGTGACGGTAAGCTGGTCTTTAAGCGCGTCGACGTTCTCCACAATCTCCAGCTGCTCAAGCGAATACAGCACATCGAGCAACTCGGAACGGATGCGGGCCAGTCGGGCATCGGTGAGCTTTTCTCGCGGGAAGCGCTGGGTGTAGCGCGTCCGGCACGCCAGGCGTACATAGTCGAGCGAGCGGATAATGGTGATATCCATCAGCGACCGGTCGGTCACGCCAGCGGCGTTCTTCACGAAGGTACTGACCGAGCGCACGATACGCACCACGCTGCCGTCCACCTCAAACGGCGTCAGGCCGTTCATCAGGGCATTTTCCTGCTCGGTACGCCCCGGCCAGTTGTCCTGCGGCGTGATATCCAGCCCCGGTAACGTCAGGGTGTTCAGCGGGCGGGCCGGATCGGATTCACTGGCCATCACCGCACCGTAAACTGCCGCCAGCTCGCCGTTCGGCAGTGCTGAACCGGCATGCCAGCCGCAGGAAATACGCGGCGCGTTAACCTTGCTGGTCAGCGTGGTGCCGCTGGCAAGCGTCCCGTTCCAGCCGGTGATACCCACAGCGCCGCGCTGCTCAAGCGGCCCGGAAACGTTATCCAGATGCGCGGATAGCTTCGCCAGCGCATCATCGCTGGTATACGGCAGCATAATCATCGTGTGCCCGGAGGCGAATACCGCGCTGAATGCCGCATCGAGAGACGGGTCGCCCTGACCACCGCTCATAGGCGTCAGCGTGGCCGTGAGACCACTGGCGGTGATGGTGCAGATCAGGCCGCACTCATTACCGGTACTGCCCTTGTTGCGGGCGGTCAGCACCAGCGCCTTGATTTTCGTGGGATTACCTTCACCGTCGTCAGGGCCATCAATCTCACCCACGGTGGCGCTCAGGGGCAGATCGTCCTGCAGCGTTATTGCGCTGGCCAGTGAGGCCATCACGTCATCGGCTTTGTCTCCCTGGCTGACAGCAACAGCAACGGTGGTGCCACAGATAGCCAGACGAACCTGACCGGAACCGCTGGCGGTGCCGTTAACCACCACCGAACCGGTTGCCGCCACGCCCGCCTCAGCATCATCCAGCCCGACTACGGTCAGCTGTATGTACTGGTTCGCCTTGATCGCCGCGCGGGCCATACGATGCGCCTGTGAGCCACGTCCGAAGTACAGCGCCGCCTCATCGTCGCTGAAGACATTCACCGGCGTGAGAACTTCAGCAGCGGTTGTCTGCGTCAGACGCTGGGCAATAATCAGCAGCTTCTGGTCGTTGGTGGCCAGCGCACGTGAGGCCAGCGTAGTGTTGAACGCGAAATAAGCGCCGGGCTTATAAATCGGGTTCGGAATAGTTGTAATATCCATAGTCATTTATCCGCCTTAGCTGCCGAAGCAGCAGGTTTATCTGCGGTTGTATCGGACGGTTTTGCGTCAGCAGCCTCAGTTTCAGCGGATTTAGCTGGATCGGCATACGGCAACAGATCGCCATCCCTGAGACGGCGCAGCCAGTAGGCCGTCTCCGGTACGTCCACAGCCTCTTTGTCCGTGATGTAACGGTCAGGACGGCCTTCCACCGGCACCTGAATACCCTGGCGGGCAATTACCTTAATCATCGTTGTCAGTCCTGTTGTGCATGATATCTTCGGCGACCGGGTCAGCAACGCCGGGCTGGAAGTAGGCCATGCGGGTGCTTTCATGCCACGGCAGCGGTTTTTCGATGCGCCCCTTCCAGCGAACAAAGTCAGCGTCGTCATCGGTCGGCAGCTCCGGTGCAGGCCAGTGGCCGTTATCCAGTGCATCCTCCATCCACTGCGTGCTGAATACGCACTCGTAGACCGCCACGCCTTTATCGTTAAACGCCTGCCCGGCTACGGGGCGCACGCCTTCAGGCTTCAGATAATCAATCTTCAGCCCCAAATCCTGCCCGGTGAGCAGGCGGCGCACGCTGCGAATAAGGCGATAGCATCCCGGCTCTTCAGTCCCCGGCCCGCCGTGGCGGAGCGCCTCATTGCTGCGCAGGTTGTAATCCACGACAAAGACGCTGAAGCGACCGGTGACGAGGAAGCGGCGGCGGGAGGTGTCATGTGCCCGGCTGTTAGTGATGCCTGAAAACACCACGCACACGCCGGGGAGCTGCCGCAGGGCCACGCCGATATCCGTGGCCAGCACGTTCCATGTCACTACAGGGTTGTTGACCATCCGGCCCAGCCCCTGCTGCAGGCGTTCACACAGCGCTTTTTCGATGGTGGTAATCATCAGTACGCCCCTCCACCCGTGCGGTTACGGCTCCACAGATCGTCGCCACCGGAATAAAACTCGACGGTCGGCGTCGAGGCGTCGACGGTGCCGCCGTTCTCCGGGTTTGAGCCGATACCGGCCTTGCCACTGGCGACCAGCTTCAGCCAACTGATAGCATCCTCGTAGCGCAGGCGGATCACTTCGTTGCAGGTATGCTCGTTACCGGTCAGCAGATAACGGGCGATATCGCAGCAGTAATCACGCAGCGCATCGGGCACCTGCCGCAGCGGCAGGCGGTAGCGGGCACCGATATACGCATCAATCCTGCCGCTCGCCGACCGGAGGTGGCGGGCGAGACGCTCATCATCCGCCTCATCACTGTTCCATGGCGCTGACACGCTGACCGCATCACGCTCTGTGAAATAGGTTTTGTAGTCCTCCGGGGTGGCGTAGCTCATGGTCAGTTTCCTTTACCCGTGGAGCCGTAAGCCATCTGCCAGTAGCCGAACGCAGCGGCACCGCGAGACTCAACGCCATATTTATACTCAGCCCGCATAAAGACGTCGTCCGAGTCCATATTGGTCTGGGAGACAAAGTCCGGGGATTCACGCTCCTGGAAGATAAGCGGCTTCAGCACTTTGGTGGTGTCGAGGAGATACCACTCGGTGTCGGTTTTCAGATCCTGAATCACCAGCACTTCCGCAGAGCCTTTGTAGAGGTTCGGCTTACCGTCTTCCAGGCGTTCAGCGGTCATCAGCGTCCTGGCGACATCTTCCAGCGCCGGAGGGACAACCAGTACATCCGGGGTGATGTTCAGCGGACGGTCGTGGCGGTCTTTCAGCTTTTTCATACTGGTGCGGGCCGCACCAAAGGACGCTTTCGCTTCAGCCTGAGACGCAACGGACAGCGGTGCCTTGCCCATGTTGCTGTAGGTTTTGTCACCAATAACGTGTTTGTCGCTGAAGAACGGCTGACCATCGTAAGCCTTCTCGATGAAACCTTTGGTCAGTAACTCAAACACAATCTCATGCGGCCACATCGCCGCGCTTTCACCAGCACCCGCAGCCTGAATGCCGTAGATACCCAGTTGGTCATCCTTGATGTGGTTGCGCTTGACGACAACCGTGGCCTCAAAATCCTTGTTCGGTACGGTAAAGTCCTGTTTCAGCAGCCTGGTCAGTTGCTTCTCACCAATCCACTCGCGCATCTTGGGGAACATCTCAAGCCACGCGTAGTAGTTCGCCGCCCCCGTGGAAGGGATACGGGTTGCCACGCGCTGCCACTGGGGTTTACCCAGCGTCAGACCGTTCTGAAACGACTTTTTAAGGTTCAGAAACAGCACGCTGAGATTGGCTTTGTTGATTGCAGCCATAATATTTTCCTTATAAATCAGTAAGTCCAGACGCCGTCACTTTCGATCAGGATGATTTTCCCGGCGCTGCTGCGGGTCGCTTCACCTGCAGGCGTCTCGCCTTCAGCAGGCGTACCGCCGTTTTCAGCAGACAGCGTCTGGTTATCGACGATGTAAGCGCGGCTGAGCAGACTGGCCTGAGTGATGGTGCCATCGCTGGCCCACTTGAACGCTTTGTTGGCGCGAACGTTGATAAGCTGCGCCCCGTCTTCACCGGCGCTGTTATCCACGGACTCGTCGGCACAGCCCGCATATTTCAGAGTGGCATCCTCCTTGCCATTGACGGCAAAGCCGGTCGCGTTTACACAGACGATGGCTCCCATCGGGATAACTTCGCCTTTGGCAACGGGCACCGGCACCAGAATGCAGTCGCGCCATGCCGTGTCGCGCGGTTCAGTGATAGCGGTCATTTTTTCTCTCCGGTCAGGTCTTCAGCGGTATTACCGAACTGGCTGCAGATAGCCAGCTGCTCGGCGGTCAGTTCGACGCTATTGTCCCGGCCACCCTCAAACGTCATACCGTCAGACTGCAGCTGTGACAGAGCCTTGATGGGCTTACGGGTGCTGATCATCTTTTCCATCAGCGCATAGTTGCTCTTGCCCAGCTCGCGCAGGTTGTCTTCATCCGCACCTTTCATCACGCGCCCGTCACTCAGGGCGGCGGTCAGCAGGGTCTCGACCTTGTCGCCCTGAATCTGAGAGGACAGAGAGGCCAGTTCATTACGGAGATCGTCCACCACGGCCACAGGCACAAATTTGGTGGGGTCAGGCGCACCGGTCTGCGCGCCAGACAGGGCGGCAATCTTCGTCTGACCTTCCTGAATGGCCTGGTCTTTTGCGGTCAGCTGTGCCTTGTGAGCGTCAATCAGCGCACCGATGCTGGAGCAGTTGGCCTCTTTGAGCTGATTGTTCTGCAGGTCTTCCAGTGCGGTCTGAATAGCCGCCTCATCAGCCTCCTGCTTCAGCCCCATGATGGCGCAGAGGGTGAGACGCAAATTTTCGTTCATCGGTTTTTCTCCGTTATCAAAAAACATTAAGGACGCCGCCACCTGACGCATCCCGTCCAGCACAGGCATATTGGTGAGCGCGGCGTTGACCAGCTCCCGCACGTTTCCCTGCTCGTCATAGCGGAAGGTCGGCGATACATAGCGGTATTCATCAGCCTGAATCAGCGAGGCGGCACGTTCAGTCCACTTGACGTCAGCAAACAGGCCTTCACCCTCCACCCAGGTCAGAGACTTAAACCAGCCTGACGCAGGCACCGGGCCACTGGCCTGTGGGGCATTCAGGGACTGGTGCTCATAGTCAAACTGGTAGTCATTCACCCGGCTGTTGGCGGCATCAATCAGACGCTGTGCCAGTGAGGCGTCCAGGAACCAGCGCTGACCACCTGACGGCGCACCAAACCAGCCAGCCGGAAACAGCTGAATACGGGCGGTGTTGTCCTTGTTGATGCCTGAAAGTGAGGCGGTGGCGAGCTTCCACATCGGTGTATTGCGTCCTGAAACTGTCAAAGTGAGGACAGGATAGGCGGCAGGCTAAATGCCCGACAGTTACAGGGGTGAAGCGGTAAGAACAGGGGGAGGAATCAGGGGATTAAGACAGTAACACCGTGGCTGCATGGCGCAACCCCGTTTAAAACCCGTTTAAATCGCGCAGAATGGCGTTAAAACAATGCAGGGGTAATACGTTACCCCCGAAAGCGAAAAAACGCCACAACGGCCTTTTGTGGGCTTATCAGTCTTCCCCGCCAAGATGGTCAATGACCGCCTGGCGGATGGCGTCGTTATCATCATCCGTCAGGCTGAGGAAAGGACGGGCCGGAATATCTGAACTAGGGTGGTTGACCTGACTCGCAAAGCGTCCGTTAAAGTACAGCGCTTTTTTGTTGCGGGGGCGGATGATGTGAGGGCGCGTTTTCCCGCCCATCTGGTGGATTCGGGCATAGACCACATTGGTGCCCACCACCGCCTGATCGTTATCGGCGAACGGCTCAATTGAGCCGTGCAGGCGTCCGGTCTTCATCAGCGGCTTGCCGTCTCGATATTTAAGCGGCTTCCACGCCGGACGCCCGCCCTGAACAAAGTTCTCATCCACCGCATCGAGCATAATACCCGCGACCTTATTCATCAGCGGCTCACGGTGCTGGCAACGTGCGGCCAGCTTGTCGAGCCAGTCGCGGAACTCGTCAGAAATATCGATATCGAGCTTCATGCATTCCCCTCCGGCAGCGTACCGTCAATCAGGCGGGCGCGTGCGACGGCTGCAGGTGACCACGGCACCGAGGATACCGGTTCAAAGCCATCAGCGCTGTGGGCAAGCGTGACCACGCTGTAGCCCGTTAAATCTTCCACCACCATCAGCAGAAACTCGCGGCGCTGCAGCACGGCCATCGGGTAACGAAATGCCGATGCCAGACGTCCAAGCCACGACGCACTGGCTTCCCGCAGGCTGACAGCCGTTTGCGCCGGTAAGGTGATAACCGGCGACGGCAGAGTCGCACTGTCACTGATTGCAGCCAGCACCAGCGGTGATAATGCACCGGCGCGGCGAAAATCCCTGCCGGGTCGCGCAGGCAGCGAGCGCACCCAGCGATCAAGATCGCGGTTCATTGCCGTGGCCAGCCGGTTATTGCGCAGCGTTTCATACACTGCCTGCGCGGCAAGGCGTGGAGGGGCATCAACGCTTTTCTCCAGGAGGGACTGACCCAGCCCGGCCAGATACCCACGCCCCGGATTAAGGTGAAAGCCCGCGTCCGGCACCAGCAGTTGCCCGGTCTTAGGATCACGAAACGCTGTCACCGGGCGCATCTCCCCGTCAGTGCCGTAAGGTTGCTGGATTGTGGTCATGTACGCTTCCGAGGATTCAACACCAATCGGATGCGCATCAACCTGAGCCTGCGTGAGCGCCCTGACAAAGCAGCGGCAGTTATAGCCATTCGGCGGAAACAGCACATTCCAGATAGGATCGTCCCAGCGGAATATACGCCCGTGCAGGGCTGCATGTGCAGGCCGGGTGCGACCGTCCATGATGGCGTTGTACTGCCAGTAAGGGCGCTCTTTCGCATTCGCCACCATCCACTGCCAGCGGCCCGCTGCATGCGCCGACTGGATATTGGTGCGAAAAATGGTATCCAGCCGATACGGCATCAGCTTTTTGCCCTGCAGCACGCCATCATCATCGGCAACCAGCCCGCGCCCCAGCCAGCCCTTACGCTGCAGCAGCGGCTCCAGTTCGTCCTGGAACTGGCTGAAGCTCATCCCTTCCGTAAGCGAGCGCGTCAGGCTGTTCTGGATATCGCTGAGAACATCCAGCTTTGTGATGCCGGCCACCGCAAACTCCACCGCGTGAGCCTCGTCCTGCATATCCTTCCAGCTCATGGTGGGCGCTAACCCTTTTGACTGGAAGTAAGCTATCGCCCGCGCCGGTGGCAGGGTCATGGCAAAACCTGCATTAATTTCAGGCATTCTGCTGCCCCATGAAGTCTGCGACAAAGACCGCCTGACCAACCAGCTCGCGCAGGGCCATATCGTCCAGCGCTGGATAGCTGGCTGCAAGAAGCTCGTAAACCTCATCCGGGCTTCGGGCGGCTTTTACCTTCGAAATAAGCGGTTTCAACATTGCTTCAGCAGCGGCAGTGGCCTGAATGGCCAGAAGCTGCGGAGCGGCATCCAACTGCAGCTGTACCTTGTCAGTTCCACTCTGCGGCACAGAGAGGGCAGCAAGTCGGGCCTGCATGACCTGAGACAGTGCGGCGTCACCAGCCTGCTGGCGGGCCAGCGGTTTCAGGATGGTCTGCCCCTCCTGAGGCAGCGGGATACCGCTTTTCTCCGAGACCCAGTCAGCGGTAATGTCAAAGCCCGCCTGCTGGGCAGTGTTCACTACCGTCATCAGGCGCTCAAGGTCAACGGACTCGCGGGCATCAAATTCCAGATACGGTGCCCGCTCCGGGTTAAAACGCCCGTTTATCGCCAGCACTGGCCACAGCAGCTGCTGGGTCAGCGTCTCCGCCGACATCCATGCATCACCGACGAGGAGATCGTGACGGATTTCGTTATGCACATTTCCGAGCGCATTGGTCGAAGATTTGCCGTCAGCCTGGCTGGTCAGCGTCCCGCCGAGAATGACCTTTGACTGTACCTTCTCGCACCAGCTCACCATATCCAGGAAAGGCGCACTCTGGCCTGCTGACGGAGAGACCAGCGAAATTTCAGCATTAGACGGAATGATGCCACCGCCTTCGCGGGCCAGCATGCGGATACCGCGAAGCAGGTTCAGTCGCTCCCTGTCGGTCATGGAGGCATCATACTTACCAATACGGAATGGCAGGCCGTAGAGGTTCAGGAACTGCGCCCAGTCGCGGGCAGACAGATTCTTGAACAGGTACGTCCAGACCAGCACGCGGAACAGGCCACTCTGCGCCACCGGGCCGGATTTGGACTTGTGCTTATGCACGATCCAGCCCATATCCCACAGCTCCTCGCCGCCCACGCCGCCACGGTTCAGGCGGATACTGTCAAGGTCGTTCTGCGGCATCGTGAAGGCCCGCGCCGGTCGCTTGTGGAACGCTGACGGAAGCCAGAGTGACCCTTTACGGCCCCATTCGATCTCGATACACGAAAAGCCGTGACCGATGGCATCAAGCATATCCATCAGCATCTCCCGGAATCCCGGCAGATGGCGCAGCCACCAGTCGGCCTCCGCCGCGACTTTTTTCTCTGCCTCGGTCGCATCCGGGGGCGGCTTGACGGAAAACGGCAGCGTCAGCAGCGCACGCTTACGCTTTGACAGCTCGGCGAACAGGTGGCCGTCGCGCTCTTCCATATCGGTAAACAAGTCGCTCTGTGCCTGAATGTCGCCCTGTTCGGCAGCGCTGAACAGGGCATACACCCGCTGAATATCCAGCCCCGTAGAGGGGTGCGTAGCGGTATCACCATAAAGAAAATCATCGCCACTGCTCTGCATGGCCTGTGTGTTATCGCGGGAAAAAAATCGTTTAAACGCGGTTTTAATGTCCATTTACCATCCTCCAGACCCGAACCCGTCAGAGCCATAATCGTCGTCATCGTCATGCCTGCGGCGTGAGGGAGAATCCGACTCCACCGCCTCCAGCTGGCTGACGGGAATAAATTCAAAGTTACCCACGCTGGTTGACGCGATGGCAAACAGCATATGCAGCGCATCCGGGCCGTCATCGTGGTCAGCCATCGGGAAATGCATCAACTGTTCACGCAACGTGGCGAGCGCACGGGCGATCAGAATGTGCTCGCTCTCCATAAAGGGCTGCAGAGATTCAATACGTCCGGCCTTGTCAGTAGAGGGAATAACAGCGCGGGCTGGAACGGGGACGCCCGCCTTCAGGGATTCTTCTATCAGCGTCTCGCGCAGAAAGTCCTGGAACTGCACCGACTCAAACGCCCACGCGACGCAGCCGAACTCGCGCTGCAGCTGGATAACATCGGTAATAATCGCTTTGAGGCGGCGCACGCGGATATCGGCGCGGACAACCTTGAGCACCTTTTTGATGCGGTGCCATCCGCCAATCAGCAACGCGCTGGGGTCGTTGCCCCGGCTGTTGTGCTTGCCGAGCGACGGGTCGCAGGCACCGAAGTAAATCAGGTCAGGCTCCAGCTCCCGCCACTCATGGATACAGCCGTGGAAGATGGCATGCTCGCCGCTGACGGGGTCATTCTGGTATTCCGCATCGAAAGCGCGGGTGCCTACGCGCACGCGGATCAACATCAGCGCCAGCAGTGGTCGAGCGGCCCAGGAAACGTGGGAGCCTTTCAGCAGCGCTTTTTCATGGCGGTTATAGAACGCCTTCGCAGCATTTTTACCCTTACCACGCAGCACCGCTTCCCACTCATCCCACAGCGCCAGATTCTCAGGCCACGCGAGGATTGCCTGGAAACGTTTCGCGTTCCACAGCGGGTTTTTCATGGTGCGGGCCAGCACGGAATCGTAGTGCAGGATTGACCCGACGTAGATAACATCGAGCTTGACCCCGGCCCCGCCCAGCGGCAGCACCGTGCTGTTCAGCCACTTCTCCAGCTTGTCACGCTGCTTTGGTGTCACCACGTTCTCGTCGTTTTCGAGGTCATCGAGGTGAACCAGGTCAGGACGATATGCGCCGTGCTTACGGCCACGCAGACTCTGTCCCTGACCAGCCGATTCAATTTTGATGCCCGACGCAGTCAAAATGCAGCCGATACGCCACACCCGTCCCTGTCCGCAGGCCTCCGGGAAGTCCAGCGCCAGACCGGCGTTATAGAGCAGCTCGGCCTTAATCACCTCAAGAGACTCCGCCGACTGAGCGGACGTGTCGAAGGCGATTATGATAAATTTCTTCAGCTCAAGAACGACGCACCACAGGTCGAACAGCTGCTGACCGAGGGTGGTTTTTGCTTCACCACGCGGGGCGGCAATAACGTCATTCTCACTCTCAGGGCTGGTGACAATCTGCGGCAGGCGCTCATACAGATACTCGTGCAGCGCACTGGTTTCCGGGTGATGGAGGTGATGCTTAAAGTAGGTGTTTACGAAGAAGCGAAACCCGGTCACCGGATCGCTGACCTGTAACCGGCGAGCCTGTATCGCCTCCGGGCTGCTGTCCAGACCACAGCTTGCGCTCTCTATGCGGTCGCGCAGCTCCCCCTGAATGCGGGCAATCTTCTCGCGGAAGGCTTTAAGCGATGATTTGGACGACACTTATCTGCCCTCAGTCCTGACTGCGGTTCGCCAGCGCCGCCTCAATCTGCTCCAGCAACACGGATTTTGCGTGCCATACCGATTTGCCATAAAGACCATCGGCCTGGTGAATCTCGCCATCTTCAGTCTGTACCATCAGGTAATCGCTTTGCACGTATACGCGAACGATGGTATCGGCACGCACAGCATTGCGATCGTTCAGAGTAATAAACTGCTTAACGGGTTTGGTAACTTCAGCCATATTTCTTCTCCACAATCTGCTGAAACTCAGGTAATACGTCCAGAAAGCCCGCCATCAGCGCCGGGTGCTTATCGCTGAGAAAGGCGGCTAAATCCTCCACCACGCCCGCCGCGACGATCAGACGGTCGGTCTCCGGCAAAATGCGCTTACTGGCGGCTATCATCTTGTTAAAGCCGTCCTGCAGCTTTGCCAGCAGGCTGGCGTAATCATCGGCTGGCAGTGCGGTCTGACCGTCTGCACCTTCACGGGCCTTGCGCAGCTGTTCCATCGCATGCTTATGGTGCTCAAGGAACTCCAGCAGCAGGTCACGGGTGATATCCTCCGGCACGCCGGACGACAGGCGACGGGCCGCACGCTGTTTGTCCCAGTCGTCGCCGTTCTCCCGCGACTCACGCCGCCAGCGGATAACCGACGCCACGCTGACCCCGTGCATCGGCCCCAGCACTTCGGGGGCGATCCCCTGCGCAATGTAATCGCGCCTGACGGCATCCCTTACCGCTTTCGGGTGCGCCATTAGCGGCCCCCCGTGGCATCGGTGCGGCGGTCTATACGGTCGTTCATGCGCTCAATCGACTGCTTAATTTCCGAGAGCATGGTCATAATCTGCTCCTGATCGCGGAGTGCATCTGATTTGAGCTGAAACACCGTGTACATCTGCCGGTTCTCTTCCCACAGGCGGTTAATTGTGGAGTGCAGATTCTTTATCCAGAAAGTAAAACCGAACGAAAAAACGCCCAGTAACGCGGTTTGCCAAAATTCCACAATGTGTCCTGCGTCCATTTATTGGTCCTCCTTGCCTGGCCAGAAAAACACCTCAAGAGCCTTGAGTTTTGCGACGTTCGTCTGGCACCAGGCTCCGTAATCTGCTGCATGTCGCAACAGTGCATCCGGGGGTAGCCCCGATGAGCCACCGGCATATGCTGACGGTGCGGGCGGCATCGGGGCTACCGTGACCATCGCTCGCGGTGGTTTACTGTCCTGAACTATCACCGGCGCTGGCGTTACCACCACCGGCGTATCCGAGGGCTTTGGTGTAGAGCTGCAGGCTGTGAGGCCCAAGCCCGTTATAGCCACAGCCAGAAGTCTGATTGTCATCGCTGACCGCCTTACTGATATTCAGTTGCAGCAGACTGCTGGTCTGCTTCAGCTTAAATTCTTTATTAGCCAGCTGCAGGGCGAGCAGGTCAGCCCGCTCACGCTGCTCTCGCTCGCCATCTCTTGCCTGCAGCAGTGCCTGCTGTCCGGCCTGAGCCAGCTGCTGGCGTTCATCCGCACGGGCCTGTTTCTCTTTGGCCAGCGCCGTATCGCCATCCGCCTTAGCGTCTTTATGCCCGGAGTCATAGCCGGTGCTGTGCAGCCACCATCCCGCTCCGGCCAGCGCCGCGCAAAGCACGACGCCGGGTAAAAGGCGGGTTAAAAGCCATTTAGCTGCGCTATTCATCCTTGCCTCCCGCAGACCGGGCAACCGGCACCTTAAGCTTCTGGTGAACCTGCACGCCTGCATGTGTTACCCAGGCACCGAGATACAGGCCCAGCGCGGCATCAGGTTGCCTGTCCATCACCACGCAGATAAGCAGCGCCAGCGAGCTGACAACCAACGCCACCATGGTGGCCGTATCGGTGGTGGACAATCGTCCCTGCGGATTAGTGATTAACTCAGCGAGACGGTTAAGGAGCGCCATCAGTACGATCCCCCGGAACATCACGCGGCTGTAGCCGGATATTGTGCAAAGGGAAGCTGGAAGTGCGGGCCATCTTTCAGCGTTTTCCAGTCGCCACCCCACTCAACGGGGATGGAAAGCTCAACTGAAGCCTGTTTGAACGCCTGCGCAATCTGCTGATAGAGCGGCATATCCCACGAAATATCACTGCCGACATACGCCACAACGTCGACCGCATGCCCGGTAAGGTGGCGGCTGTTCATAGTCTGGCTGCTGCCCTGAGCGACCATCTGTTTCTGGCGTTCCTGAGAGCGGAGGCCTTCGGTGATACCAAAATCAACGGGAGACAGTTCCAGCGCACGGCGGGTCACTTTCACCAGGTCAGGGTGAACACCCTGCAGGCGGGACTCGCTGCGCTGACTGAAGCGGAAAGAAGACATAAAAAAACCCTCACAAAGTTTGTGAGGGTTATTGTGATGGGAGGCGTAACTCAGGGCATGATACGGGGGTGAAGCGGTATACCATCAGAACAGCGCCCCCTGTGCCGGGGGAGAAACAGCCTGACGGCGGCTTGCCACAATGGCCCATGCACGGGTGTTACCGATGCCGTATTTGGGGCCGAGTACCGTGAGCGCCATACGCAATGATTCGCCATCGGCCAGCATGCTGTCAACCTCGGCGAGAAAACAGCGGTTGCGCCACTCGCGCAGCGCACCAGCGCAGCGGGGGATCACCAGCGAACTGTCACCGCCGAAACGCTTAACAAGCTGGCGGGTGTTCTCTTCGCCGATAACGTCCCGCAGCATGGCCAGACGGCGCTCGCCAGTGCCGCGCAGACCGCGACCGACAGGGAAACAGGCACCGCCAAAGCGTTCAATCAGCCGCTGCGTGGCGGGGAAGCCAATCACATCGGCTATCTGGCGGGCGGTATCCGGCAGCAGCTCTTCGAGGGATTCAAGGTCGAACTCGCGCATATTACAGCCTCCCGTGACGCTTCGCGTCAACAATCAGCATTTGCATCAGCTTACGCACCTGATCGTCATTCAGCCACTCAATCGGCTTTTTCTCGCCCAGCATGCGCTCCACGATCCCATCCAGATAACTCCACGGGCGGTTCGCCTCCGCCAGCATGGACTCAATCTTGCCCAGCATGGCTTTACGGCCCGTTGCCACGCGGGGACGGCGACCACGGTAAGACGGCGCAAAGCCCTGAGTGCGCATGTACAGCACCACTTTTTCCAGTTCGGCGGTGGTGCAGTCACGCGCCGAGCGTTTACCCGTCTGGCGGGCCAGTACATCGCGATAGGTTTCATCATCCCAGCCGAGGGAGGTTTTGCCGGTGTGAACGATACGGATCAGATTTGCTTTCATGGGTATCCCGTGGCCGTCAGATGTCCATAAGGAGCTTGAGATCAATCTTCTGCTCACCGCATAGTGGTGCGGCCTGATTAGCCATCTCGACTGCGGCCCGCATCTCCTCTTCAGCCCTGACGGCATCCTGCTGCAGAGTGGTCAATTCCGGCACATCAATAGCCACAGCACACAGGTTTTTCAAATCACCGGCTTTACGTTCCAGCATGGCAAGACTGAGGCGACGACGCTCTGCCGCGTCCTGAGCCTGTTTTTTATAGGCGGTGTACTCGCCGAGTTTGGCATAGTTGGTCATGGGAAATTCTCCGGGAATTTAAACGAAAAAGCCCCGCACAGGGCGGGGCTTGAGCCATTTTCAAATTGTGGCGAACAGTTTTAACGAATTAATTGGATCACAACTGGATAATATTGTCAATTAATAACCAGATAACATACCAGCATGATACCAGTGCCGCGAAGACTTCAAAGGCAATTCTTAACATTGATTACAGCGACCACACCACAAAAGCTGCCAGCGAACAACAAACCGCAATCACCAGGCAAATCATACAATCAGAAACAACCACCCGAACCCCCGTCAGTCGCGCATTCTGGGGCTACCGAGCACCCACGCTGCGCCCCACAACACGACCAGAACAAACGTTGCAACAACCCAGAGAGCCATAAAGTGCCTCCATCTAATCATCGTTCATACGCACCAGACACCACGCAAAAAACGTGGCAATCGGCACAGTGGCGAGATAACAGATCAGCATCAGAAACATGGGAACCTCAAAATATAATTCACTGAGGTTATTATCTGCCGTTATTGTTCAATCTTTTATCAACGAACCGACAGTGTATAAAAAAAGCCCCACAACCATCATGGTCTGGGGCTTTTAGTAATTTAAATGGTGCTACAGAGAATCGGGGACGACATCAATCCGGTATATCACAGGGACAATCTCTTTCACCAGTTCGCGCGCAAAGTCTTCATCGCCTTTCGGGACGGTAATAACCTCGTAGTCGCGTCCTGCGGGTTCACGCCTCCAGCCCTTATCCTCAATGAACTCACCCAGCACTACACTCCACCCGGCACCACATTGCAGGCTAAAGCGCGCCATTGAAAGATCATCGACCTGCGTTGCATCCTTGAAGGCCACAGACAGCAGTTTACCGCCGAGAATGTCAGTGGCAGCACTGACTACAGGCTCCCGACCATCAGGAAAATCAACTACAAATGTCATTTTACCCATAATTAACTATCCTCCCATTCAGCGCCGCGCTTCCAGTCGTCTACTGAAGCTGCAAACTCTTTTGATAGATCACGAATTTGATTAGCCTGCAGTTCCAGCAACGACATCACCCAGGTATCCAGCTCACCCCAGCACTCTGACATTTCGAGCAAATGGCGCTCGATCGTCGCCAGTCGACGCAGGTGGCTGCGGGCGGCTTTAACGTGTTCAGCATACGGATTAGCGCTGGCCATGACTTACACCCCATCTTTTCTTATGCAGGTTAACAGCAGCCTTCATCGATGCCTGGACTGTTTTATTCAGAATCCGATGATTACGGTTGTCGTAGAACCTCAAACGCGAAACGGCTGGCAGGGCCGGGCACTCAACAACAGAACTACCATCGTTAAGACGATACTCGTGCCGTTCGCCAGGCTGAGGATAAATTGCTTCGGATACTCTAAGCAGCATTATCGCCTCCCGATAGCCAGCGGCTGTAAGTCAGCGTGGCCGCCAACACCATGATGAGGGCGGGCACTTTTCCCCGCGAGATATCCAGCCCCAACGGCATCGTCGGAACCTCGACAGGACTTAGCTGATCGGGCTTCACCTTCGCAAAGTCCTTTTTCTGCATGGAGCTTTTTGGTGTAGCGCTCCAGCATGCCTTTTTCTTCTGGCGACATTCCGAAAGCGGTAACCACCCCGGATGCACCACCGACCCAACCCTCACAGAACTGGTCACCACGCGCAATTCGGGTCGCAGGTTTACAGCGTTTACAGTGTCTGGTTTGATATTCCTTGCGGGCCAGTTTCATCTGGCGGGAGAGTACATCGAAGGCATATGCCGCAATCTCAGCACGCTGGCCGGGGCCATAAAAACGCACAAACCTTTTCAGGCTGCCGGTGCTGCGCCATGAGCCAGAGAAATAGCATTCAACACCAAAGGCCCGGCAGATCATATTGGCAAGGTGGTGCATATACGCAGGGGACCTGGCTGCATCACTCGGTGCGCCTGCGCTGTCCGCAGTGTTGATCGTGGCAAATTCAACATCACTCTCACTCAGGCCATACTCGCGCATAAAGGCCTGGGCTTTTGCCATCGCGTTAGCCGCCTCTTCCGGGCTGGAGGTCCCCCTGGCGAGGCGAAGGAGCTTTTTAATTTTTGCGAGATATCTTTCTTTGTTCACGGGCACACCACCATTTCATTAAGAGAAATAAACTCATTGAATACTGTTTTACAAAAATGGCATTCCACGACGATATCGAGCTGCTGCGCATCATGGGTGGCGGCATCAGCCTTTGGTTCCATAACGGCAGTGTGCTTACACTGAGGGCATTCTGAATCAAGCAAAATATTCATCTCAGTGCCCCGTCCATTGAGCGAGCCAGACGTTTAGCTTCTTCAGGACTGGCTGGCTCAAAATGTGGATGTGCCACACCGTCAGGCGTAATTACTTCAAGTGTATGCGTCTGAAATAACCCTCCTAACGTCCAGTTACAGCCGTGGTTTTTACCTTTTTCAATAGATGGTGATGTTTTTGCGGTAAAACGGCCAATACAGCTAAATCCTATAGTCCCATTTATAGCCTCAAAATCCGCTCCAGCTCCGGCATTAATTAACATTCGACCCGACTGAATGGTGCCGCACATCGGACATTTAAAAGCATAATCTTCACGCTCTACACCCTGAGCTTTGAGTTCAGCCAAGAATTCCTCTAAAGTTAATGTTTTCATATTTTATTCCTGAAATTTGGCGTAAAACCGCTCCTGACGGTTTACGCCATAATTAAACGATGCTTAATTTCGATTTAGATTCAGCCCGCAGGCGTCAGTGTTTCCGTTTTAACAAAATAAGGAGCGCGGTCTATTTCAACAATACAGCCACATTTAAAATCACGCGCTTTATCTCTGGTTCTGACCGGATAACCGCCCCTGAGCGCTCTGCATGGCTGGTATATAAAATGACTTCCTACCGCGTGCGCCTGATTAAACGCCTTAGCTTTCATTTATCCCCCCCCAGCCACGCGCAGCTGCATTAGAACAATAAGCGATACGGGCCTCAGCCCATTGACGACAATGGCTGGTACGGGCATGACTCAAGGCAGACTGCCACAGTTCAGCTGCCTTACCCCATTCTCCATTACGCTCTGCGCGGCCCGCGCCCACAGCGTACAGCCCATAATTATTACGTGCTGCGTTCTCAGTTTTCATATTCATGTTTCAGACCCCAGCAATATCAAGTGCAATCGGGCGATACTGGTCTGAATCGCCCACGCGCTCATACACGCGAATATAAGACCGGCTTCCCACAACCTGTACAGCCTCCCCGATGGCATCCATCGCTTTTATCCAGCGTTCGTCAGTGATATCAAGACGACGCAGGGCGAGTACAGCACCGGTATTCACTTCACCTTCTTTTTCTGTCTGGAAGGCGCGGTTAATAATGGCGCGGATTTCGGGGCTGGCCCCTTCAGTCCAGTCCGTCAGACACTGGTCAATAAGGGCTTTTGCTGCCTGCAAACGTTCATCAAAAGCGATGCGATCCTGCATCGCTCGCTGAATCTTAAAACGCCCGTCAAAGGTGTGCAGGGTGACATTGCCTTTCTTGCCTCCGACATTCACGCCATACTCATTGGCTGAGAGGTCAACAAACGCGGCAATATCACCGAATCCTGCCAGTTTAAATTCAGCCAGCGCTGAATTAAGAGCGATAGCCCGCTCAACAATCTCTCCAACAAGTTGATCACGGGCCTTATCAATTGGTTTGATAAGGTGTTCCGGCGTTAACACGCCCTTTGCATCAACCCAGTAGCCAGCCGGAGCCGGGGTAGTTGTGTATTGCGCTGAAATTACGTTATTAGTGGACATTTTTATTTTCTCCGTTAACTGATTGGTTAATTTCTTTTGTTTCACAAACAGTGGTATCTAAATGTTTAAAGCCTTTTTTCGTTTCCAGCGCCGCTATAATGGACTGATGAATAAATGTGGCCTGAGCGGCTTCAAGTTCGGTGCAAGGGCCGCTGGCCTCTATACGAGTACCCACGCCTTTTTCGTCCTGCTCAATAATTATTTTCATCATAATTGCCATAACTACCTCCAGATAACAGTACAACCGTCGATATTTGATGTGCGGGTGGTTTTAACAACACCGCCCGATTTCTCAGCCACTTCAACTACTGGCCAAAGAGGGCCACTAAGCGGTGCAATAGCGTAGACAATGGGTAATTTAGGATGCCAGCCAGTCACACGTCCGCCGTGAGTCTGAATCTCCATTCTGGCGCGTGAGCGGTGGCAGTTAAGAACTTGTTTATCCATGACCCGTTACTCCATTAGTGAATTAACAGTTGCGCGTAAGTTTCGATTAACTTGACGCTGATACCCTGATTACCGATAGCGCTGGCACGAACAACACCCCGCGCCAGCTTGAACATGCGGCGATAATTGCCCTTTGAATATTTAAGGAAAGCCTCAGCAACCCCCGGAGCGGTAATAACGTCATCACCATCATCCGGCAGCAGACTGGCGAGGATGGTGTTGAAGTCTTCGACCTCGGACTTGCCCTTGTGGGCCTCAAGGTCTAACGCCATGCCCACGCGGCTGTAGAGCTGAGCAAACTCACCGCGAGACCCCTTGAGGTTAATCAGCAGGCGTGGCATGCCCGCCAGCACGATGGCGACGCCAGAACGGTCGTGGATGCGGCGCAGGACTTCCAGCGCCCGGTAAGGCAGCAACTCGGCTTCATCCACCAGGACAACCCAGCCGGTGCCCGTCAGCGCCTGTATGCACTCCTCGCTTAACTCATGAATATTGCCGTTCTTCTTCACGCCGAGGCGGGCGCACAGCTCCTGTAGCAGCACTTTGGCGGTGTAGCCGGGGTCAGCCTCAATCAGGATCGCGCCCTTATTCATCTCCACATAGCGCTTCAGCGCCATTGTTTTACCCATGCCTGCCGGGCCGTAGATCACACCAATATCGCCGTCCATATGGGTATTGTTAATCAAGCCCAGCGCCAGCCCGGCAAGATGGGTCTGAACAAAACGCTCTTTAACTTCACGGCGGCGGGCACGTTCTTCCTCGCGGCTGATAAAGTCAGCGATAGCCGACTCGACATTACTGATATTGCCGTTATAGACGCCTTTCAGATACTGAGAAATAACCGCAGTACTTAGCCCTGTTTTAGTGGCCACCTTTTTTTGGGTGTAGCCAGTCCCCTCCAGCAAGTGGATTAATTTATCTTTGATGTTCATTTAAATAACCTTATTGATGATTACTGGCTTTCTTTAAATCGCTTTCAAATTCTGATTCGAATAAATAAACCTTTTCAGGCTCGTTGTGATTCCGTTGCGGGGCAAACATCGTAACGTCAATTTCAGGCCGTTGTTCCAGTGCAGGCCGCAGTTCTTCCTGCTTGCGACGCACCTTGTCTTCCAGGTTCTTGACGCTGCGTTTAACGCGCTTCTCTTTAAGCTGCTCGATACGGGCTTTCGGGAAGGCATCGACTTTGTTGCCGTTCCAGATGGCATCACATATCCAGGTGCCGTCCATACGCCGCACGATAACGCTGTGGGGGTCATGAATATCAAAACAGACACGTACCTCTTCGCCTTCGACACTGGCCAGTTCGGTGCTGAAATAGATATTTTTAAACAGCTTAATTTCGCCGCGTCGCGCTATACAAATCTGCTCAGGTCTGAACATTTCATGCAGTTCAGAATTGGTCAGGAACTGAATTTCTTCCTTTTCCTGCTTAATAACGTGATTACGGTAGGCCAGCGGAGACCAGTGCTGCCCGTTGTTACGCTCTGGCAGGCTGCTGTGGGGGCGATTATTATGCCGCTCTATCTGCCGCTCAATCTCTGCAACCAGCTGCTCCATCGTCGGCACCTTGCGCATGGCAGAGGCCTGTACTTCATTCAGGGGCTTACCTTTCTCCAGCGCATTGACCGCTGAATCCACCGCTTTTCGGTACTTACGTTGCGCTTCCCGGTCACCAGATTTACCCACCCAGGAGCCAAAGGCCATCGCGGCACGCTTCGGTATTTCCTGGTTAAGACGTTCGATAATACCGCGCCCCTGTGGATTACCCGGAATACCGGTGGGGTGCTCAATACCGAGGCGGGAGAAAATACCGGTAATATCGGCATCAAATACGGCGTTTTTCTCACCGCCACCGTTATCGGAGTAATACATCAGCGGTACGCCGTAGCGTGATACAGCGTTACGGATGGCATCGCCTACGGCGACCTGGCTCTCGGACATGGCCAGACTCCAGCCGACCACCACGCGGGTGCGGGCGTCGATCACCAGCGTAATCTCAGGCCGGAACGGCTTGCCCGTCTCAGGGTTAATCACTTCCATCTTCATGCCGTGGCCATCGCCGACCCACACGCCATTAACCGGGATAACAGACCAGTCGCGGCGCACGAACGGTAGATACTTCTTGTAATCGGAGCCGGTTGCCCGTCCGCGCTCGCGCTCGGCTACAGGCAGCTTGTCCAGCGCATAGCGTACTGTATCGACCTTCGGTAGCATGGATAACATGATCTCGTTGTCTCCGTACTGTTCAACCCACCACTTCGCAAACTTCTCGTATGCCATCATAACGGTGGGTTTATTGGTATCGCGCCAGAAGCGCATGAAGTCCGGCATCCATGAATACTGGAATACCTCTTTTTTGCTGACCTTACCAGGTGCCAGCAGCACCATGCGTTCACCCACCGTATCCGCAGCCATCCAGGCTGAGAGCCAGCGCTGAAGCGTGGGCACGCTAACCCCGGTGCGGGTGGCACCCTTGCGGGCATTGGCGATATCTGCGGCCCGCTGCACATAATCTGGCAGCGTCCCGGCGACAGAAGCGTCGGCAATAAACTCGACCGCCTGTTTGCGCTTCATTTTGAGACCGCCATTTTCGCTGCTGTCCATCAGGCGTAACACCTCCTGAACCAGCACCATCCTCGCATCACCGACTGCTTTCTGGCTGTCGGTCAGCTCGCGCAGCTTCTTCTCCTGCAGTGCCGGGCATTTACGGTACAGCGCCAGCTCGCGCTGCACTTTCTCGCCACCGGCTCCAGCTACCAGTTCGCCTCTGGCGGTCGCTTTGACCGGAAGGGAAGCAGACTGCGCCAGCAGCTGACGAGCTAAACGGGCCTGAACGGCTTGACGTGCAGCGTCCGGCAGGCAATCAACGTGGTACTCGAAGGCTTTAGTGCCTTCACGCTTTCGCACAAAATCAGGATGGCCACTGGATAACCGAAACAGTGCTTCCCGTACCCCTTTGGTTGTTGCGGGAAGTCCGGGGATGCCCACTAACTCTTTAGCAACAACAAACATGGTTACGAAGCCCTCTGAATATAACTTTCAGTCTGGTAACGACTGGGCCAGATCTCTTGCGGTGTCACCCCCAGTGCATCTGCGACGATCTGCTGATAAGGCTTGCATGGCGTGCGCAAAACGCTTTTGAGTGAATCTTTGCTGTAACCCGCCTGGAGAGACAGAGTACGGAACGACAATCCGCGTCGGTGGATCTCCGCTTTGATGATTTCAGGGTGCCAATCGACAACCCGCTCTTCTTTTCGATTCATCATTCATCTATCCTAAAAAGTTACTCGTGCGGATAACCGCGTGGTTATCTCTACGGATAAAAGTATTGATCACGAAAAATACCAATTCAAGGTATTTTTCGTGATTTTGTAATAAATTTAATAACACCTTGTTTTTAATGGTGTTTTTTAGGAAAGAAACGTCACATGAGAAAAGAACGTTTAGGTTCTTTTCAGGAGCAGGACAAAAAACCTGTTATTGAAAGAATCTCCCAGCTAGTTAGGCGTCATAAATCACGCAGCGCTGCAGCTCGGGCTTGGGGTATAAACATCAATACGTTAAACAGTTACTTTAAAAACGATGTAGACCCACCAATGCCCAGAGAAAATTTGCTGGCTCAAATCGCGGCCTGCGAAGGGGTTAGCTTGGAATGGCTTCAAGCTGGTGACAATGAAACACCAAAAACACCAAGCAATGGTGATGAACTTACACGGATGCTTGATTTCCTCACTAAGGATGAACGAACCCGTTTGGCAACTATGCTGGCTCGAAAGGGGGTTGAAACCGTTCTATACCTACTTGACGAGGATAATATTAAGTTACTGAAGATGGATCGCGTGGTGAAAGAGAAGATATTAGGCATTCAGCATAGAACACCAGAGGATATGGCTCACGATGATGCAGAGGCTAGAGAGTGTGGTGCCGATAATCTTGGCGAAGCACTCCCCCAGAGCCTAACATCCGATAAGAAAGTAGGCTAAGTAATCGTAGATTGCGCTTTGGTTAGATGTAGTTGCTTAAGCTTATGCGGACATTGAGCCAGGTCAACAGCTTAGCCGCTTTGTTAAACGAAATTCAAAACGATTTAAACGCAGTTCAAACTCGCACAAGTAGCAATCATTCGAGTATCAAATACCGTTCGAAAAAATCAGTTTTAAATCATTTTTTCGCGGCGGGTATCAAACCCCATATTTCAACCAATGCCGCGCCAGTCAAAGGCTGTCGGCGTTCTTGAGGTATGCACGATCAGTATCAAAATGATTACCCCCCCATACGATCTGTTCCGTTCCTCCGCCCAGCAAATGGGCGTCACCGCGGGGCTGACGCTGCCGATCTTCGACAGCGGCAGGCTGAATGCGAATCTGGATATCGCCCAGGCGCAGAACAACCTTTCGGTGGCGAACTACAACAAGGCGGTGGTCGATGCCGTTAACCAGGTGGCGCGCACGGCCAGTGAAGTTGAAACCCTGACCGCCAAAAACCAGCAACAGCAGCAGGTTGAGAAAGATGCTGCGCGCGTGGTGGCACTGGCACAGGCGCGCTTTAGCGCCGGGATTATTGCCGGTTCCCGCGTCAGCGAGGCCAAAATTCCGGCACTCAAGGAACATATCGCTACGCTAACCCTGAAAGGGCAGTACGTGGATGCCACGCTACAGCTGACGTCCGCGCTGGGCGGTGGCTATCATCACAGCTAAAAAGGGTGATTATCTATACTTACCTCTTTGCACATTTTCAGGAGGTGAATATGACCCGAGTAGCAATTGTGACGGCATCGGATTCCGGTATCGGTAAAACCACCGCGCTGATGCTGGCAGAGCGCGGCTTTGATGTCGGTGTCACATGGCATTCCGATGAAAGCGGCGCGCGGGAAACCTGTCGCGAGGTTGAGGCGAGGGGGCAACGTGCGGAGGCTATCCAGCTTGATCTGAGCACGTTGCCGGACGGTGCAAAGGCCATTGATACGCTGATTGCGCGTTTCGGTCGGCTTGATGTACTGGTCAACAATGCCGGGGCGATGACGAAAGCGCCATTCCTTGAGATGCCGTTTGACGACTGGCGGAACATTTTCACCGTTGACGTGGACGGCGCGTTTCTCTGTTCGCAAATTGCCGCGCGGCAGATGGTGAAGCAGGGGGAAGGGGGGCGAATTGTGAACATCACCTCGGTGCATGAGCACACGCCGCTGCCTGACGCCAGCGCCTATACCGCGGCAAAACATGCGCTGGGTGGCTTAACCAAATCCATGGCGCTGGAGCTGGTTAAGCACAAGATTCTGGTGAACGCCGTTGCACCCGGTGCGATTGCCACGCCGATGAACGACATGGATGATAGCGAAGTGAAAGAAGGCTCAATGCCGGAAATCCCGCTGGCAAGGCCGGGACATACCAAAGAGATCGCCAGCCTGGTGGCGTGGCTGTGCGACAGCGATGCCAGTTACACGACGGGGCAATCCTTTATCGTTGACGGCGGATTTATGCTGGCGAATCCGCAGTTTAAGCCGGAGGGGTAGTTTTCCCCCTCACCCTAACCCTCTCCCAAGGGGAGAGGGAACAGACCGCACTAAGCTAATCCTCATCCCGCCTCTTCTCCCTGTGCCGCATCCACAGCCTGACCCCAATCACCGCCACAACCACCAGAATCAGCCACGCCCAGTGTTTAATATGCTGATCGAGATTATGCAGCCACGGTCCGATCACCTCTCCGCCCACGTAGCCGAGCGTGGTGAAGATCAGCGCCCAGGCAATCGCGCCTACAATATTGAGCGGCAGAAATATTTTGGGCGGTAGACGGCTGGCACCGATCAGAATCGGCCCGATAATGCGAAAGCCGTACATAAAGCGGGTGCCAATGACGAACAGATAGGGATGACGCTGAATAAGGCGCTGAGCGCGGCGGATTTTCTTTTGATGCTTTGCGAAACGCTTAAGCAGCGTCGGCCCGAAGCGCAGCCCCAAAAAGTAGAGCAGCTGATCGCCAATCATCCCGCCCAGCGCGACCGCGGCGACGACCAGCGGGAATTTCAGCAATCCCTGATGCGCCGCAACGCCGCCTAACAGCGTGATGGTTTCGCCTTCTGCCACGCTACCGATGACCAGCGCGGCATATCCATATTGTTCAATGAGTCCGTTGATATCCATTACGTCTGAGTTATCTCCCTGTTCGAGCCTGCTTTAATCATATACCCCCAGAATCAACCGTGCGGCAATCAACGGAATTTTCCCGCTGTACATAAAATAATCTAAAGCCTGCATTATACTTAGAGTATCGCTGACGGGCCGACAACAAGGGGGCGCTATGAACCATGTCTGGGGACTCTTCTCCCATCCCGATCGTGAAATGCACGTGATCAGAAGCGAGAACGAAACGGTCGCGCATCATTACACGCACCATGTGCTGCTGATGGCAGCGGTGCCGGTAATCTGTGCGTTTATAGGCACAACACAAATCGGCTGGAACTTTGGTGATGGCACCGTGGTTCAGCTCTCCTGGTTTACCGGGCTGTATCTTGCCGTCATTTTTTACGGCCTGATGCTGGCGGGTGTGGCGGTGATGGGGCGCGTTATTCACTGGATGGCGCGAAACTACCCGCAGCGTCCGTCGCTGGCCCACTGTATGGTCTTTGCCGGATATGTCGCGACCCCGCTGTTCTTAAGCGGTATTGTTGCGCTCTATCCACTGGTCTGGCTGTGCGCGCTGATCGGTACTGTTGCCCTCTTTTACACCGGTTATCTGTTGTATGTAGGGGTGCCAACCTTCCTGAATATCAATAAAGAAGAGGGCCTGAGCTTCTCCAGCTCTACGCTTGCCATCGGGGTTCTGGTCCTGGAGGCGTTACTGGCTCTGACGGTTATTCTGTGGGGTTATGGATACCGTCTCTTTTAAGCTCACTGCATTGCTGGCGTAAATGCCAGCAATGCAGCATCTGTTCACGATTCTCCGCTGGCGACAACGCACGGTGACCGCTATGATGCCGATGCCAGCCTGCGTTTATCCGTTGACGCAGGCGGTGTACGTCATTACGTGCGTGAATAATTATCAGAAGTCTCACCATGCTGAAATTCCGAGTTTCATTACTGAGCCTGGCGCTGCTGCTGGGTGCGTCCGCTGCCGCGCCAGCCATCGCCAAAACGCCTGCGGTGACCTCCGCGGCGGCACAACCGCAAATTGCCTCCGGCAGCGCGATGATCGTCGATCTCAACACCAACAAAGTGATCTATGCCAGCCACCCGGATCTGGTGCGTCCGATCGCCTCCATTACCAAATTAATGACCGCGATGGTGGTGCTTGATGCACGACTGCCGCTGGATGAAAAACTGAAGGTCGATATCAGCCACACGCCGGAAATGAAAGGCGTCTACTCCCGTGTGCGTCTGAACAGTGAAATCAGCCGTAAGGATATGCTGCTGCTGGCGCTGATGTCCTCCGAAAACCGCGCGGCAGCGAGCCTGGCGCACCACTATCCGGGCGGCTATGATGCGTTTATTCGCGCGATGAATGCCAAAGCCAAATCGCTGGGGATGACCAACACCCGCTATGTGGAGCCGACCGGGCTATCGATTCATAACGTCTCAACGGCGCGTGACCTGACGAAGATGCTGATTGCCAGCAAGCAGTACCCGCTGCTTGGCCAGCTCAGCACCACGCGTGAGGACATGGCGACGTTCTCTAACCCGTCCTACACGCTGCCATTCCGCAACACTAACCATCTGGTGTATCGCGAGAACTGGAATATCCAGTTAACCAAAACCGGGTTTACCAATGCGGCAGGCCACTGCCTGGTGATGCGCACCGTGTTTAACGGCAAGCCGGTTGCGCTGGTGGTGATGGATGCCTTCGGCAAATATACCCACTTCGCGGATGCCAGCCGCCTGCGGACGTGGATTGAGACCGGGAAAGTGCAGCCGGTTCCGGCCGCGGCGCTGACGTATAAAAAGCAGAAAGCGGAACAGATGGCAACGGCGCAGAACGATTAGGTAAATGCAAAACGGCAACCTGGTTGCCGTTTTTAGTGTTTGCACCCTCTCCCTGTGGGAGAGGGCCGGGGTGAGGGCACCAGACCGCACTGGG
>Ga0157371_10000886_pt1 | contig 33762 bp, 28 predicted proteins | sample C45metaG_FD_113462 | JGI IMG/M metagenome (GOLD analysis project Ga0157371, IMG submission 113462) | Corn rhizosphere microbial communities from Kellogg Biological Station, Michigan, USA - C4-5 metaG | ecosystem: Host-associated > Plants > Roots > Rhizosphere > Soil | place: USA: Michigan... | reverse complement strand
CTGGATCAGGACGTTGCAGCCACGAAGAGCGTGCTTGATCAGCAGGACGGGGACGTCGTTCTCGTCGGCCACAGCTATGGGGGCACGATCATCACGGCAGCAGGTAACGATCCCAAGGTCAAGGCACTTGTTTATGTCGCAGCGCTCCAACCTGAAAAAGGTGAAAGTACGGCACAATTGCTCCAGTCCATGCCGTCACCCACCAAGGACATTAAGCCGGCGAAGGATGGGTTCCTTCTTATCGACCGGGCAAAGTTCGCTGCGGATTTCGGGGCAGATCTGCCCAAGGATCAAGTCGAGTTCATGGCCCGGTCGCAAATGCCTGTCGCCGTCGTCGCCACCGATACACCGATTTTGGCCGCAGCTTGGCACGAGAAGCCCAGCTACGCAATTGTAGCGAAGGACGATATGACGATAAACCCCGACTTGGAGCGCTGGATGTACAAGCGTGCCGGTTCAACGGTGACAGAGGTAGAGGGCAGCCACGCTATCTACATCTCTCAGGCGGCTGCAGTCGCAAAGGTTATCGAGGAAGCAGCCAAAGCTGCCAAGTAGCGGCATGCATTTTGCAAAAGCCGCTTGTCTCGATGAACTTGCTAGCTGCGTCCCGTCTGGGGACGTGGCGCGGCTGTTTCGAGACATGTACCTGCGCCTGGGAGCGAGCCGTGCAAAACGCAGCCGTCCCTGGCTCAACGATGAAGAGCGTCATCGGCTGAGTTGGCCTGACGCCATGTACAGATGTCACTCCGGCGGGCGAAGTGAAGGACTGTCCGACGTCGCTGGTCGTTTGTACTTTTCATCCAGCAGCGCTTGAAAATTCGCGACGCATGTATCAGTGCCGCTAGCAACCAGCAAAGATTGCGAGGACCACTATGGATCGAGAGATCATTATACCCGACGAGATGCAGGAGATCGTCAGTCGAGCCGGCTATGCTCCCGCGGTTAAAGTCGGAGACACAATTTACGTTGTCGGCCAAGTTGGGCGGACCAAGGATCTCAAGATTATTCACGATCCTTTAGAGCAATTCAGAGCCATGTGGGACAATTTACGGATTGTCCTCGAAGCCGCTCATTGCACGTTCGATGACATCGTGGAAATGACAAGCTATCACGTCGAAATGTCGAAGCACATGGACGTGTTCCGGATTGTCAAAAACGAGGTGTTTCCTAAGGGAACCTATGCGTGGACCCGGATAGGTGTCTCTGAGCTCGCGCACCGGGGACTCCTCGCTGAGGTGAAATGTGTTGCCGTAAAGCGATGATGGAACCTTTGTGTCGCGAACGAACCTTTCCATGCTGAGCATAGAAGTTACAGCAGCTTAGTGTATCGGAGGCGGTGGACTTTGGTTCGATTCCCTTCAAGAGCAAAAGCTCGCGACGTTCAACTACCCGAGCATCGACGCCGGATATCGAACAGGGCGTTCATCAACAATCTCCTGAATGGAACTCACCCCAAGCAAACCCATGTCGCGTCGAAGTTCATCCTGCAGGATTGCGGCGGCCTTTGCAGCGCCCGCCTTGCCGCCGACGGCGGCCGCATAGAGAAATGGTCTTCCGACAAACACAAACTTCGCGCCAACCGCCAAGGCCTTTACGATGTCGGTGCCTCGCCTAACTCCACCATCCAACATGACGGGAATGGCGCTGCCGATAGTCGAGACGATACTGGGCAAAGCGCTCAATGGGGCCATGGCTCCGTCGAGTTGCCGCCCGCCGTGGTTCGAAACAATGATGCCGTCGACACCGCGCTCAACTGCGATGTTGGCGTCGTCAGGGTGCAGAATACCTTTGATGACAAGTTTCCCAGTCCACCTTTTCCGAATTCTGCTGACGTGGCTCCAGTCCAAGTGATCCTTCTTGCCGAAATCGCGCATGACACTCGAAGCAATGATTGGAGCTCCACGTGTGGCGTAGGAATTCTCGAAATGCGGAACACCATGGCTTATAATCGTCCGCATAAACGTTCCGATCGTCCAAGCGGGATGGCTGAGCCCTTGCCACGCGAGACGTAGGCTTGGCCGCAAGGGTGTAGAGAAGCCCGCCCGGACATTATTTTCGCGGTTCGCTAACACTGCGGTATCGACTGTGAGGACCAGCGTCTTGAAGCCGGCCTCGGCGACCCGATCTATAAGAGCGTCGATTTTGTCGGGCTCTCCCGGTAAATATGCTTGAAACCAGGATCGGGGTGATGCCGCCGCGACCTCCTCGAGGCGGATGAGTGAAGACCCGCTCATAATCATTGGAATACCAGCGTCGTGGGCTGCTTCAGCAAGAACAAGATCTCCGCGATATGCCATCAGAGCGCTGATCCCCATCGGCGCGATACCGAACGGCGCCTCCCATTGCTCTCCTAGAAGGGTGGTTGCCGAGGTACGTCGAGAGACGCTTCTGAGGACGCGTGGCTGGAAGCTTACTGCCTTGAATGCATCTGCATTCATCTTGAGAGATGCATTGGTCTCGCTTGCACCCGCGATATAACCAAATAAGGGCGCGGGAAGGTGGCGCCTTGCCAGCTCTTCGAAATCATCAAGGGCTAGGACGCGTTTCAATCGCCGTGCGCTACGCGCTTCTGTCGAGGGGGATGTCATCTGAATTATCTCTAGCTAAAAAAAAGCGAAGCGCTCCTGTGGACTGCGCTGAGCGGACAAGGGCGCCTTGCGGCGCCCCCAACTTCAGTCTTCGCTTTCTTCAAAAGCGGCCTTTCTGCTCTTGCGGATCGTCGGCAAAATTAGGGTCAACAACATGAGCGCTGTGACGGCCAGAAGTACGGCGCTTATCGGTCGCTCGAAGAACACAAGCCAGTCGCCTTGCGAAAGCAGCATGGCCCGTCGCAGATTTGTTTCAAGCAGTGGCCCGAGCACAAAGCCCAGCAGGAGCGGACCCGGTTCACACTTTGCCTTTCGCAGAGCATATCCCAGAACCCCAAACAGGATGACCAGAGCAACATCAAAGCCACGGTTGCTGACGCTGTAGACACCTACGCAGCAGAACAGCAGAATGGCTGGGTACATGATGCGATAGGGTATTTGCAGCAACTTCACCCATAGCCCGATCAATGGCAGGTTGATGACAAGTAGCATCGCATTGCCGATCCACATCGATGCGACCAATCCCCAGAAAAGACCAGGTTGGTTCTGGATGACGGATGGGCCGGGCGTAATGCCGTGAATGGTCATCGCGCCAAGCATCATTGCCATGATGGAGTTGGAAGGAATGCCCAGTGTGAGGAGTGGAATGAAGGAGGATTGCGCACCGGCGTTGTTCGCTGCTTCCGGCCCGGCAACGCCGGCGATGGCGCCGTGACCGAACTTCTCCGGGGTCTTTGACATGCGCTTTTCAACCGAATAGGCACTGAACGCACTCAGCGTTGCGCCACCGCCTGGCAAGACACCCAGAATAGTGCCGACGCCCGTTCCACGAAGCACCGCCCCCCAGCTTTCTTTGAATTCTTCACGTGTCGGCCAAAGGCGACCGATCTTGCTTTGGAGAACGCCCCGAACTTCTTTCGATTCGAGATTGGTCGCAATCTCCGCAATACCGAAGAGACCGACTGCGATAACGACGAATTCTATACCGTCGTAAAGATCGGTCGATCCGAACGTCATCCGGGGCGAGCCACTATTGACGTCTATACCGACCATGCCGAGTACAAGGCCAAGGCAAACCATGCCGATCGCCTTGACGACCGAGCCATGCGCGAGAATTGTTGCCGCAAGCAGGCCGAAAATACACAGCGCGACGTATTCAGCAGGCCCGAAGGACAGTGCGAAGGATGAAAGCGTAGGCCCGGCAACGGCCAGCGCAATCGTCGAGACAGTTCCCGCGAAGAACGAACCCAACGCCGCAATCGCCAGCGCCGCACCAGCCCTGCCTTTTCGGGCCATCTGGTATCCATCGATCGCAGTGACAACGGCCGATGCTTCGCCGGGAAGGTTGACGAGGATCGCTGTCGTCGAACCACCGTATTGCGCGCCATAAAAGATACCGGCCAGCATGATCAGCGCGCCCAGTGGCGGCAGGAAGAATGTGACGGGCAGGAGAATTGCGACGGTTGCCGTCGGGCCTATACCAGGCAACACCCCGATCAGGGTGCCAAGAAGCGCCCCAATGAAGCAAAACATCAAATTGGTGGGTGTCAGTGCTTCGGAAAAGCCGAGCATCAAGACGTCGAGAAAGGCCATCGAATTAATCCGATCAGAACAGGGCGGCGATCACAGAGGCCAGATAGGCATCTGGACGCCAAGTCCGTAGATGAATAGAAGCGCGCCGAGCGTGGTCAGGATCGCGGTCGAGATAAAGATTTCCCGCCATTTTGATTCAGGGTCGGCAAGACTTCCGACGACAAGAAGCCAGACGGTGGCGACCACGAAGCCAAGCCCTTCGGCAGCGAACGCAAATCCCGCTATGCCCACGACCAGAATGATGAGTGGTTTGGGATTGACGGCATCGAGTGCTTCGTGGGGCTTCGTCAAAGCCTTGATGAGAACAATCGCCCCGATCAGGGCGATTATGACGCAGAGCGACCTTGGCAGGAAGCCCGGTCCCATCATCGCCGGTGTGCCGTATGACAGGTCACGCCCGGCCCAAAGGCCAAGCGCTCCCAGAAACATCATCAGACAACCAGCAAGAATATCGGGAAAGTCCCGGCTATTGGCTGCAGGCTTCATGCTCATTGCTGCACCCATGGGGTCTTGTCCCAGATTTCCTGGAAGCGGGCGAGGCGGTTTGGCATTTCCTTTTCCCACTCTGGGCCGCTGAGATAAGCCAACGGCAGTGCCATCTGCTTGGCCTGCTTCTGGAACTCGGGATTGTCGAGAGTTGCCTTGACCGCCGCAGCAAAGCGGTCGGCGATCTCTGCCGGAACCTCGCGGGGTGCAGCAATGCCGCGTTCGGACGTCATCTCGACGTTGAGGCCGGATTCAATGGCTGTCGGCACGTCAGGAAGCTGTGGCGAACGTTCTTTGCCGAAAGTATTGATCATGCGCAGGCCGGAGGTGTCGTTGCCCGCAAATTCGCTGACGTTCAGGCCGCCGCCGGTGACCTGGGATCCGAGGATTGCCGTACGCGTTTCGCCTGCGCCGTTGAACGGAATATGCGTGATCGTCGTGCCGGATTCGGCGCCAAGAATGATGATCGCCAAATGGTCGTCAGTCCCGATGCCGGAGGAGCCGTAAGAGACGGCGCCAGGCTTCGCCTTGGCGGCAGCCACGAAATCGGCAAGTGTCTTGATTTCAGATGTTGCCGGAACCACGATCGCAGCCGGGTCGTCAACGATGCGCGCAACAGGCTTTATCGTCTTTGGATCGTAGCCAAGCTTTCGCTGCACCTGCATCGAGAGGAAGCCGGGCGTATTGATGTAGGAGAAGGTGTATCCGTCAGGCTTGGCCTTGGCGAGCGCCGTATAGGCGATTTCGCCAGAAGCGCCCGGGCGGTTTTCAATGACGATATCGGCGCCAAGTTCCTTTTCGAGGAACGGCTGCATCGCGCGCGCCATGACATCGGTGCTGCCGCCTGGTGCAAAGGCTACGATCATCTGGATCGGGCGATCCTTGGGCCATTCGGCGTGGGCAAGTTGGACCGAGGCGCTAAGCGCCGCAACGGCGAGCGAGAGAGCGAACAGGTTTCGTTTCATATCCAATCCTCCTTCGGATAGTGGCCGCCAATTGGTGCGAAGGCGTGTTTCGCCTGCGGGCGCTTGGCGACCGGTCAAGAGCTGCTTTGGTAATGGTTGAACAAAGGAACGGGCGTCACGCGCGTGAGCACGGACAATCAGCGCCGATATTTCTTGGAAGTTTCTCAGACGTTGTGTCGATCCGCCGAAGCTAGGCGCTGTGATCTGGCTTTGAGCGTTGTCGCTGGTCCAATCTCACGTTCCCTGGCCGGTTGCCACAGGATCGAAGAACACGTCTTGCCACTGGGCCAGTTTCGACTTCAACAGGCCCGTTTCAGTCATGAAGTCTGCGAAAATCATCACACCTTTAGGGTGGACACCCCACTCGTCCTTCACCGACTCCAGCATTTTTTGGATCTGGTCGGCATTCAGAGACGATTTTTCCGAACCGAGAAATATGTCGGCTGCTTCCTTCGGGTTTTCACGGATGAAGTTGTCGGCCTCCTCGATCGCTGCGACGATGGCGAGGGACGCGTCCTTGCGCTCGTCGATGAATTTGCCGGTCGTTGCGAGCAACCCGCTTGTGACCTGCTGCCCGAGATAGTCCGAGAAATTGAAAAGCTTGTGGATCTTGGCGTTGGCTTCAAGCACATCGCTATAGGGATGTGGAGCAACATAGGCGCTAATGGTTCCACCGGCGAGAAGGCCACTGGTGGCGTCCGGATGTGGCAACTGTACCATCATCGTATCGAAATGTTTTGCATCCCCGAAGGCCTTTTTCGCTGCCATTCGCACCAGCAACCCCTGTTGGCCGGTCGTCGATGTGACGGCGATCCGGTCATTGGCCCCGAGATCCTTCAGATCCTTGATTTCCGACTTGTTGGTGTAAAAACCGTTGTCACCTGCGACAAGAGCTGCAAGTCCGCGAATCTTGATTGATGATTTGGTCTTTTCCGCAGCGATCAGCATGCCGGGCAGACCGTAGGCGCCGATGTCGATAGTGCCGCTGATCAGCGCGTCATTGATCGCCGGCGCGCCGCTGATTTTTTTGATTTCGACACTCGTGTCGATGCCTTTGGCAGCCAACTGCTTCGAGAAGAACCCCTTTTGATCTGCGACGACAACGGGCAAATAGGCATAGCCATACTGGATCGCAATCGAGATCGGTTTTTCTTGCGCGGCACTCGAAGCCTTGGGCGAAACAGTGAAAATCGATAAAGCGGCGATGGCAGCGAGAGCTGCTCGCCGGTGAAGTTTCTGTTGCATACTTCCTCCCGAAGTGCTTTTTGAAACGGCGTTGCAAAAATAATGAGGTCATCTCGGCTACGCTGTCAACCGCTTTTTCAAATCACTGACGATTGCAGCAGCCAATATTGAATTCGAGGAGGATCGATGGCTGGAAATTCGCCCCACATTGCCGTGCGTGAGGAGTGGCTTGCGTTGGAACAGGAGGAGGTTCTGTTCCCGGAGATGCCGATCGTTGATCCGCATCATCATCTTTGGGACAGGCCCGGCCAGCGATACCTGTTCGAGGAACTACTGGCCGACGCCCGGCAGGGCCATCACATTCAGGCAACCGTCTTTGTTCAAAGCAGGTCGATGTATAACATCGACCTGCAGGATGATCTGCTGAAACCCATTGGCGAGATCGAGTTCGCTAACGGGGTGGCCGCGCGGTCCGCTTCGGGTCTCTACGGATCATTCAGGGCTTGCGCGGGGATCGTCGGGTCGTGCGATCTGATGGCCGGTGACCGGATCGAAGCGGTTCTGGATCGTATGACGGCTGTTGCTGGAGAGCGTTTTCGGGGCATCCGCAACCAGACAGCCTGGCACGGAGATCCGGCGATTGCGACTAATCCTGTTCCGCCGGTAAAAGGCATTCTTTTGGAACCGGCTTTTCGCGCCGGCGCTCGACGTCTTGGCGCGCGGGGTCTGACATTGGACGTCTGGGCTTATCATACCCAGCTCTCAGAATTCGAGAGTCTGGCGCGCTCCTGCCCGGATACAACGATCGTCCTCGACCACCTTGGCGGGCCGCTCGGTGCAGGACCCTACAGAGGACAGCGCGCCGAAGTGCTGGCCGAATGGCGCGCTTCCATGGAGAGGATCGCCAAGCTTCCGAACGTCTGCGTCAAGCTGGGCGGCTTGGCGATGGGAGCGGGTGGATTTGACTTCCATCTTTCCGATCAACCACCGTCCTCCGAGCTGCTTGTGGCGGCCTGGGACCCGTATATCTCCTTTGTTGTCGAACGCTTCGGCACAAGACGCTGCATGTTCGAGAGCAATTTCCCGGTAGACAAGGGCATGGTTTCCTATCGCTCGCTGTGGAACGCCTTCAAGCTTTTCTCCCAAGGTTTTAGCGCGTCCGAAAAGCAGGATCTCTTCTTTTCGACGGCTGCCCGGGTTTACGATCTTGCCATCGAACCCGAAGGAGAGTTCTGATGTTCTTTGCACCCCCTCCAACCATTAGGACGGAAATCTTCTCGCGCATGCCGGATTGCTTCCGGCAACCGCGCAAGACGCGCTGGGCTGACGTCAACCGTTCCGGCGCGGCGATAGACTCGTTCCTCGAAGGGCCCTGTTTCGACGCTAAAGGCAATCTCTTCGTCACCGACATTCCGTTTGGGCGGATATTCCGCGTCTCGCCCGAAGGAGAGTGGGATCTGGTCAGCGAATATGATGGCTGGCCGAATGGCATGAAGTTTCACAGCGAAAACAAAATCTACATCACTGATTACAAGCGTGGAATTCTTCAGCTCGACGTCGCGACAGGTGGGGTATCGCCCGTCATCGAAGAGTATTTTTCGGAAGGGTTCAAGGGTGTCAACGATCTGGTCTTTGCCGCCAATGGGGATCTCTATTTCACCGATCAGGGGCAGAGTGGCCTTCATTCCCCAACCGGTCGGGTTTTCCGCTGGTCTTCGGCCGGGAAGCTGGACTGCGTCATGTCAGGCATACCCAGTCCAAACGGGATCGTCATCGCCAAAGACATGAGTTATCTCCTCGTTGCAGTCACCCGTGCACAGCAGATCTGGCGTGCGCCTCTGCATGAGGGTATCGCAACCAAGGTGGGCGTTTTTCTGCAGTTGCATGGCGGCATGGGCGGACCGGATGGTCTCGCGCTGTCGGAAGACGGTGAACTCTTCGTTGCCCACACTGGATTTGGCTCGATTTGGCATGTGTCCGGCTTGGCAGAACCGTTGCATAGAATTCAGTCCTGCGCCGGCGTTTCGACCACCAACCTGGCATTCGACCCCAAGAACCGTCACGTCGTCTATATTACGGAATCCCAGACAGGCAGTATCTTGAGGGCAGAGCTACCGGTTCAGGGTGCGGAATTGTACATGGCCCGAGGGTAGGCTAACGATGGACTGAAGGGTTCATAAGGAAGATGGTGCACATGGACGACGAATATGAGCAACAGTTGCCTCGGGTAAAAGGCGTGGCTTCTGCCGATCGGCTTCTCACCGTCCTATCGGCATATCGTCGAGGCGACGATGCGCTGGAGCTGACGGAGCTTGCCGAGCGGACAGGACTGGTCAAAAGCACGATCATGCGCTTGTGCGTCTCGCTTCAAAGTTTCGGTTTCATTGAGCGGATGCGCGACGGCCGCTATCGGCTTGGGACCGAGATTGCCAGGCTGGGTTCGGTTTACCTGCAATCCTACGCGCTTGAATCAGAGGTGATGCCCGTCCTCGAGCGGCTTGTTGCGATATCGGGTGAGACCGCCTCGTTCTATATCCGGCGCGGCGATCAACGTCTCTGCCTGTTCCGCCACGATTCGCCCTCACCGTTGCGCATGCATGTAAGGCCTGGAGATCTCAGGCCAATGGATGAATCATCGATTGCGCAGGTTCTGCGCGCATTCGAAGCAGGCCAGTCAGCCAGCGTCGAAGACATTGTTCTGCCTGTGTATTCCAACGGCGTCACGGACCCGCACGTTGCCTCAATGGCCGCGCCGGTGTTCGGAGCCGGCCAACGTCTGTTGGGAGCGCTCGCCATCACCGGTCCCTCTTCGCGGCTTACCGCTGAAAAGTCGGCACAAGTCGCTCAGCAATTGCTCAGTCTCGCGAACGGGCTGACGAAGTCGCTCGGAGGCGAACAATAAAAATTGAAACGGCGTTGCATTTTGTATTTGCAACGCCGTTTCGAAATGCTAACAAGTGGCTGCTCATCGGGAGGATGGGTACGCGCTCATGATTGTCGTGAACCCTCCGAGAGCCTGTCGCAGATGGCGAAACTCGTGGAGGAGTTCATGATCAACCTGACAAGACGCCAATCTCTGGCCTTCGCCGGAATTGGCCTGTTCGCGGCGTCCGGGGCGCCATTGATTGCGCGGTCGCAAGAGAAGAAAACCATAAAGGTCGCCACACAGTACGGTACGAGCCACCTTGCGACGACCGTCGCGGAAAAGCTCTCGCTCTTCCACAAGCACGCAGAGAGCGCCGGGATCGCTGGAACCGAGTTTCAGATTCAGCGTGTCAGTGGCTCAACGGTGATCAACGACGGCATTTTCAGCGGTAGCCTCGATATCGGCGCCTACGGATCCACCGCGCTGATCGCAGCCTGGGCCAAGACCAAAGGTTCTTACGACCTTAAGGGGATCGCGGCGTGCAACGAAGCGGTCTTGACGCTTTACACGAACGATTCGTCGATCAAGACGATCAGGGACATCAAGCCGACCGACCGAATCGCCGTGACCGGTACGACGTCGCCTCAGGCCATTATGCTGCAGATGGCAGCCGAGAAGGAATTCGGTAAAGGCGAGGCTAAACGCTTCGACAAGCAGATGGTCCAGTTGCCGCACCCCGACGCAACGACCGCATTGATCTCTGGAAACGGAGTTACCCTTTATTTCGCCGCACCGCCTTTCATCAGCACGCTCGAGGCCTCTAAGCAATGCTTCAAAGTCGTCGGTGGTGAAGAGATTATCGGCGGGCCTTACTCCGGCGCGCTCTATGCTTCGACCCAGAAGTTCGCTGACGCAAATCCAAAAGTGTTGGCAGCATTCGTGGGGGCGCTGACGGAAGCGATGGATCTCATTCAGGGCGATCCGGGGAATGCTGCCGAAATCTACTTGGCGGCGGAGAAAACGAACCTATCCCCTGTTCAGGTCGAAGAGGCGATCCGTGGTCAAGTCTTCACCATCGAGCCTCGCGGAATGCAAAGCTTCGCGAATTTTCTGGCCGGGACCGGCGCTATCAAGCAGGCGCCCGAGAGCTGGCGAGACATGTTCTTTGAGCCCATAAGCAAAGGGAACGGCAGCTGATGGATATGAACAACCAGTTTGCAAAAGGCACACCGGGCATGGATACGTCCAACCCCTTGCTCTCGGTCAATGGCGTTACGCTCCAGTACAAGACTGGCGCAGCCATTCTCACAGCAACCTACAAAGTCAGCTTCAACGTCCAGAAGGATGACCGTTTCATTTTGCTTGGCCCGTCGGGCTGCGGGAAATCGACGCTTCTGAAAAGTGTTGCCGGCTTTCTTGCGCCGGTCGAAGGCGACATCAAGCTCGCGGGCAAGCCGGTTCGAGGACCAGGCCCTGATCGCATGATGGTGTTTCAGGAATTCGACCAGCTGATGCCGTGGATGACGGTGATCGACAACGTGATGTTCCCGATGCGCCGTTCGGGACGCTTCCCGAAAGCCGAAATACGCGATCGGGCACGGCGCGTGATCACCAAGGTGGGGCTGTCGAAATTCGAAAATTCCTATCCACACATGCTATCCGGCGGCATGAAGCAGCGCGTGGCGATTGCACGCGCTCTCGCTATGGAGCCGGCGATGCTTCTGATGGACGAGCCTTTCGCAGCGCTCGACGCTCTGACGCGCCGGCGTATGCAGGAGGAGCTTCTGGAGCTCTGGGACGACGTACGTTTCACATTGCTGTTCGTGACGCACTCGATCGAAGAGGCAATCATCGTCGGCTCGCGCATTCTTGTTCTGTCTCCGCATCCCGGTCAGGTTCGCGCCGAACTAGACGCGACTGCCTACGGGCATCAGCATCAGGGCGATGCAGATTTCATGGCCTTCAATCGAAAGATCAACCAAATGCTTTTCGGCGATCAGGAGGTTGCTCGTGACTAAGGTTCTCACGGCGCCGGCGAGCCTGCCGGCAAGACCAGATCTGGAATACCAGACCCTCGATATCTCGCAGATCGGCAGCATCAAGCAGGATGTCGGCTTTTGGGAAGGCCTCTTCAACATCACTGGATTTCGTCGTGCGCTGGTGCTGGTCGGGCTTTGCCTTATCTGGGAAGCTTACGCTCGCTACCTTGGCAATCCGCTGATGTTTCCGTCTTTCAGCGATACAATCACGACACTCTGGGCCGACATCGTTTCCGGACGGCTACCGTCCGCGGCAATAACCTCCCTCCAGGTTCTTCTGACCGGTTACGCGACCGCCATCGCTCTTGCCGCGGTGATGACAACGCTTGCGATTTCGACCCGTTTCGGGACTGATCTGCTGGCAACGCTGACGGCAATGTTTAACCCGCTGCCAGCCATCGCCGTTCTTCCGCTCGCGCTTCTGTGGTTCGGCCTAGGTACCAGTAGCATTGTCTTCGTGATCGTCCACTCCGTCCTTTGGGCCGTATCGCTCAACACGTTCACAGGCTTTCTTTCCGTCAGCCAGACCCAAAAAATGGCTGGCCGCAACTACGGTCTTGGTGGCCTGCGAATGGTGTTTTTCATCCTCATTCCCGCAGCCTTCCCATCGATCCTGTCCGGTTTGAAGATTGGTTGGGCTTTCGCTTGGCGCACCCTCATAGCCGCCGAACTGGTCTTTGGTGTTTCAGGAAATGCTGCCGGCCTCGGCTGGTACATTTTCGAGGCCCGTAACGCGCTCGAGACCTCCGGCGTGTTTGCCGGCCTGCTGACCGTCATCGTCATTGGCCTCGTGGTCGAAGGGCTTGTCTTCCGAACCATCGAGCTTTTGACCGTCCGTAAATGGGGCACCCAGAGCGGCTGACGCTAACGCAAAGGCTAGCCGGCGCAGGAATGGATTGGTGACGGCTGCCGGTCTCAAGGAGATCGCTATGGCACTGAGCCTGAGAGAAGACCGGGTGCATGTTCCAAAAACACCACAAATTTTTAGAGACGAGGCGCACAAATGACTGCGACTGAAATGACGGATAAGCACTTAAAGGGCCGGGTCATGGTCACGGGGGCCCAGCTGGTTTCCGAAGCCATGCAGCTCTTGGCAGACCATAGGCTTGAGCCGATTTTTGCTCCAGCCTATTCCACACCCGAAGATCTTGCCGCCATTGCGCGCGACAGTCAGGTCGACGCAATACTGGTGCGGCAAGGATCGATTAATCGCTCGGTTATCGTAGCATCGCCGAGGCTGAAGGTGATCGCCAAACATGGCAGTGGCGTCGACAACATCGACCTTGCTGCAGCAACCGAAGTGGGCGTGCCCGTTCTCAGGGCGCTGGCCGCCAATGCCCAGTCGGTGGCGGAACTCGCGATCAGCCTGACGGTTAGCCTGATGAAGGATGTTCTTTCGCTGGATAGTCAGGTGAAGGCCGGCGGTTGGCCGAAAACGAAGTATGTGGGACGGGACCTCGCCGGTGCTGTGTTCGGCGTGGTCGGTTTCGGAGAGATCGGTCAGCGCGCCGCTGCCCTTGCGCGTGGCCTTGGTATGAAGGTTATCGCCTATGACCCCTTTGCGGAGGACACGTCCGACGTCACGGTCAGTCGCGATCTTGGCGAGATCTTGAGAACTGCGGATGTCGTCAGTCTGCATTGCCCGCTCATGCCTCAGACACATCATCTCATAAATGCAGAGCGCCTGTCCCTGATGAAGCCGGATGCCTTTCTGATCAACACCGCCCGTGGCGCCGTGGTGGATCAGGAAGCGCTTGTTACAGCGCTGCAAGCCAAATCGATCGCCGGCGCAGCACTCGACAGTTTTGAGGAGGAGCCCCCTCGAAGCGACAGTGTGCTTTGGACTTTACCCAATCTCATCGCCACACCGCATGTCGGTGGAGCGAGCCGCTCGGCGTTGCGCAATATGGCGGTGCAGAGTGCCAGTCACATTATCAGCGTCCTGGAGGGCCGGGGCTATGACGCCCAAGCGCTCGCCAACAAAAACCTCGCTTCTGCTGCCTGAACCTATCGATATTGAGGAGAATTGACATGATCGGATTTCGGATCTGCGCGCGTGACCGCAAGGTTGATGCCAAATGGGTGGATGCGTTTCGCAGCCTGCCGGTTGCCAATATCAGCGACGTGATGAGCCGTATGGCAGCAGGCGGCGCGGCACTCCGCCCCTATTACACCGGTGGCATGATGGTCGGCCCGGCAATCACTGTAAAAGCGCGCCCTGGCGACAATCTCATGGTCCACAAGGCGCTTGATATCGCCGAACCGGGTGATGTCGTCGTCGTCGATGCGGGCGGTGATATGACCAACGCGATCATTGGCGAACTGATGGTAGCGCATGCCGCTCAGCGCGGTCTAGGCGGCATCGTCATCAACGGCGCTATTCGTGACAGCGCCGAATTGTCCGCCGGTTCGTTCCCGGTGTTTGCCCTTGGCGTTACCCACCGCGGCCCCTACAAGGACGGTCCCGGTGAGGTCAATGTTCCAATCTCGATCGGCGGAATGGTTATTAACCCTGGTGATCTCGTCTGCGGCGACGCGGATGGCTTCCTCAGCGTACAGATGGATGATGCCGAAAGCATTTTTGCCGAGGCGACGAAAAAGCATGAGGCTGAGACGAAGCAGATGGAAGCAATCCGCGCAGGCAAGAATAATAGGGCGTGGGTGGACGCGGCCTTGACGAAGCTCGGCTGCGTCACGGCATAAAGAACGTCAGCCGCCGCACTACCTCGCGGCGGCTGACCGTACGGCGCCGGGGGGGCCTAGCGAGCGGTTTCCAGTCGGATTTAATTATCTAGGGTGCGCGGCCTGCGTGATTTTTTCAAGAGCATGACCTCACACGTTGTCCCCTCCCGCGTCTGGTACACTCCGCTTCGCTTGCCGGACTAGCCGACCTCGAGGCTTTCGAATTACTTCAGGACACCCATGGCCTCCGTAATATGAGCGCGTCCCTTGGACCAAGCCAGCTTTGCGCCGCGTACCGCTACCCGCAGCCGGTTCTGTCATCATGGTTCGGCGGACTTCGCTCAACAGCCGTTTGATCGGCCCGATACGATGGCTCTGAGATCGCGTGGCCAATTGTGCTGAGCGCCTTTACGGCCTCGCCTGGTTGCGAGAGCCACAATCGGCGATCAACCAAAACGATGGGCATCTAAACCATTGCAGATTGTGTTCGTCACCATTCTTACAAAGTTTTGTTGAGCCGGGTTTGTGTCGTCATTGCGCCATAGAAAGCCCGTCTCTACCTCGGGAACGTCTCCCTGCAAGGCCAGATAACGCGCCCCGTTGCGTTCAAGGCTCCTCATGGATTCCGGAACCAATGCAACCCCCATTCCCGCGGCCACCAGTCCAATAATGGTCTGCATCTGTATCGCTTCCTGATGAACCAAGAAATTCGCACCATGGCGATTGAAGTATCCGGATATCAAGTCGTGAAAGGCAGGCGCTGAACGCCGTGGAAAAAGAATAAGTGGCGCCGCAAAAATTTTCTCGGGTCGAACAGTCTCTTTACTGAACCCATCGCGTCCTTCCCGGATCCATTGATCAGGTACTGCCGCAATCAGCTTTTCACGCAAAAGCGTGACGTATTGCAAGCGCGGATGCAGCGCAGCGTCTGTCGGGCCAATCACGACCCCAATATCAATTTCATCCCGTAGGATTGCTTCGATCTGAACGTCGCTCGTTGCTTCGCGCAGAGAAAGTTCGACATTCGGATATGCAGTCCGGTAGCCGCTTATCAAAGCGGGCAATTGATTATAATCGGCTGTGCTGACAAAAGCGATCCGCAGATATCCAATTTCACCACGAGCAAGACGTGCCGCCAAAGCAGGGAGAGATTTAACATGCTCCACCGCACGGCGTGCGTGCGGCAGCCATAATTGCCCGACAGAAGATAGCTTCACCGTTCTTTTGGTTCGTTCGAAAAGCTTTGCCCCGAGCTCGCGCTCCAAGGCCTGGATCGCCTGGCTGAGGGGCGGCTGGGACATGTTGAGACGAGCCGCGGCACGACCGAAATGAAGTTCGTCGGCGACTGCTAAAAACTGTTGCAGCTGTCTGAGATCCAATGAAACCTCCTATTGATATCCATTACGACTTATAACGAGGCAAATAATATATTTCACGCCTTAGATTGTCGTTGCTATCATCCCCAAGCTTGAACAGCAGGGAGGCTCAGATGCCGTACAACGAACGGTCGCGAAACATTACTCAGGGAATAGCTCGTTCACCCAATCGAGCGATGTACTATGCCCTGGGTTATGAAAAGGCAGATTTCGAGAAGCCGATGATTGGCATAGCCAATGGTCACTCCACGATCACACCCTGCAATGCCGGCCTGCAGCCGTTGGCGGACGCTGCGGCGGCGGCGCTAAAAGAGGCAGGCGCAAATCCGCAACTCTTCGGCACGCCGACAATCTCCGATGGTATGTCGATGGGAACGGAAGGCATGAAGTATTCTCTGGTTTCCCGGGAGGTGATTGCGGACTGTGTCGAAACATCAGTACAAGGTCAGTGGATGGACGGCGTCCTTGTTCTCGGTGGCTGCGATAAAAACATGCCCGGTGGCATGATCGGCATCCTGCGGGCCAATGTCCCGGCCATCTACGTCTATGGCGGCACGATCAAGCCAGGTCACTGGAAAGGGCAAGCTCTCTCAATCGTGTCGGCATTTGAAGCAGTCGGTACCTTCATGGCCGGACGGATGACCGAAGAAGACTTCGAGGGGATTGAGCGCAACGCCTGTCCGACGACAGGGTCGTGCGGCGGCATGTACACGGCCAACACCATGAGTTCCTCCTTCGAAGCCCTAGGCATGTCTCTCCTCTACTCGGCCAATATGGCAAATCCGGACCAAGAGAAGATTGAAAGCACCGAACAGTCTGCCCGCACACTTGTCGAGGCTGTTAAGAATGGCTTGAAGCCACGAGACATCGTCACGCGAAAGTCGATTGAAAATGCGGTGGCTTTAATCATGGCGACAGGCGGCTCAACCAATGCTGTCCTGCATTTTCTGGCAATTGCGCAAGCCGCCGAGGTCGAGTGGCACTTGGATGACTTCGAACGCGTGCGCAAAAGAGTTCCCGTCATCTGCGACCTCAAGCCCTCAGGACGGTTTATGGCGACGGACCTGCACGTCGCAGGAGGCGTGCCGCAGGTTCTCAAACTTCTCTTGAATGCTGGCCTTCTTCACGGTGACTGTGTGACAATTACGGGTCGGACCATGGCCGAGGAGTTGACCAAATTGCCCGACGATCCAAGGCATGATCAGGAAGTGATCCGTCCGCTCAGCAAGCCTCTCTACAGTGAAGGTCATCTTGCGATCCTCAAGGGAAATCTTGCCGAAGATGGTGCTGTTGCAAAGATAAGCGGACTCAAGAAGCCCCTCATAGAGGGTCCGGCTCGTGTATTTGAGGACGAGCAGACTGCCATGGCGGCAATTCTGGCAAATCGTATTCGCCCCGGCGACATCCTTGTCCTGCGCTACTTAGGCCCGAAGGGAGGCCCAGGCATGCCGGAAATGCTCGCACCCACCTCTGCTCTTGTCGGCCGTGGCCTCGGAGAAAGCGTTGGGCTTATTACTGATGGCCGCTTCTCTGGTGGGACATGGGGGATGGTTGTTGGACATGTGACGCCTGAAGCTTTCGAGGGCGGCGTGATTGCTTTTGTCGAGGAAGGTGATCAGATCACCATTGATGCCCATCGACGCCTTCTTCAACTTAACGTTAGCGAGGCAGAGATCGCTCGTCGCCGAGCCAATTGGATACAGCCAAAGCCCCGTTACACTCGCGGGGTCCTTGCAAAATTCGCCGCATTGGCCCGCCCTGCGAGTGAGGGCGCCGGAACGGGCTAAGCTGGGGCAGTGCACTAAATCCCTACGTCCCCTTTGATAAGCTGGAGTATCCATCTATCCCAGCCGTTTCGAGCGAAAAAAAGCCATTTTCTCGCGAATGTGATTGTGAAAATAGCGACGGGCCTCTCAGGTATCGCCTCACGAGCCGACACCGTTTTGGCATCCACGCGAGAAGAGGGTGTCCCCGCGCGTAATCGGCTTTGTTGAGGCGCCTCGCGGCATGAACCGCCGTTCCTACACAGCCATTTCTACCGTGGGCAGTGAATAGCTTCACCCGCGGATCTTGGTGCATGAAAATCTGGCGGCATCGCAATATATTTTGACCGTGTTGCGCAATGACGCCAACGAAAATCCCCGATAATTTATGAGAACCAAAGTCCAGATTTCCTTCCCCATTGGAAATCTGGATACGCTGGTGTTTGACTCCGACCCCAGTCTCAAACACCAGCCCCCATTTGTCCCACCGCGTGCTGCGGTAGTAAAACTTGCTGGACCGTCAAATGAGCATTCGAGTACCTGATTTTGCGCAAAGGTTCCTCTACGCCGCCGCGCTTACATCCCTTCTTTCCAATTCATCTCTCGCGCAGGAAGCTTCGGCCATGCCTCCTCCTGCTGTGACCGTCGTGGAACTGAAGCAAAAATCTGTCGCTTTGAGCTATCAATACTCTGCACGGATTGCGGCTAGCCGTGATGTTAACGTGCGCGCTCAGGTCGGCGGTATTCTTCTAAAGCGTAACTTCACAGAGGGGGCCTATGTCAAAGCCGGGCAATCCCTGTTTTCGATCGATCCCGCTCCATACGAGGTGGCACTAGCGCAAGCCAATGCGCAGTTGAAGCAAGCGGAGGCTCAGCTTAACCAGGCTCAGCGCGAGGAAAGGCGCAGCACGGACCTTTTTGAGAAAAGCGTTGGAAGCGAGAAGTCTCGTGATGACGCGATTTCGGCGCGTGAGCTGGCGGAGGCGGCCGTTGCGGTCGCCCGGGCACAGGTTGCTGCCGGAAAGCTCAATCTGGATCATACATCGGTGGTCGCCCCAGTTGACGGGCTAACTAGCATGGAACAGGTGTCTGAAGGAAGTTTGATTGGCACGGATGGCGATGCAGGATTGCTGACAAAGATCACGCAGCTCGACCCCGTCTACGTGAATTTTTCGTTTTCCGACAATGAAACCGCCGAGGTGCAACGCCTGATATCCTCGAAGACAGCGAAGGGGGATAAGCCTGAGCTTCAGGTCGCCGTCACGTTTGCCGACGGTTCCGATTATGAACATACGGGCATCGTCGATTTCACCTCGCCAACGATCGATAAAATGACCGGCACGCTTCAGGCTCGTGCAGTTGTGGCGAACCCGGACCGAAAGTTGCTTCCAGGCCAGTTTGTCCGCGCGCGGATCACGGGAGTCTCGATGGACAACGCGATTACGATTCCTGACATGGCGCTGATGCAGAGACCGCAGGGGCAATTCGTCTATACGATCGATGGGGAAGGGAAGGCGAAAATCAGCCCTGTCACCCTTGGACAGAAGATCGGAAAGGAGTGGCTGGTGACCTCCGGTCTTTCTGCCGGCGATAAGGTTATTTCCGAAGGCATCATGAAGGTGATGCCCGGAGCGCCTGTTCAGGTAACCGAAAATCTGAACGCCTCGACCCAACTGGCTAAAAATTGAGAAGGTCGCGCGTTCTGAAGAGGACGCGACGACCAGTTTGAAGAGAGTGCCAAGCGCCCGTGTGCGCGGGATGCGCCCGAAGAGCCGTTTTACAACGGATCCGGTGGATCGACGCCCTATCCAACACGAGCTGGTGGCTATGAGAGAATCATAATGACATCGCGATTGTTCATCGATCGGCCCGTTCTGGCCGCCGTAATTTCCGTTGTGCTGGTGCTTGCGGGCCTTGCTTCCCTGCGTCTTCTTCCCATTGCGCAATATCCGGAACTGACGCCGCCACAGGTTGTGGTGACGGCAAGTTATCCGGGCGCGACTGCCGAAACTCTGGCACAAACAGTTGCGGCTCCGATCGAGGAACAGATCAACGGCGTCGACAACATGATCTACATGCAGTCGTTCAATTCCGATGATGGGACGATGCAGCTCACGGTCACGTTCGCCCTTGGGACAGATCCAGATCAAGCAACGATCAACGTCAATAATCGAGTCCAACGCGCGACTGCCTCGCTCCCGGAGGACGTGAAGCGGCTGGGAGTGACCGTCGAGAAGCAATCGACGTCGATCCTTGGCTTCATCGCGGTGTATTCGTCAAACCCGCGTTATGATCGTGCGTTTGTCGGCAACTACGCGCTTCTGAACATCGTCGATGATCTCAAACGCATTCCCGGGATCGGCGACGCGAAGATCCTTGGCGACATCGATTACTCAATGCGCATCTGGCTGCGGCCCGACAAACTTGCGCAATACGATCTGACTCCGACAGATGTCGCCACGGCCATCAGAGAGCAGAACTCACAGTTTGCTGCGGGGAAAATTGGCGATCAGCCCAGTCAAAACGATCAGTCCTTTACCTACACCGTCACCACCCAGGGACGGCTTCCCGACACGGCCGCATTTGAAAACATCATCCTGCGCTCCGGTGACGACGGCTCTGCCCTGCGTCTGAAGGACGTGGCGCGTGTGGAACTCGGCACCAAGAGCTACACGCTCGATAGCCAGTTGAATGGCACGCCCGCTATTCCGATCGCGCTCTATCTGCAGCCGGGCGCCAATGCGCTGAACACGATGACAGCGATCAAGGCGCGGATGGATGAACTGAAAATCGCCTTCCCCGACGGGATCCAATATGCCGTCCCCTACGACACGACACGCTTCATCCAGGTGTCGATTGATGAGGTGATCCACACCTTTATCGAGGCGATCGTGTTGGTGGTGTTTGTTGTTTTCCTGTTCCTGCAAAACTGGCGAGCGACGCTCATTCCGGTAATCGCTGTGCCAATCTCAATTGTCGGCACGTTTACGGGCATCTATCTCCTCGGCTTTTCGATCAACCTGTTGACCCTTTTCGGCCTCGTACTCGCCATCGGCATTGTCGTCGACGACGCAATCGTCGTGCTTGAGAATGTCGAGCGTCTGATGAGCGTTGAAAAACTCTCGCCGCGAGAAGCAGCCATCAAGGCCATGAGCGAGGTGACAGGTCCCGTCATCGCTATCGTGCTGGTGCTATGCGCCGTTTTTATCCCGGTCTCGTTCATGGGTGGGCTCGCCGGGGAAATGTACAAGCAGTTTGCCGTCACGATTGCCATATCCGTGATCCTGTCTGGAATTGTGGCGCTTAGTCTTACTCCCGCGTTGTGCGCCCTTTTGCTGAAGCCTGGCCACACCGAACCGCTTTTGCCTTTCCGGATCTTCAACCGCGGTTTTGATGCTCTGACGCGCGGTTATACGGCCGGAGTTCGGTTCTTTATCAAACGCTTTGCGATCGGACTGCTCATCGTCAGTGGTATGCTTGGAGCGACCGGCTATCTTTTCTATACCCTGCCGGGCTCACTCGTTCCGGATGAAGATCAGGGCGTACTCTTCACTGTCACAATGCTGCCGCCCGCCGCTTCACTGACGCGGACCAAAGAAGCAATGGACCAATCGACGACAATCCTGTCGGAACACCCCGCGGTCAGCCAAGTGTTCGCCTTCGCCGGCTTCGACATTCTTTCGAGTAGCCTCAAATCTAATGTCGGCACTTCCTTCATCAACCTGAAGGATTGGGATGAGCGGAGGACCGCGGACTTGGATGCGAGAAATTTGCCAGGACCGATGATGGGGATGAACGCCGGCATCAAGGATGCAGTTGTACTGGCATTCAACCCTCCAGCGATCATGGGCATGTCAACGACGGGTGGTTTTGAGGCCTATATTCAGGACCGGGCAGGGCTGGGAACAGAAGCTTTGGGCCAGCAAGTGTCAAAGATCGTCGAACTGGCTGCCAAACGGCCGGAACTGACATCGGTCCGTACAAGCTTCGACACGAATATTCCTCGCTTTACGGCGACATTGGATCGAGAGAAGGCCAAGGCGATCGGGGTACCGATTAACTCAGTCTTCGATGCGATGCAGGCTACCTTCGGCAGCCTTTACGTCAACGACTTTACTCTGTTTGGCCGAAACTATCAGGTCAACCTTCAGTCGGAGGCTCCCTTCCGCGAGTCGCCCGGTGATATCAGACAAGTCTTCGTGCGATCGGATTCCGGAAGTATGGTTCCCCTTAGCGCACTCGTAACGCTCACGCGGACAATCGGCCCCGATCAGGTGGAGCGCTTCAACGCCTTCGCGTCTGGCAAGGTGACGGGCGATCCGGCCCCCGGCTATACGTCCGGTGACGCGATCCGCGCCATGCAAGAGGTATCCAGAGAGGCGCTCGGAGAAGGATTCCAGATCGCATGGACCGGCTCGGCTTATCAGGAACTGGAGGCCAGCGGATCAGGCTCGCTCGCCATGATTTTCGGTGTCATCATGGTGTTTCTCATTCTGGCCGCGCAGTACGAAAGGTGGAGCCTGCCCCTGGCTGTCATCACCGCAATTCCATTTGCTTTGTTCGGAGCGCTTCTCGCGACGATGCTGAGGGGCCTTACAAATGACATCTATTTCCAGATTGGCATGGTAACGCTGATCGGACTGGCGGCGAAGAACGCAATCCTGATTGTTGAATTCGCGGTGCTCAAGCGTCGGGAGGGTGTCACTGCTGCGGAAGCAGCACTTGAGGGTGCCCGTCTCCGGTTCCGCCCAATCGTCATGACGTCGCTCGCCTTCATTCTCGGTGTGTTGCCGCTTGCGATCAGCAGCGGGGCTGGATCCGCCAGCCGCCACGCGATTGGAACTGGTGTCATCGGCGGGATGCTTGCGGCAACCTTCATCGCGACGTTCTTCATTCCAATGTTCTATCGCCTGATCACCTGGAGGGAGCGTCAGCCCGCAGCTGAAAAGCTGCACCAAAATCACGACAGCTCGGTCGATGCCGAATTAAGACCCGGCCAGCTGTGAGCGTTGACCTATCACCAGGTCTGCGTCTCCGAAGCTCAAAGGGCTAAAAAGCAATCACGCAAGGTCGAAGGAGAAAATCATGAAAATGGACGCCTCTAAGTTCCCCTACGTCTGGGTCGATTTTACGCATAGTCACGCAGAGCCAGAACATGATCACAAAGAAGATTTCGAAAGATTCGAAGCTCTTCTGGCACGGAAGGAGAAGTTTGTTTTTCTCAGTCTGACTGCTGAGGAAGACGACCACGAGCACACGCAGGAGGAAAAAAAGCAGGTCTCTCTATGGATGAAAAGACACAAACACGATCTGCGGACCTATGTGAAAGGCATGGTCCATATTGAACCCGGCGCAGCAAAGCGTCTAGCAATGAAGGCGTTCGCGGCGGCATTCGCAAAATTCTGGGGATATCCGTTGCTCATTGCTGGTTCCGAAGAAGAGGCTTTGGGCTTTGCTCAGCGTCTCTTGTCGGAGGCGCCGGATAAGTAAGAACCCGCCACATCTGCTCGAACCGCAAACCTGAGCCGGCCGGATCGCGCAATCCTCTTGATCAAAGCCGTTTGGCCGGATCGCGATATATTTTGTCCGGATGCCGATATGCAGAAATCAAGTAAACATGACATAGGGTATCATCTTTTATCGATCTCAAACGGTCGACATCATCCGTCCTCAGTTTCGGCTCAGACTCTAGGAACAGTCATGTCACGAACTCTCTATCTCGCTGCCGTCGTCACGCTGTTTTCATTGTGTGCATCGTTCGATAGCGCACATGCGGGCGGAGTTATGGTTCACCATGCGATGGGTGAGACCGAGGTCAAGAAAGACCCGAACGTCGTTGCGACACTAGATGTTTCAGCCCTCGACACATTGTCTGCTATCGGTGTTGATGTGCAGGGGGTGCCGAACGATATTTTTGTGCCATATCTGCATAGGTTCGATGGTCAGAAATATCCTAAGGTCGGATCCGTCTTCGAACCCGACTATGAAGCCCTCAATGCGATGGCGCCCGATCTGATAATCGTTGGCGGTCGATCAAGCCCAAAGTACGGTAAGGTATCCAGAATTGCTCCGACGATCGATCTCACTCCTGACCTCAAGAACAGGCTGGGAAGCACAATTAAGTATGCCGAAGAATTGGGAGAGATATTCGACAAGCAGAAAGAGGTTTCTGAACGGGTGACGAAACTACGGCAGTCCGTCGAGTCGGTAAAGGAGAAGGCCCGCGCAACAGGAAACGGCCTGCTGGTCATGACGACAGGTGGCAAGATGTCGGCTATGGGACCCGGGACATGGTTTGGGATGCTCTATGATACGTTCGGCGTAAAGCCGGCGGTCAAGGACCTCAACACCAGCTTTCACGGCCAGATCGTCTCACCTGAATTTGTGCTTGAGACCGATCCTGATTGGCTTTTTGTCATCGATCGCGACGCCGCGATTGGGCAGGCCGGTGCTTCGGCGAAGCAGGTTGTCGACAACGAGTTGATCAGGCAAACCAAAGCCTGGAAAATGGGTCACGTCGTTTATCTCGATCCGGTCAATTGGTACATTGTGAGCGACGGTTTGATCGCGATGCAGGCGATGGCCGACGAGCTTTCCAAAGCTCTTTCCAGCGGCCAGTGAGTGCAAGTTTCGCTGGCAGCATCGCCGTGAAGTATTTCATCATTGGCATATGTGGCCTTGCGGCGCTCGTGCTCGTCAGCCTCTTGGTCGGCGCAGTGACGTTGTCGCCCCATGATTTGCTCTCCGGGCAGAGCGAAAAGGCGAGATTGATCCTTTTTTCGAGCCGTGTTCCGCGCACGATTTCTCTTGTCCTGGCGGGTGCTTCGATGGCGATCGCCGGCTCGATCATGCAAATGCTGTCGCGGAACCGCTTTGTGGAACCGGGGACGTCCGGCACGATAGAATCGGCAGTATTTGGCCTTCTCCTTGCGACCCTGATTGCACCCGGCCTGCCTGTATTCGCTAAAATGCTCTTGTCGGTCACCTCGGCGTTGCTGGGTACCGTGCTGTTTCTGGCGGTGCTCGAACGTGCGCCCTTGCGATCGCCTCTGCTGGTTCCATTGGTCGGCTTGATGCTTGGCGGTGTGATCAACGCAGCCGCGACCTTCATCGCTTACCGCTTCGACGTCCTCCAGTCACTCGTCGGATGGTCGACGGGAGATTTCTCGATGGTGCTTCGCGGTCGCTATGAATTGTTGTGGGTCTCGTTTGTTGCGGCCGTCGCTGCCTATGTAATTGCCGATCGCTTCACGCTCGCCGGGCTTGGCCAGGACATATCGAGCAATCTCGGCGTGAACTATCGACGGACAATGATCGTGGGCCTCGGGATTGTCGCTCTCGTGACGGCATCCGTCGTGGCAACGGTCGGCGCGGTGCCATTCGTGGGGCTGGTCGTGCCGAACGTCGTCAGTATTGCGATTGGAGACAACGTAAGGAGAGCGGTCCCCTGGACGGCGTTGCTGGGCGCGGTATTCGTGCTCGGCTGCGACATCGTGGGTCGGACAATGATAAGGCCGTACGAAATACCGTTAGGATCGATCGTCGGCGTGTTGGGAAGTGCCATCTTCTTGCTTCTCCTCAAGCGGGCGGCATCACGATATGGCTGAACCGACCGACAGCCGCAGACCGACAACAATGCTCGTCTTCCTGGCGGCCCTTGCCTCTGTGGCAGCTCTTGCTTTCCTCACCGTTGACCTGGGGCCGAACTGGTCCTATGCCGTTGGTCTTAGAACACAAAAGATCGTAGCACTGGTACTGGTCGCTTATGCCATCGCGACATCGACGATCGTGTTCCAAACGATCACCGAAAATCGAATTCTCACGCCCTCAATTCTGGGCTTCGACGCATTCTATATCCTCATACAAACGGTTCTGGCCTATGGATTCGGCCACCTGTCCATGAGCCATGTGGACCCGCGGATCCTCTTTCTTCTACAGACCGGAATCATGGTTGGCGCCTCGGTGTTGATCTATCGATGGATGTTAGACGGGCGAAAACGGGACCTACAGTTCGTCGCACTGGCCGGTCTGATGTTTGGGATCCTTCTTCGCAGCGTTTCCAATTTCCTCCAACGCGTGATTGATCCTGGCGAGTTCGCCGTGCTGCAAGATCGCATGTTTGCAAGCTTCAATCTTGTTCATGCTGATCTGTTGGGAATTTCGGCCGTTCTGATTGGCGTAGCGTCTCTGATCGGCTGGCGGATGCGAAGCGATCTCGACGTCCTTGCCCTTGGCCGTGACACGGCGATCAATCTCGGGCTGGATTATACCCGCGCTGTGAGGGTGGCGCTTTTTCTGGTCTCGGTGCTGGTCTCTGTCTCGACGGCATTGGTCGGGCCGGTCACGTTTTTCGGCTTGCTTGTCGCACATCTCGCCTATCGGATCGCAGGCACCCACCGCCACGCTTTCATTTTGCCAGCAGCGGTATTCATCGCTTCAACCATCCTGATTGCGGGTCAGTTCATACTTGAACGCCTGTTTGCTTTCACAACGAGCCTGAGCATCATCATCGAATTTTTCGGCGGGATCGTTTTTCTGTTCCTCATCACCCGGAGAGCAGCTTGATCGAAACACGAGGCCTCACAAAGCGCTACGGCGAGGCCGTGGTTGTCGATAACGTGTCCGTTAGGATCCCGCGTGGCGGCGTGACGTCCATCATCGGTCCTAACGGTGCTGGGAAGTCAACGCTCCTCTCCCTCATCAGTCGGCTAATACCGCCATCGAGTGGTGACGTCACGGTCGATGGAACGAGCCTCGCCTCCATACAGGGCCGGCATCTGGCGAAGCTTCTGTCGATTCTCAGGCAGGACAATCATTTCGCGGTGCGGCTGACCGTTTCGGATTTGGTGGCTTTCGGACGCTATCCCTATTCGCGGGGACACCTGACGCCAGAAGATCACCAATATGTCGACAAGGTGCTGGCCTATCTCGGCATAGCCAGCCTCAAGGCGCGTTATGTCGACGAGCTCTCAGGCGGTCAAAGGCAACGTGTCTTTCTGGCCATGGTTCTTTGCCAGGACACGGATTATCTCTTGCTCGATGAGCCCTTGAACAGTCTGGATATCAAGCATGCAGCCATCACCATGCAACTTTTGAGGCGTGCCGCCGACGAACTCGGTAAGACAATTGTCACAGTCCTACACGACATCAATTTTGCAGCGGCTCATTCTGATCGTGTCATTGGAATGAAGGAGGGGCGCATCTTCTGTGATGGACGGCCGGGTGAGGTGTTCAATCCTGACTGTCTATCGAAGCTGTTTGAAATGGAAATGAGTGTCCGGGTCTGGGAAGAGCAGACCATCATCAATTATTTCGGGCCTCACGTCGGGATTAGAGGCGCGAACTAGTTGATTCAAGTCGATGAGGCGGAAAACTCGTTTCGAGATCCGGTCGAACCGCCAGTTTGCAGGTGCAAGGGGATGAAGCGCCCATCTCAAGACGAGCGTGCTTCAGCCAAGCTGTAGGTCTGGTCCATTAGGTACCGGGCAGGGGGTTTTCCCAATGTCTTCCGAAACATTGTCACGAAACTGCTAGCGCTTTCATATCCAAGATCTATCGCGACATTTTGAACGATTTCGCCATCGCCCAATCGCTGGAGGGCAAGGACAACGTGCAGCTGGCGTCGCCACCGGCCAAAGCTCATCCCAGTCTCAACGAGCAGTGATCGGCTCAAGGTGCGCTCACTCAAGCCGATCCTCGCTGCCCATTGGGCGAGCGTCGCCTTGTCTCCTGGATATTTCAGAAGCAAGTCTGCAAGCTGCTGAAGGGGGATTGATTTGGGCATCGGAAACGAGAGCTTCACTTCTTGCGCAGCATCGAGTTCATCCAACAGGACAGCCAGGATCCGAAAATCCGCGTCGAAGAATGGCGCATCGACAGGCGACTGCGCGCATCTGAGAACCAGTTCCCTCAACAGAGGCGAAACGAAAAGGGTTGCGCAGGACTTTGGCTGCCTGGTGATCAATTCAGGGTCGATGAAGACCGCGTAGCATTCGATGTTACCAGATAGACGCCCCGAATGAGCTTTCCCTGCGGGCATCCACAGCGCAGAATGGGGAGGGACGATCCAGACGCCGTCGTCTGCTTCGCAAGTCACCATTCCTCTAAGGTTCAGCAAAAGCGAGGCCTTGTTGTGTGCGTGTTGTCCCTTCTCCCAATAGGAAGCCGCTTTTTTTGCACCAACGACGATGAGAGGTTTATCCACCGTATCAGGATCAAATTCGGTCTCGAATCCTTCCAGTATAGGCATTGAAAACCTCTTCATCATCTTCAATCAGTATTGGCGAAGACGCACATGCCATCAAAGCTATAGCGTAGCCAGTTAGAAGGACTTTGAAATCCCAACCCCTAGGACGCGGCCCTGGCTCACGGAAACAAGCTGGCTGCCGAGGAAACCGGCGGAGCCGAACGTTTCAAAGCGTTCGTCGAACAGGTTGCGTCCGAAACCGTAGATTTCAAAATCACCGCCCGCGTTTTTCCAACCGACCCGAGCATTGACGATGCTATAGTCGTCAAGGTCGAATGTGGACTGCACATCAGCGGGGCGAGAGCTTCTGTACTGATAATCTATGGCGGCATTGAACGAGCCGGGCAAGCCTACCATTTCAGCATCCGTTTCATAAGCCAAGCCCGCCGAGACACTCCATTCCGGGATATTGGGAACCCGGTTGCCTTCGAGAATCGAGCTCGCTCCGTCCGAACCGAGGCGCGTGTGTGTGTAGCCTACGCCGGCGTTGAAGCTCAACTCGTCCGTAATTGCCGCACGGGCCTGCAGTTCGAACCCAGACGTCTCGTAACTCTGGAAGGTCGTAGCAAAGCCTCCGAGGCCGGGATCATAATAGCTCAGGACGCCGTTCTTCACGTCGTTGTAAAAGACGCTCCCGTCCAGTTCGAGACGGTCGTCGAAAAGTGCAACCTTGGTGCCAATTTCATAAGTCCAGTTTTCGGCCGCTGGATAAGCGTCTGCTACAATGCCGTTATTCGGATAGGAAAACAGCGGGTAAATTCTGGTCCCATGGCCTCGGGCAATGGAGACGTAGCTCTGTGCGGAGTCGGTCCATTTGTAAGCGAGCGCGGCGCGTCCCGTGAGATAGGTGCCATCGGCATCGCTGTCGCCAGTGAGGCTGGCAACCCGACGATCGTTAGTCTGTTTGAATTTGATGTCATCATGGCTCAAGCGTCCCCCTAATGACACTTCCCATTTGTCGCCGAGCGGGATGGAGGCGTCGCCGAACAGGCCGAGGTTCAAAGCTCGAAGGTTCGTGTCCATGGTGACGAGACCGGAATATGGGAATGGCGCGCATTGAGGAGCGGTGCAGCTATGGTCGAGATCCGAGTAATTGAGGCTTCCTCCCACGACCCACCTGATATCGTCCCCTTCAAGGGAGTTAAGCCGGATTTCCTGACTGAAGATCTTTTCCTTGTCGATGCCGTGCCAGACATTGCTCCCGACCAACGGGAATAACGACGGAATGAGGACATCGTTTGCTTCGGTCCGGGCCGTCATTTTGTTGTTCTGAAAGCCTGTAATGGAGGTGAGTGAAAAGTTCTCGAAATCGTGCTTGATAGTCAATCCGAGATCAGCATGCGTCGTAACATAGTCCGGTTCTGTTACGACCCCACTGATCGGAAACCCCGATGCTCCACGCAAAAGAGAAAAGGGGGCATTTGAATCGTCACGAAGATAATTTCCAGTCAGGGTGACAATTGTGTCATCGAGGCCATTAAATTGCAGCCCTCCGCGGAAGGCACCGATTTTTCTCGCACCAAGATCATCGGTGAACAGGCTGTCGATATCCCCGTCATAGTGGTTGAAACGGATTGCCATTCGCCCGTTCAGAGCCTCGGGGATCAGAACGCCGCCAAGTGTGGCTTCTCCCATAGCATAGCCATGTTCTCCGTATTCGGTCGTAATCTTTGCCTCGTGCTCGCCGTCTGGCTGTTTGGTGGTCACATTGATTGCGCCGCCAAGCGCATTCGTGCCCCAAAGCGTTCCCTGCGGCCCGCGAAGAACTTCCACATGATCGATGTCGAAGAGCATATTCTGGGAACTCAACATACTCTGAGGTATGCCATCAACCGTGAAACCAATGGTGCCGTCGGAAAAGTTGTTTGGTACGCCCAGCGAACTGATGCCGCGGATCGAAAAGAACTGTCTCCCCACGGATGCATTCTGCCACACGACGTTTGGAGACGTCGCAGCGATTGCTCCGCTTGGGTCGAGCGCATTGTTATCAATATCCTTCGGCTTAACGACGGTGATGCTTTGGGGAACATCCCGTATTTGTTCTTCCGTTTTTCGTGCAGTTATGACGATCGGCTTGAGGATAGTCGATTCCTGTTTGGTCGCTTCTTGGGCGTTTGCAGGAACAGCCGGCGTGGCCATCAGTGCAAGCATGGACACGCGAGCAAGGCAATTCATTTTATATCTGTTTCTGAATTGATTCTGCTTGCTCGATTTTCTACCTAAATTGCTGCTCATTCTTTGCTGCCCCGATTAACTTGACTGTTTCAGTCTTCTAATCGGCTTCATGATCACGAGCATTTCGACATCTGGACAAAATATTTTTCATTTCGGCCAAACAGTTCTCAAGAACATTCATTGTGTCATTTCGACGACACACATGCCTGAGTTGCCCTGATTGTGGCACACGTCACCTCTTTTAACTACTCGAGGCGAAGAGGCATTAGCAGTTGGCCCCGCCCCCAAAACGGGGTTAACGTTTGGAGCGCACCAACCGCGCGGCACGCAACTGGGTCGAGATCTCGAGCATCCACCCGGGTTATTCCGGCGGAAGTTTGCTTACGTTGGTGATGGCGCAAGCTTTTCCTCGCGGAATGTGATCTCTGCCGCTTTAAGGATGTTTTTTACCAGTCGTTGGTTCCAAATCGCGTCAAGGTGAACGCCCCTAAATACAATCCCTAAACTAATCGCCGATCTGGCGAAGGAACACGGCCTTCCCACTAAGAATGCAATGCCGAATAGTTAGTAGCGTTCAGAGCTGAGGCCGCATCGCCCGTGTCGAGCTGACGTTTTCTAGCAGGGATGCGACGTGCAGGATTGTTGATTCTGCCTGCCACTTTCCGACGATCTGGACGTTGATTGGCAGACCTTCCTTGCTTGTTCCAAACCGCATTGAGATGCCCGGAAGACCCGTGACATTGAGAGGCACGGTAGCGCCCTGGAGGTAGGTTGCGTCGACTGTCTGGCCGTCGATGACAAATTCCTCGACGCCATGCTTGTGGGCTGGAATTGGCAAGACGTGTGTGATGAGAGCGTCGTAACGGGAGAAGTAATCGGCATAGCCATCACGTAAGCGCTCGGCGGCCTGTTCGGCGTCGATATAATCGTCCATCGAAGTGTCAGGCAGCGACAGCATTGTCTTCGCCATCTTGTAAAGCTCGTCTTCCCGACGACCAGCGGTCGCCTCGCGGAAGGCGAGCTTCATTTCCATGACATGCAGACGGTTAAAGACGTCAAGCGCGAAGTCGTTTTCCAGTGCGGGGATGCCGACATGCTCGACCGAGACACCCAGGTCTTTCAGCGCCTCGGCAGCAGCCTTGACGGTGGCGGCAACTTCCGGATGGACAGGGCCGAATCCCGGTCCGACCATCCAACCCACGCGAAGCTGGCGATATGGCTGTCGGCCAATGCCAGCGTCGAAGGCAACGGCACTTGAGGCGAAAGCGTCCTGTCCATCGGCTCCTGCGAGCTGCGAGAAGGCCAGTGCGATGTCACGCACCGAACGAGCCATTGGACCAACGTGCCAGAAGCGACGCGGCGCACGTGGCCAGATGCCGGTCATCGGCACGCGCCCATGGGTCGCTTTCATCGAGGTGATGCCCGTCTGCGCAGCGGGACCGCGGACGGAGATTGCAAGGTCAGTTCCAAGGCCGATCGGCGACATGCCTGCAGCAATGGCTGCGGATTCACCGCCACTCGAACCGCCTGGCGTGCGTTCCAGATCCCATGGATTGTTGGAACGCCCGGACAGCAGGTTGTCGCTCTCGATCCAATAAGAGAATTCCGGGAGGTTGGTCTTGGCAAGAAGGATGCCGCCTGCCTGCTTCATGCGGGCGACACTTGTGGCGTCACGGTCTGGCGTGCGGCCCTTGAAGATAGGTGAACCACGCTGCGTCAGGACGCCGGCGGTGTCGATCGAATCCTTGACGGTGAAGGGGACGCCATGCAGTGGCCCCAGTACCTCACCAGTACGAACTGCGGCTTCAGCTTTACGGGCCGCTTCAAGCGCACCTTCAGCGACAGTCACGATCGCATTGACCTGGGGGTCGACCGCCTGGATGCGGTCGAGATGGGCTTGCACCACTTCGACAGGCGATACGTCTTTATTGCGAATGAGTTCTGCCAGCTTGGTGGCATCGGAGAAGATCAGTTCGTTGCTCATGGCGCTCTCTCTAACTAACAGTTGGTAGGTTAACCGAAGCTAGTGCTTTACAAATACCTCGTCAACCCCTATCTAACGATTGTTAGGTTTGGATGAAGGCGAAGGGAGCGTGCCTATGAGCGGAAGTGCAAGAGAAGCCATTCTCGCGGCGGGGCGGTTGAGTGCCCAGTCGCACGGTTATGGCGGCCTCAACATGCGTGAGCTCGCAGCTGAAGTCGGCATCAAGGCCGCCAGCATCTACCACCACTTTCCAAGCAAGGCGGATCTCGCTGCAGCGATCGCAAAGCGGTACTGGCAGGACACGAAGGCGTGGCTCGACGAGGTCGCGGATGCCAACGGCGATCCGAAGGCTGCTCTCCGAAAGTACCCGGAGACGTTCCGAATGTCGCTGGAGAATGGCAACCGCCTTTGTCTCGGCAGCTTCCTCGGCGCGGAGTATGATGATCTTCCTGAACAGGTCAGGACAGAGGTGCAGACCTTCACTGACGTCAATATCGCCTGGCTAGCGGAGCGGCTGCTCGATGCCGGCCTGACGGATGAGAAGGGAAGCGATGCGCGGGCAAGATCAATCTTCGCCGCGATCGCGGGAGCGCAGCTCCTTGCCCGCAGCAGGTCCGACATCTCGCTGTTCGACACGATGATCCAAAGCTATCAAGAGGCAGGCATGTTGCCAGGCGGATAGGAGCGGACATTTGAAGAAGGGTGTATTTCGGGTGTGCTTCCAGTTTCGGTGCAAAGATTGTCTCAGTAGAGGAAACAAAATTGATCTGTAAGAAGATCTTTTAGTCTGATATGATCCCTATTAGCGGCATTTGGTTTGACTGAGCAGATGCTGTGAGATACTTAAACATATCATAATTGGGAAGATGAATCGTTAAGGTATCATATGAAGTCGGATTCGGAGGCTCTTCAAGACATAGGGCGGCTGCTCAAGACGTCGCGCAAGACTTTGGGCCTCACCCAGGAGCAGGTTGCGGATATGGCGGGTATATCGCGACCGCGGTACCGCGAGATTGAGGCTGGAGCCAGCGCTGCCCGTACGACCACTCTGATCAACATTGGTCGTGCGCTTGGTCTGGAACTGATGCTCATTCCTCAAGCGATGGCCCCGGCGGTTGAAGCTTTACTGCGGCCAGGTGGCGCCGAAGATGACCTTCCTGCTTTCGTCGCCAGTCCTGATGGTGATGGCAATGTCTGATGCGCCTCTTGATCCAAGATCTATAACCTCACTGGACGTGCTGCTGAATGACCTGAAGGTCGGCATGATCGTGAGGACGCCGGGAGACTTCAACGCGTTCAGCTTTGAGGAGAGCTATCGACAGACGGGTGGTTTCCCAGTGCTCAGTTTGTCATTTCGCGCGGCACATGGGGGTCTGCGTAAGGATCCGAAGCCTGTCGCAAGGGCTTTGCCATCGTTCTTTGCGAACCTTCTTCCAGAGGATAAACTGCGCGAGGCTATGGAGAGGCACCATTCAGGCAGCGTGCGAGCAGGAAATGATTTCGACCTGCTTGCAGCACTCGGATCGGATCTGCCGGGGGCTGTCCGAATTGTGCCGAGCGAAGGCAGCGTTGTTCGTAATGAGGGTTTGACAACCCCCAGACCGAAGGCCCGGTTTTCGCTCGCCGGCGTGCAAATGAAACTCTCCGTCATCAAAAACACAGGCAAGGGCGGCGGTCTGACGATCCCCTTAGGCGACGAGCAGGGTTCATATATCGCCAAGTTTCCATCGACATCATTTCCCAGTGTCTCGGAAAACGAATTTGCAAATCTTGCATTGGCCGAAGCGATTGGTATGGACGTGCCGGAACGCGAG
>Ga0157371_10000884_pt1 | contig 33771 bp, 26 predicted proteins | sample C45metaG_FD_113462 | JGI IMG/M metagenome (GOLD analysis project Ga0157371, IMG submission 113462) | Corn rhizosphere microbial communities from Kellogg Biological Station, Michigan, USA - C4-5 metaG | ecosystem: Host-associated > Plants > Roots > Rhizosphere > Soil | place: USA: Michigan... | reverse complement strand
TCCTGAGGTAACACAGGATATTGTAAAAACAGCACCCAAACCGACTGCAACAGAGAATAAAACTACTGTTTTTCAGGATTTTCTTAACGAAGAAACGCGGAAAAATCAGGGTAATGCTATAGTGAAATCAACAGTTCATCAAAAAGAAGACAAATGGGAATTAGGATTAGTCGTTTCTCCATCTTTTGGTAATGCTAAAAAGCTTAATATGGGTTATGGCGTAACTATGGGATACGCATTAACAGATAAAATCTCTTTAAGTTCCGGGGTGTCTTATAGCGAAATGGCTGCTTCAAAAAGTTTACCTCATACCGTAAGTACAGCTCTTGCCGGCGAAAATAAAGATCTGGAATCGATAGAAGCACAAGTTACCGGAATAGATATTCCTCTTGAGTTTAAGTACCATTTAAGTAAAAACTTTTATGCCAATGTTGGGGTATCTGCATTTGCTGTAATAAATCAAAAACAGAGCAATAGCTATATCCAGGGTAAATTGGTAGAGAGTCCTGCGTTTTCCAGTGATGGACTGGCAGATATGAAAACATATGCCGTAAACGAAAGAGTAGTTGAGCCGGCTCCTGAGTCAGAAATTAAAGATGGAAGATATATCGGCTTCTATAATTTTTCGTTTGGGTACAAGCAAAAGATATCTAAAAATAAATCGGTATCAATTGAACCTTTTATGAAAGTGCCAATGAAAGAGGTTTCTAAAGAAAACTTACGACTGATTGGCACAGGAGTGAGGCTAAAGCTTGATTTTTAGCGTTTATTTTTAAACGCGTAACTTTGCCTTGCTATGAGAGAAATGATGACGAAGAAAAATTTAATAAATGCTGTATTTATAGCATTGTTCCTGATCATTTTATTTGTTCCGTCGGCCAAAGCATTTTTAATGCAGGGGCTAATGGAAATTGGCTTGTTTAAACCTAAAACAGAACCCATAGCAGTAGGAACTCCTCCTGTTGACCTATCGGGAATTAAATTTGAGGACAAGAGCGGAAAAACGGTAGACCTCGGTTCATTAAAAGGCAAAGTAATATTTATTAATTTCTGGGCTACCTGGTGCCCTCCTTGTCTGGCAGAAATGCCATCTATCAACAAGCTTTATGAACAATATAAAAGTGATAAGGATGTTGTTTTTATTATGGTAGATGCGGATAGTAACTTAGCTAAAGCACAAAAATATATGGATTCCAGAAGCTACGGAATGCCGGTTTATTCAGTTGCATCTAACATTCCCGAAAATCTTTTTAAAGGGGCATTGCCAACAACAATTGTTTTTGATAAGCAAGGCCGTATATCCTACAATGAATCCGGAGCAGCCAATTATGCAAGTTCAAAATTCATTGAATTTATTGAGCAATTGAAAGATCTTAAGATTTAACATTTTTTAACTGGATTATTGACACTCGGATTGTAATTCTATAAGAAAATCAATAAAAATATTAAGTAATTTTGCTTTCAGTTAAACCTTTATACTATGAAAAGGACTTTGATGATCATTGCAGGCTTATTAGCCGGTGTTACTTACACCTTTAATGGGTATGGGCAACAAGCCAATCTGGTTAAGGATCAAAACCCCAGATATGAAGAGGCAAGGGCTAAATACATGAACATATCCGACTCTTTAACCCGAGATCAGGGAACAACTGTTCAAAATACCTATAAGGCATACGATTGGTACGAGGCGAGAGAAGAACGCCGGAAATTGCGTCGTGAGCGTAATTATGAGCGTAGCCTGTATTCCTATCCTTATTATTATGGCAACTCTTATTACTACCCGTCCTTAAATTTTGGATGGGGACACCGCTATAACTATTGGGGACATTACGGAATGGGCCTGGGCTGGTAAGCTAAAACAAAACATTTACTTAAAAATATATCTAATAAAATGCAGTTTAAAAAAATATTCACTCTCGCTGCCATTGCAGTTTCTGGCCTTATGATTTCATCATGTTCCAGACAAGTAACAAGAATTAACACAACAGATACTGTTGATGTTAGCGGAAACTGGAATAACACCGACTCCAGAATGGTTGCTCAGGAAATGACGCAAAGCGTGTTAGGCGCTAAATGGTTATCTACCCACCTTGAGGCTAAAGCCGGCAAAAAACCAGTAGTAGTAGTAGGCCTTGTTCAAAATAAAAGCCATGAGCATATAGATGCAGAAACATTTGTTAAAGATGTTGAGCAGACATTTGTTCAGAGTGAACGCGTTCGTTTGGTGCAGGGAGGTAAGAAAAGAGAAGAGCTTCGTGCAGAAAAAGCAGATCAGCAAGATAATGCCTCTGTTTCTACAATGAAAAAATTCGGATTGGAAAACGGAGCCGACTATATTTTGCAGGGTTCAATTAACTCGATTGTTGATTCTCATAAACGCAAAAAAGTAGTTTATTATCAGGTAAACCTGGAGTTAACAGATATCCAAACCAACGAAGTTGTATGGATAGGCGATAAAAAAATTGCTAAATACGTTAAGAACTAGCAGGATCCTGATCCGGCTAACATAACAGTATGACAAATAATAGTAAGAATAAGCTTAAGGCATCAGTTCTTTTAGGATTGATGCTTTTTCTTTTTAGCTGTGCTTCTTATAATGAGAAAATTGCGGGGTATTATAAACAGATCGCAACCGGAAATTATAATGAGGCTGTTAAGGAGCTGGATAAGAATCGCCTGCTTCAGAAACCGCGAAATAAACTGCTGTTCTTAATGGAAAAAGGAAAAGCAAGCCACCTGATCGGTGACTATGAAAACAGCAACCGTTATTTTAATGAGGCCGACCAACTTTTGGAGAATGGAATTGGTGGTGCTATGGATGCTGTTGTTGGAACGCTTGTAAATCCCATGACCCAGGCTTATAAAGGAGAAGACTTTGAAAAATTTATGATCCATTATTATAAGGCGCTTAACTACCTCTATCTGTATAAAACAGAAGATGCGATAGTTGAAGCCCGAAGAATTAGCCTGCAATCACAAGAGCAGGGCGATAAGTTTAACGATAAAGAGAACAGATATTCTAAAGATGCATTTTCTCTAATGCTCCAGGGTTTAATATACGAAAGCGACGGAGACGTTAATAATGCTTTTATCGCTTACCGGAATGCAGTAGAAGTTTATTTAAAAAGCCCGGATAAAACCTATTACGGAACAACTTTGCCTAAAGAGCTTGAACTTGATGTGCTTAGAATGGCTGATGCGAATGGCTTTAAATCGGAATTAAACAGATTTGAAGAACTGTTTAATATAAAATATCAGCCAAAGCCTTCTTCCGAAGGGGGAACGCTAATCCTTTTTTGGGAAAATGGTTTAGCACCGGTTAAGCAACAGGAAGAGTTTCTTTTTTCCCTTATCCGCGGAAGTCATGGAGATTTGGTTTTTACCAATGCTGCAGGGACCTTGTTTATTCCCTATAATACGGCCTACGGAACCGGCGACATTAATTTAAACTCCGTTAATAGCCTTAGGGCCACTTATCCAAAATACGTGGCTCAGCCGCCTTATTTCACTAGTGCCGCAATTACAAATGCCGATTCAACAATTAACTTCGAAAAGGCCGAAGATATTAATGAGCTTGCATTTAAAACGCTCAACCAGCGTTTTGCAAAGGAGATGGGCAAAATACTGACCCGCTTGGCAGTAAAGAAAAGTGCTGAGTATGCACTTAAAGCCAGCGCCAAAGGGAATGGAAAAGATGGTAAGGACAATTCCTTGCTTGAAGGCCTGGGCTTCGGGATGCAGCTGTATAGCCTGCTGTCGGAGAAAGCAGATACCAGAAACTGGCAAACACTGCCCAGCGAAATCCGTTACGCCCGAATCCCGTTAAAAAAAGGAGATAATGTCATTACCCTTACTTTGAAAGGAACCAATGGCAACAACGAAACAAAAACAATTAATATAACCGGAACAGGGAAAATGCAGTTTTATAACTATTCAACCCTGCGTTAACAGTCCACACTGAAATAAAATAATAAACTATGCAACAGCCTTTCGACATTCAAATTGGAGATATTGATTACGCCATATTTCCGGAAGGAAATGATACTTATGTAATCTATAAAAACGGCAAGGAATACGCTCACATACAAAAGGACACAGATTTACAGTGGTTAAGGCTTGATCCTGAAACAGCGATCCCTGTTTTCGAAACAGACGAAGAGATCAACAGCATTGGCAGAGAAATTATGGCCTATGTTCCTGAGGAAGATGAAGAAGAGGATGAGGAAGAAGGCCTGGGTTAACCAGCCCAGCTATCTCTGTCCAGACTGCGGTAATGTATCGCTTCTGCCAGATGCTCCAGTTCAATCTCTGAGGTTCCCGCAAGGTCTGCAATAGTTCGTGATACTTTTAAGATACGGTCATAAGCACGGGCAGATAGGCCTAGCTTTTCCATAGCCTGTTTTATTAGCACTTGTCCATCGTTATTTATTCGGCAAATATTGCGAACCATATTTGGGCTCATCTGGGCGTTGCAATGCAGTGTATTGATAGCAGAAAATCGTTCATCCTGTATTGCTCTGGCCTTCACAACGCGTTCCCTTATCTTTTCACTCTTTTCAGCTTCAAAAGAAGAGGTGAGCTCATTAAAGTTTACCGGCGTAACTTCTACATGAAGATCAATACGATCCAAAAGCGGGCCTGATATTTTGCTCAGGTATTTCTGAACAATGCCCGGGCCACAGGTACACTCCTTTTCGGGATGATTGTAAAAGCCGCAAGGACAGGGGTTCATTGATGCAATGAGCATGAAGCTTGCAGGATATTCTACACTTAATTTAGACCGCGATACAGTAACCGTTCGATCTTCAAGAGGTTGTCTCATTACTTCAAGAACAGTCCTTTTAAATTCCGGGAGCTCATCTAAAAACAATACCCCATTGTGAGCCAGCGAAATCTCTCCGGGTTGAGGGGTAGACCCACCGCCAACCAATGCAATATCTGAAACTGTGTGATGAGGGTTACGATACGGCCGCTCCGTCATTAAAGTATCCGCTGCGCTAAGCTTACCTGCCACTGAGTGTATCTTTGTCGTTTCAAGCGCTTCCTGTAGGTTTAATGGAGGTAAAATAGTTGGTAACCGTTTGGCCAGCATGGTCTTACCAGCCCCTGGTGGTCCAATCAGGATAAGGTTATGCCCACCTGCAGCAGCAATTTCGAGTGCACGTTTTATATTCTCCTGCCCCTTTACGTCAGAAAAATCATGGGCATAACTACTTACATTATTAAAAAACTCATTCCTTGTGTTTACAACTACCGGCTCATGGCTTTCGGTACCGCTAAAAAAAGCGACCACCTGTGCAAGGTTCTGCATTCCATAAACCAGAAGATCGTTTACTATCGCCGCCTCTCTGGAGTTATCCAATGGTAATATAAAACCTTTAAATCCGGCCTTTTTAGCCTGTATAGAGATGGGTAATGCCCCTTTGATAGATTGGAGGCTGCCATCCAGAGATAGTTCCCCCATAATAAAATATTGGCTTATTTCGGAGCTTTCTATTTGTCCTGATGCGGCAAGTATCCCAATGGCAATGGGCAGGTCATACGAAGAGCCTTCTTTACGGATATCAGCAGGTGCCAGGTTAATCACAATCTTTTGTCGGGGCATTTTTAATCCTGCCGATTGAATTGCACTTTCAACTCTCCTCAGGCTTTCTTTAATGGCATTATCAGGCAGGCCAACAATGTGATACCTGTTTCCCCCTCCAATACTTACCTCGATGGTAATTGTTAAAGCATTTACCCCAAAAACGGCACTTCCAAAGGTTTTGATGAGCATAATTTAGCATACAATATGTGTACTGCTAAACTATACTGATTTAGACATTAAGTGGTTGGAATTTGTAAAATTTATTGAATTTACATTTTACCCTGAGGCATTTTAGGCATGTTCCTCATCATTTTTGCAGCTGCGGCAGGGTTAGAGAATTGCTTCATCACCTTACGCATATCTTCAAATTGTTTGATCAGTTTAGTCACCTCTTCAATTTTGGTACCCGAACCTTTAGCAATACGTAAACGTCTGCTCTGCTGGATACTATCAGGGTTTTCGCGCTCAAATTTAGTCATCGACTGAATTACAGCCTCAACGCTTTTGAATGCATCATCTTCAATGTCAACGTTCTTCATCATTTTGCCAACACCAGGTATCATGCCCATTAGGTCCTTCATGTTACCCATTTTTTTGATCTGTTGGATCTGATTGTAGAAATCGTTAAAATCAAACTTGTTTTTGCGGATTTTCTTTTGAAGCTCAGCAGCTTCTTTTTCATCAAACTGCTGTTGTGCACGTTCAACAAGAGAAACCACGTCACCCATGCCCAGAATCCTTGAGGCCATCCTTTCAGGATAGAATACATCAAGAGCTTCCATTTTCTCGCCTGTACCAATAAACTTGATCGGTTTATTTACTACAGATTTAATAGATAGTGCGGCACCACCACGTGTATCACCGTCTAATTTGGTTAATACAACACCGGTAAAGTCTAATCTATCGTTAAATGCTTTTGCCGTGTTAACCGCATCCTGTCCGGTCATGGCATCAACAACAAACAGGATTTCGTGCGGTTTAGTACTGGCTTTTACGGCGGCTATCTCATCCATCATCTGCTCATCTATTGCTAAACGGCCGGCCGTATCTATAATAATTACATTATTGTTTTGTTTTTTACCTTCAGCAATGCCTTCCATGGCTATGCCAACAGGATCTTTAGAGGCTGTGTTCGAATAAACAGGCACTCCAATCTGCTCACCTAAAATCTGTAGCTGATCTATAGCCGCAGGGCGGTAAACGTCGCCGGCAACCAATAGTGGTTTCTTGCCCTTACTTTTAAGGAAGTTGGCTAACTTACCGGTAAAAGTAGTTTTACCAGCACCGTTTAACCCGGCAATAAGTATAATTGTAGGATTGGTTTTTAAATCTAATTCTGTTACCTCGCCACCCATTAAAGCGGTAAGCTCATCGTTCATTACCTTGGTAAGTAACTGGCCTGGCGAAACAGCAGTAAGAACATTTAAGCCTAATGCTTTTTCTTTAACCTCATCGGTAAAGCTTTTAGCTGTTTTATAATTTACGTCGGCGTCTAATAAAGCCTTACGGATTTCTTTCATGGTCTCGGCCACGTTGATCTCTGTAATGCTTCCCTGTCCTTTTAAAACTTTAAACGCGCGGTCTAACTTATCCTGTAAATTTTCAAACATTTTCTTTAATGCTTAGTGTTCAATTTTTTGTGAAGTGCAAAGTTATTAATTTTGCCCAATACAGATAGTAAATATCCGTAATCTTTATGTAGAATATTAACGAGGGAAGGTAAATGCCACACCGAGAGCAAGTGCCTGGCTTGCCTGTATCTCATCGTCTGCATCCTTATCAAATAATCCAACACCAGTAAGGGTTACATTCATCAATCTGTTGATCTGAGATCTCAACTCAACATCTAAACGGTGATCAACATGGACCAATGGCCTGTCATATGGAATAAACATCTGATATCTTGCTTTCAGGTTTACATTTTTAAAAATTTGCTTGTCGAAATTACTTACAATCTGAAAAGCGAGCTCATTTTTAAAGTTTTTGCCGTACTCAACACCATAATTTCCTCCATTAAATCTTTTATTAACAGCAGTATCTAATTTAAAAGTCTGCTTTGCAGTACCAGTACCAATTCTTGTAGAAAAATAACCTACTGGCTTATATTCAAAACCGATTGACTCTGTTAGATAACCAGGAGACATGAACTTGGAAACCAATGAGGATTTTTCAACATTGTCTTCTCTATAATAGGCATATCCTCTGTCAAATTGAGATTCGAATGTTATTGACCCAAAGAAGTACCAGCTTTTAGATAGCCTTAAATCAGCTTTGTTATCCCAAAAAATCCGGTCTCTTGTCTTTTTTTGCAGTTGGTCTTTGTTTTTTACCTTACCATATTCAAGCATTACCTCACTTATATACCCGTATCCTTCTTTCCTGTATTCAGCACGATAGTTAATAAGCCCGCCAACAGCAATAGAGTTTACGCCCCCTGCTTTCCAGTTGTTAGAAAAGCTACCCTGGTTAACATTAATTCCTACAGAAGTTCTCTGTTTCCAATAGTTAACTTTTTCGGCAATAACAACTGGTGGAATCTTGACGGGTGTGTAATTGAGTATTCCGGTCCTTGATGGTAAAGGACTACGTTTTAATTTTATCTCCATGCCTTTGGTTTCAATAGGCACAGTATCAATCTCCTGAGCAATCAGGCTTGATGAGGTGATAAACAGTAACAAGAGGCAGATATTAAAACTCTTCATTACTACAAAGAAAAACAAAAATGTGACTTATTAAAAGTTTATTAGTAAACTAATTACAAAACTTAAGTTGATCTATTGTTTTTTGCCGGTAAAACTAAGCCACGCAAATGCCTTTCTATGAGCTAAATAAGATAAGTCATTATCAAAGTGGTAAGCTTCCTTTTCAAACGGGATGTTAAAGTAGGCTAAGTAATGATTTCTATATCTGATTAGATTTATCAGGTACATCAATAAATACAAAAAATAAAAAGGCAAAATAAGCAACTCCAGTTGCTGTCTAAAGTGTATCCGCTCATGGTTAATTAGTACTTTATCAACCTTTAGCGACTTGTTTTTTAAAATAATAAAAGGGAAAATGGCCATTGCATTGGCTGGTAGCTTTGATAATATGAAAAACCATGGTTTCAAAACTCTTCAACCTTTATTTTAGGAAGTGGCTGTAACCTAAATGCCGCCGGATTACGTTTGTAGCTTGCATAACTGTTCCTTAAGTAAACAATAAAGGCATAATCTGAAGCGGTTAAAACAAACTGATAAGTTGGGCGGTATTGCTGCATAAAATCCTCCAATTCGTAGTCGCCTAAGTGTAACACCTTTTTTACGTAGTCGGGGGTAAATCTATAGTCTATAATAGCCTCATGATAATCGCGTTCGAGTATTTTTTGCAGATGACGGGCATTTTTGCCTTCTCTGCTCAAAAGATTATAAATCGCATCAATACCTAAACCCGCTCCGCCAAGGCCAAGGTTAAGCAGATCTTTAGCCTTGCCTTTATCTAAGGCATACTTATACTCCTTTAACGTATTGGCATGTATTTCTTTAGGGGTATATTTTCGCCCTGTAATAGATACCTCACGTAAATTAATGCCAAGCGATTTGAGCTGAAAGTAAACTGCTTTTTGGCCGCCATGAATAATTGTATCTACCGCATAACCTTGGAGTACCGCATACAAAGTGTCTCCAACAGAAGCATTTATAGAGAACTCCCCTTTTGGGGTATTGTAAATACCCTCGTCTTTGCTGGCGTTATAGATATACACTTTAGCCAGTCGAAGTTTCGAATCCTTATCAACTACAAAGCCCTTTACCGTATTGGTTTGGCCCATAGCAGATAATGCTGTGCAGTAAAGAAGTAATAACAGGCTAAAAAATCTCATTGAATATGCAAAACTACAAGATAACTATCAGCGCTTAATAAACATTAACATTATTTAACTAACACAAGTTTCTGGCCAATTTTTATACCGGTATCTGGCAAATTGTTTAATGCTTTTATATCATCTACTGAGATATTAAAGCGCTTAGATATGTTGTAAAGCGTGTCACCTTGTTTTACAGTATAAGGACTCTCTATAGTTACCGGATCAGTAGTTTTTACAGCTTCCAGGGTACTTATTTTTAAGGTATCAGGAGTTTTAACAACTTGCTTTGAAGGTGGAGTAGCTACAGGAGTGAACTTTTTCTTTTCCTGAGGGATGTTTGCATTGATTTCTGAGAAAACACGGTCTTCACGTTTTAATTTTTCATTCTCTGATTCAGGAAGATCATAAAAATACAGTTGATATTTTTCAATAATATTGATCAACAGATCCGGATACTTCGGGTTTGTAGCATATCCGGCTTGTTTTAGTCCTAAAGCCCAGTTTTTATAATCGTTTTTATCAAGCTCAAAAAGAGCGCTGTAACGTTTTCTTTTCAAAAATTCTGAATGGTCTCTGTATGACTCACGAGCATCTTTATAAACCCGGAAACAATCATCGGCCTTATCATCGTCTTTATAGTATCCTTTTCCTTTCCATTCAGAAGTACATTTGATGCCAAAATGGTTGTTAGCATACTTGGCCAAACTGCTGTTTCCACTTCCCGATTCAATAATACCTTGCGCAAGGGTAATACTGGCCGGAATCCCATATTTGTTCATCTCTTCAATTGCCACCCCCTTAAACTCATCAATATAAGTTACTGTAGTATGCGATTTATAGTCAGGGTTTGCCTTGTCAGCTGCTTTTTCAATAGCCTTGTTATTACGACTGTACTTGCGTGATTTACAAGCAGAGAAAAATAGTGCAACAGCTGCCAGTATAATTAATCTTTTGTTCATTATAGTTTAAGTTTTTGTCCGGGCTTTAGCGCGGAGCCTTTTAGTCCATTTTTTTTCATTAATGCCGAAGCTGTTGTTCCCTTCAACTTCGCTATTTTATTCAGGCTGTCGCCCTTTTTAACCGTATAAGCCGATGTTGATTTCCTTGCCGATCTCGATTTGTTGTTCACTACAGGCGCAGGTGGTTCTACATAATCATCAGGTCTTTCATCGTATTGTGTAAGGTCATTTCTCTTAATAATCCCTATAATCTGCGATGCCCAGGTCCGGCTGCGGGCATAGCCTCCGCGCTGTATCCCTCTGGCCCAGTTTCTGTAATCAAACTGATCATATTTCGCAAAAAGTGCCTCAAAAGATGAGCGGCTTTTTAAGAATTCCAAAAAACTATCGTACGATTCGCGAACAGTTGGGTAGTCTCTGTACGATGAGCGGATTTCTGTGTTGCTGTTGGCACCCTTAATACCAAAATGATTGTTAAGATACCGGGCAATTTTACTGGTGCCCGAGGCCGATTCATGAATTGCAACAGCAAGAATAACGCTGGCAGGCACTTTATGTTCCCTCATTAGCGTTTGTGCATATTCTACATTCTCTGCAATATATTCTGCTGTGGTTTGGGCCTTTGCACTAAAAGTTATAGTGATTACACTAACCCAGGCTAACAGTAATGATTTAATCATACCTTATTTTTTTCTGATGATAAACAACCCATCTCTAACAGGTAGAATGAGTTTTTCTACACGGTCATCTGCCGCAATTTTGTCATTAAATGTAGTGATATTTTTAGTGTCTTTGTCCTGATTGGTGTTCAGTACTTTTCCACTCCATAGCACATTATCAACTATAATGAGTCCACCAGGCCTGATTTTGTTGAAAACAAGATCATAATAAGTGCCATTGTTTTTCTTGTCAGCATCAATAAACACAAGATCAAAGGTATCGTCTAATGAGTTTAAAGTTTGCGTTGCATCGCCAAGTATGTATTTTATTTTGCTGTTGTATTCAGATTCAGCAAAGTTGCGGCGCACCATATCTTCCAGCTCTTCATTTATATCAAGGGTATAAATGACCCCGTTATCTGTCAGCCCTTCGGCAAGGCACAACGTTGCATAACCTGTAAAAGTGCCGATTTCCAAAGCACGCACCGGGCTTATCATTTTGCTTAGAAAGCTAAGTACCCTACCCTGGTAATGGCCAGAAAGCATTCTGGGCATCAATACTTTTAAATTGGTTTCTCTATCTATTTTTTGCAGCAGTTTGCTTTCTGGTTCGCAGTAATTAAGCAAAAGTTGCTGCATGTCATCGCTGATAAGGCTCATATAATTTTTAGTAAATGCAATCTATAAACGGTGCTGTTCCATAAAATATTGCAAAATAATGGTTGCCGAAATGGTATCAACGCGCTCTTTATTTTGCCTGTCAGTTTTCTTTAATCCACTTTGCATAATTGTTTGATGAGCCATTTTTGAGGTAAACCGTTCATCAACCCAATGCTGCGGAATGTCAGGGAAGGTTCTTTTCAAGGTTCGGGCAAAGCCTTTAACATGTTGAGCAGAATCTGATGGAGAACCATCCATTTGTTTTGGATCGCCAAAAACAAAGGCATCAACTTGTTCCGTTAAAAGGTATTTCTTTAAATATGCTATGGCATCTTTAGGGTGTACAGTATCAAGCCCGGTAGCAATAATTTGCAGCGGATCAGTAACGGCTAATCCGATACGTTTGGTTCCATAATCAAAAGCTAAAATCCTGGGCATGTTGGCAAAGATAATAAAATCTGGCAGGGGTCAATCTTTTATACCCAATGTAGGCAAGTCTTAAAATTTTGCTATTTTGCACCAAATGCAGTTTAAGAATATCATAGGTCAGGAAAGCATAAAACAGCAATTGATACAAACCGTTGCTGAGAATAGGATAAGTCATGCGCAGTTGTTTCTTTCATCTGAAGGAAGCGGAGCCTTGCCCATGGCAATTGCCTATGCTCAGTACATTAACTGCCTTGATAAACAGGTTGATGATAGCTGCGGCGAATGTTCTTCGTGTAGAAAGTACGAACGATATATTCATCCCGACTTGCATTTTTCTTATCCTTTTTTTGCCTCTAAAGATGTAAGAATAGCGGTAGATGTTTTAGACGAATGGCGAAGTATGATGCTTTCCGATCCTTATTTTGATATGGATATCTGGCGTTCTAAGTTGAGCGCAGAGAATAAACAGGCAAATATTAACATTGCAGAGTGTCATGATATCATCAAAAAATTAAGTTATAAAGCTTTTGAAGCGCAGACAAAAGTTTTGATCATGTGGTTGCCCGAATATCTGGATAAAGAAGGCAATTCATTATTAAAGATTATTGAAGAACCGCCTCAAAATACCCTGTTTATTTTAGTGGCAAACAACCAGGAGCAAATCCTTTCAACCCTTTTGTCGCGTACGCAGATTGTTAAAATACCTAAATTGCCTCATGCCACTGTTGAAAGTTATTTGATGGATGAATATGGTTTGTCGGAAAATCAGGCTACCGAATATAGCTTTCTTGCAGATGGAAATTTGATAGAAGCCAAGCAATTGGTGGCTAATACACAAAATGAAAATGCCGACAAGTTTGCCGAATGGTTAAGAATGGGTTATGGTAACCGGGTTTTGGATTTAACCAATTTTGTAGATCAGATTGCCAGCTGGGGAAGAGAGAATCAAAAGAACTTTTTAAAATACGGGATTAGTTTTTTAAGAGAATGCAGCCTGCTGTTAAGCGGAGCTGAGGAGCTGGTTAAACTGCCGGTTTCGGCTATGGAAACAGCAAAAAAGCTATCAACCCACGTGCTTAATCTTAACATGGCTGAGGCTATTATTTCGGAGCTGGAAAAGGCGCATTACCATATCGAGAGAAATGCAAACCCTAAAATTCTGTTTTTAGATGTATCTTTACAGCTAGTTAAAATAATAAAGTTTAAAACGCTCCCGAAAGGGACTCAATATATATATAGTTAATTATGGGATGTGGAAGTTGTTCTACAGGTGGCGGATGTGCCCCCTCGGGTTGCAAAAGTAATGGCTCTTGTCTTACTGGAGGATGCGGAAAAATGGAAGTTTACGACTGGCTGTCTAATCTTGATATGCCATCAAATTATATACCTTTTCAAGTAATAGAAGTTAAATTTAAAGGCGCAAGGAAAGAATTTTTCCTAAACAGCGAGAATATTTATCTCGAAATAGGGGAGCTAATAGCGGTTGAGGGGCCTACGGGCGGTTACGATATCGGTCATGTTTCTTTAACCGGAGAACTGGTGCGTATGCAAATGAAACGCCGTAAAACTACTGTTGATCAGGTAACCAGGAAGGTCTATAGAAAGGCCACAGAGGCTGATGTTGAAAAATGGAAGATCGCTAAGGCTCTGGAATGGGAAACTATGCATAAAGCACGGACACTTGCTCTAGACCTGCGCTTGTCAATGAAAATCAGTGATGTTGATTATCAGGGAGATAAAACCAAAGCAACGTTTTTTTATACTGCTGAAGGACGTGTTGACTTTAGGGAGCTGATTAAAAAGATGGCTGAAACCTTTAGAATCCGGATTGAAATGCGCCAGATTGGAATGCGTCAGGAAGCCGGTAGGCTAGGTGGAATTGGATCTTGCGGTCGTGAACTGTGCTGTTCTACATGGCTAACCAATTTTAAAACAGTATCTACTGCTGCGGCCAGGTATCAGAATCTTTCTTTAAATACATTGAAACTGGCCGGGCAATGTGGTAAGTTAAAATGCTGCTTAAATTATGAGCTTGATACATATTTAGACGCGTTAAAGGACATTCCTGATCGTATTGAAAGCCTGCAAACAGAAATAGGTGTTGCCCGTCACCAAAAAACAGACATCTTTAAAAAGGTAATGTGGTTCAGCTACCCTAATACAGAGGACTGGATTCCACTAAAAGTTGATCGTGTTAAGGAGATTATGGCAATGAATAAGCGCGGACAAAAACCTGTTAATCTTAAAGAAGAGGCTATTGAACTTGCTCCGGTTACTTTTGTAGAGAAGATTCCTGATTATGAAAATGTTGTTGGGCAGGATAGTTTAACCCGACTGGATGATAAACCCAGAAACAAAGGCAATAAGAATAACCGAAATAAAAATGCCAAGCCGGCACAAGGCCCTAAACAAGGAGCGCAAGCTGCTAAGCAAGAGAAGGGCCCTAAACCACCACAGGCACAAAAACAACAGCAAAATCAGAAACAAGGTCAGAACCCTAAACAAGGGCAACAACCAAAAGGCAATAATAAGCCCGTGGCTCAACCTGCAGAAGGTGCTGTTGCTGAACAGACAGGAGCCCCTGCTGGTCAACAATCAGCAAACAGGAATAGAAACAGGAACAACAACCGAAGAAAAAAACAAAAGGAAAAGCCTAAAAATGATCAAGCTTAAAGTTTTACTGCTGTCTTCAGTTTTGATGGTCCTCTTTTTAAGTGGTTGCGACACCAATACGCTTGTAGATAGTAATATGTCTATGCCTGCACGTAATTGGAGCTACCCCAATAAGGTTAAAACATTAGTTGAAATTACAGATAGCAGTAAACCCTATAATGTTTATTTTAAATTGCGCCATACTGCCGATTATAGGTACTCCAATATTTTTGTTCTATTTCATATAACCGGAGGTGGCGAGAAAAAGCATACCAGAAGGTATGAATATAGGTTGGCACAGCCGGATGGGCAATGGAATGGTTCAGGCTCAGGTAATCTGTTTACTTATAATTTGCCTTTGCTTACAAACTACAGATTCCCGGCAAAAGGAAAATATCTCCTGGAAGTTGAGCAAAATATGCGCGACAACCCTCTTGCTGAAATTAGTGACGCGGGTATAAAAGTAGAATTAAAGGAGGGGCAGTAATTGCTCCAACGCCATACCTCTTGATCCTTTTAGCAATACCAGGTTATTCTTTACGGGATTAGCTTTTAAAAACTCCTGAGCCTCAGAAGGGGTGCTAAAGTAATTTCCTGTGTATTTATCTTTTAATGCGTAAAAGTATTTTCCAATAAAAACAAGCGTTTCAACGTTAAGCTGTTCAGCTTGTTTGGCAATTAGATCATGCTGCACAGTTGACTCCGGGCCAAGCTCAAACATGTCTCCAATAATTACAGTTTTTTTGTCGGCAGTTAAAAGAGAAATGTTATTTAATGCGGCAGCCATACTGCTGGGGTTGGCATTATAAAAATCACATATCACGGTATTATGCTCTGTTTTTGTGATTTGGGAGCGGTTGTTGTTGGGGAAATATCCGGCAAGACCTTTGTTTATTGCCGAAGGGTTAACTTCAAAAAAGGCACCTATGCATATAGCAGCCAGTATGTTTTCGAAATTGTAAGACCCGGTTAAATTTACAGAGGTTTGGTAGGTTCCGGCTTTATCAGTCCACGAAATTTCAATTAATGGATCTGTTTTAATTAGTTTTCCTGATATGGCATCTGTTGCTTCCGTGCCATAATATATTACCTTATCAAGGTCAGCTGCGGCACTCATTTCTAATAAATAAGGATTGTTCCTGTTTATAAATGCAAAGCCATGGTTATTTTTAAGATGAGCATAAAGTTCTGCTTTCCCCTTTTTTACTCCTTCAAATCCACCAAATCCATCAAGGTGAGCCATGCCCACATTGGTAATTAGCCCATGAGTTGGCTGGGCTATGGTACACAAAAACTCTATTTCTTTTTGGTGATTGGCACCCATTTCAATTACTGCAATTTCTGTATCCTTTCTTAGGGATAGAATAGACAATGGTACACCTATGTGATTGTTTAAATTGCCTTTGGTAGCAAATGTTTTATATTTTTCGGATAAAACAGCGTTTATGAGTTCTTTAGTTGTTGTTTTGCCATTACTTCCGGTTAAACCCACAACAGGAATGTTTAATTGTGAACGGTGATGCCTGGCCAGATCCTGTAGGGTGGTCAATACATCAGGCACTAAAATGCACTGTTTACTGGTTTTGTAGGCCAGATTATCTATAATGGCATAAGCGGCACCGTTTGTGAGGGCTTTCTCGGCAAAGGTATTGGCATCAAAATTATCACCCTTTAGGGCAAAAAACAAGCAACCGGGCGTTATGTTCCGTGTATCGGTACAGATAACGGAATGCTTAAGGTAGTGCTGATAAAGGGTTTCGATGGCGGCCATAGATAAAAAGAATAATTAATATGGTAAAATTACACTATGAAAGAGAAACAAAAAATATTCTTTAGTATTTTGGAGTCTTAATTCATCAATATGAAATACTTTTTCCTTCCTTTTTTGTTTTTACTAGCGGGTTTGAGTGTTACAGATGCCCAAACAAAGTCGCCCGATGAATTTTTAGGATATGCCCTTGGAAGTAAATTTACTTCGCATAATAAGGTTGTCGACTATTTTAAATACTTAAGCAGTAAAGAAAAGAACATAAAGCTTGTAAACTACGGCAAAACCTATGAAGGAAGAGATTTGTTGGTAGCAATAATATCCTCGAAAGAGAACATGGAGGATTTAGAGCAGATAAGAAAGTATAATGTAAGTTTAAGTAAAGCTGAATCGGTAACAGCGCCTGCAGGCAAGCAGCCGGCTATATTATGGTTAAGCTATAATGTACATGGAAATGAGGCCAGTTCTACTGAAACAGCAATGAAAACCATATTTGCCCTGGCCGAAGCTAAAACAAGCGACATTGAGAATTGGTTAAAGAATACGGTTGTAGTGATAGATCCGTGCCTTAATCCGGATGGGAGAGAAAGATATGTAGGTTATTTTAATTCAGTTAGTGGCCATAAGCCAAACCCTAATCCGATGGCCAGAGAGCATTCGGAGTCATGGCCGGGAGGCAGGTCTAACCACTATTATTTTGATTTAAATAGAGACTGGGCCTGGCAAACGCAGATTGAAACACAGCAAAGGCTAAACCTTTATCACGAGTGGATGCCAGAGGTTCATGTTGATTTTCATGAGCAAAGTTATAATGAGCCCTATTACTTTGCTCCCGCTGCCGAACCAATCCATCAGGATATTACCCCGTGGCAACGTGAATTTCAGGTTATTGTAGGTAAAAATAACGCCAAATATTTTGATGAAAACGGATGGCAATATTTTACCAAAGAGCGGTTCGATTTGCTTTATCCGTCGTACGGAGATACCTATCCCTTATATAATGGCGCAGTAGGGATGACATATGAACAAGGTGGAATTGGAGCCGGCTTATCAGTAATGACCATTAATGGGGATACACTTACACTTAAAGATAGAATTAGTCATCACTATACCACTGGTATGGCAACTATAGAGGCGGTTTCAAAAAATGCAGATAAGCTGGTAAATCAATTCAGGCTATATTTTCAAAAGGCTGTTACTAACCCTCCGGGCATTTATAAAACGTATGTAGTAAAGGCACAGAACCTGAGTAAAGTTAAAAAACTGGCCGAACTCCTTAAAAAGAACGGTATTGAGTATGGTTTTGGGCTAGATAGGAATTTACGGGGCTATAATTATGAAACAAAGAAGGTTGAAGGCTTTAAGGTTGATAGAAATGACCTTATTGTAAATCTGCAGCAGCCAAAAGCTGTTTTGGCCAATGTATTGTTTGAGCCACAAACAGCAGTGAGTGATTCTAATACTTATGATATTACGGCCTGGGCATTACCTTATGTTTATGGATTAAAATCGTATGCAAGTAAGGAGTCTGTAAAAGGACTTTATGCTGCGTTAGATGATACGAAAGAACAGCCTCCGACAGCCGAAAAACCTTACGCCTGGATTTTTAAATGGAATTCGATAGAAGACGCACAGGTTCTTATCGCTCTTCAACGCGCTAATATAAAGGTGCGATCGGCAGAGCAGGAGTTTACTATTGATGCAAAAGTGTTTCCTCCGGGGACTTTGCTGGTCTACAGGACGGAGAATGAACGACAGGTAAGGGGGCTTGCTGCAAAGATTGCACGGATACAACAGGATCTAAATACAGTGGTTTATACTTCTCTAAGTGGTTCTGTAGATAAGGGAAAAGATTTTGGATCAAATGTTTATCCTATTTTAAGCGTTCCTAAGGTAGCTATTGTATCGGGTACAGGTATTTCAAGCCAGGGTGTTGGCGAGGCCTGGCATTTCTTTGAGCAGGAGCTAAATTACCCCGTTACGATGATTACCACTCACAATATTGATGATTTGGATATCAATAAAATTAATACACTGATTATGCCTGATGGTAACTATGGAGATGATATTAATGAAAAGCTGGAGAGTTGGATTGAGATTGGAGGAAAAATAATTCTGTTTGAAGATGCAATTTCAAGCGCGCTGGGAAAAAGGCCATTTAATATTAGGTTGAGAGAGAGTGTAAAGAATGAAATAAAAGTTAATGGCGCAAAAAAGTATGGAGAACGCAATCTTGATGATTTGTCTGAAACCATTCCCGGAGCTATTTTTAAAGTTAGTCTTGATCATAGTCACCCCATTTCGGCAGGTTTAGGAGATTACTATTACGCCTTAAAAACAGACGATAAGATTTATGATCTTTTAAGTAGAGATTGGAGTGTAGGTGTTTTAAAACCAAATAGTTATATGGCGGGTGTTGTTGGTAAAGGAGTGTTAAGAAAGCTTGATAACGGCATGTTGTTTGGTATTCAATCTGTATCAAAAGGGACTGTAATTTATCTTGGTAGTGATCTGCTTTTCAGGTCTTTTTGGGAGAATGGGAAACAGATGTTTACGAATGCTGTTTTTTTGGTTAATTAGATTCTGTTGAAAGCCAATAAGTTAATGGTGAAATTATAGATCTTATTAGTTAATTATTTCCGTGTAATTTGTTAAAATCTGTTAAATATTTTGGGTTTCGTTTCTTTTTCAGTGTTTTTTGAAGATTTGAGCTTCTTTAAAGTTAAAAGTCAATATATAATTTTGTGAAATCAATATTTGACAGAATTGTATGCTTGTTTTTAATGTCATTTTAATGTCATTTAATTTTGGATGATCTTAAATTATTTATGCTCGCATATCAATTGCGTATCTTTAAGTATTATTAACTAACCTAAATTCTAACTTTTTATGAAAAAACTTTTACAAAGTTTGTTCATTTTGGCATTCATAGCGGGCTCTGCTATGGCACAAAATCGAACAATTACTGGTACGGTTACAGATAAGGAAGACGGTAAGCCGCTTCCTGGGGTAACTGTTGTAGTTAAAGGCACTAAAAATGGTACTCAAACCGGGGGTGATGGTCGATATGCATTAACTGTTCCTTCTGCTTCTGCCGAACTGATTTTCTCTTATCTCGGCTATGTTTCTCAAACGGTAAATGCTCCCGGAAACACTGTTAATGTAGTTTTGCAATCTGATTCTAAATCTTTAACAGAGGTAGTTGTAACCGCCTTGGGTATTAGCAAAACCAAGAAAACAATCGGTTATTCAGAAACTACGGTAAAATCTGAGGATATCAACAAGTCTGCTCCTGTAAGCATGCTTGGAGGCTTACAAGGTAAAGTGGCTGGGGTAACCATATCAAATACTTCGGGCTCTCCGGGTGGTTCAACCAAAATTATTTTAAGAGGTTATACTTCCATTAGTGGTGGGAACCAGCCTTTATATGTTATAGACGGTGTTCCTTTGGATAATTCAAGCATTGGATCGGATGAGAGCTATGACTTTGGTAACAATGCCAACGATATTAATCCAAACTCTGTAGAAAGCATGAGTATCCTTAAAGGATCCGCCGCTACAGCATTATACGGATCAAGAGGGTCAAACGGTGTAATTTTAATTACTACTAAAAAAGGGACTGCTGGTAAAATGGTCGTTGATTTTTCACACGCAACCACAATTACCCAAGTTGCATCTGTATTTAAGCCGCAGTCTACCTTTGGTCAGGGATGGGATGGAACATTTATTGAATCGGAAAATGGTAACTGGGGACCTAAGTATGATGGGCAAATGAGGGTTTGGGGAGCAATAGTGGATAACTCTCAACTATTGAAACCTTTTTCTTTTATTAAAAATAATGTTAGAGACGCACTAACAAATGGTACAGAGTTTAATAGCAATATTTCATTAAGCGGAGGAAGCGATAAAACTACTTACTATTTTTCTTATGGAAATGTGATGAGTGATGGTTATCTCCCTTCTGATAATGATTCGTACAAAAGGAATAACTTTACTGTTAAAGCAGCAACAACAATTGGCGATTTTAATATAGAGGGATCTGTCAATTATGTTGCTAAAACACAAAAATTTGTTGCTCAGGGACAGGCCATATCAGGAATTGGGTCTTCTTTTTATGAAGACATTCTGCAAATACCGCAGGATATTCCTATTAAAGATCTAAGAGATTACAAAAACAAATTCTTTAATGTAGATAACTATTTTACTCCTTATGCAGAAAACCCGTACTATTCTATTTATGAGAATGGTAGTCGCTACAAAAATGACCGTATTTATGGTAATGTTAATTTTGGATATACAGTAAATGATTGGTTGAAATTGCAATTCCAGCAAGGTGCAGATGTTGATAATGCAGGAGATAAGCAATGGCACAATAAAAATGCACCAACTTTAGGTAGCTACAATGATGGGGGAAATGTTGAAGGGGCAAAAAGAGCTGCAGATGTTGGTAGGGTTATAGAAGAGTCTATCAAAACATTTGAATATGATTCTAAACTAAATGCAATCGTCAAAAAAACATTCTCCGATTTCGATATTGATGGAGTAGTTGGGGTTAACTACAATGACAGGGGCTCGCGCTTTCTTACCACTGCTGTAGAAGATTTGGCAATTCCAGGGTTCTTTAGTCTTAGCAACTCGGCAAATAAACCAACAAGTACAGAAACTGAAAGACACAGAAGGCTGTTTGGTGCTTATGCTTCTGCAACGTTAGGATATAAAAATAATCTCTTCCTTACATTGGCCGGAAGGAACGACTGGTCGTCAACATTAGCAACAGGAAACAATAGCTATTTTTATCCTGCTGCGAGTTTAGCGTACGTTGTTTCTGAAGCTTTTGATATGAAAAGCACGCCAATAAGCTTTTTTAAACTTAGGGCCAGTTATGGAGAAACGGGTAGTGATACTGATCCGTACAGAGTTTTCGATGTGTTAAATGCAACCAACGTTACACTAGGCTTTGGTAATATCAGGTTTCCGGTGGCAGGCGTAGCAGGGTACTCAATCGCGAATACTTTAAATAATGTAAATCTTAAGCCTGAGCGTGTAAAAGAGTATGAATTTGGTGGTGATATCAGATTTTTGTCAGATAGAATTGGATTAGACATAGCTTATTTTAACAGATTAAGGGTTGATCAAATCCTGCCTGTTCCAATTGATCCGGCTAGTGGTTATTTATTCCAGATTTTAAACTTTGGTAAAGTAAGAGTTAGAGGTATTGAGGCTGCCTTAAATGTGAAACCGATTAAAACAACCGATTTTAATTGGGATATGACCTATACTTTTAGCAGACAGCGTAATATGGTTATGGAGCTGCCCGCTGGCTTGGATAAGGTTATTATTAATACAGCCTACGATGCAGATTTAGTAGCCATCAAAGGACAGCCACTAGGCGTTTTCCAGGCTCCTGGTCCGGAATATTCTCCTGATGGCCAGATAGTGGTAGATGGAACGGGATTTCCTGTAGTTGCCCCAACAAATAAAGAATATGGCAACATTCAGAGAGATTACTCTATGGGATTAACAAATATGTTCACCTACAAATCCTTTAGTTTGGGCTTTACACTTGATTATCAAAAAGGCGGAGTTTTCTATTCAGGAACTGCTGATTTGCTAAACTTTGTTGGTGCGGATGTTAAATCTACCTATAACGACCGCAGGCCTTTTATTGTTCCTAATTCAGTACAAAAAATTACCGATGCCAACGGAAACTTCCTGAGATATGAAGAGAACACCACTCCGATTACAGAAGGATTGATAGATGATTACTACTACCCAACAACGAATAAAGCAATGGTTTATAGTAACCGTATTCTTGATAAAACGTTCCTGAAATTAAGAGAAGCATCGTTAAGCTATACTCTGCCAAAAAGTGTTGCGAGTAAGATAGGCGCAAGCAGGGCCCTTTTTACAGTTTTTGGAAGAAACTTGATTACCTGGCTGCCTGAGTCTAACAGAACAATTGACCCAGAGGTATCTAACCAGGGGGTTGATTTGGCAAGTGAGTTTGGTGAATTTAGAACGGCTCCACCGGTAAGGTTTTTCGGAGCATCCTTAAGAGTTACATTTTAATATTTGAACGATGAAAAGAATTAATATACAATATAAACCACTGGTTTTATCAGCGCTGATTTTCTTAACGTTTGGATGTAAGAAAACACTTGATATTAATGTTGACCCTAATAACCCGCCAATAGAGCAGGCATCGCCCGAGGTATTATTTCCATCGGGGGTAATGGGGACAGCCGGAATTGTGGGCGGCGAGTTGACAATACTTGGAGGCATCTGGTCTCAGTATTGGACTCAGTCAAATGCCTCTAATCAATACAAAACGATCGATACCTATAACCTGACCAGAGTAGATCTTAACGGCCCTTATGACAGGTTGTTGTCGGGTTCTCTTGCTGATTTCAATTTAGCTATAAAACTGGCTCAGGAAAAAAGCGATTGGAGGTATAATTTAATGGCTACTGTTATGAAAGCTTATACTTATCAGGTTCTTGCTGATCTGTATGATCAGGTTCCTTATAGTGAAGCATTTCAGGGTGCAGCCAACCTACAGCCTAAGTTTGATGACGGATACAGTATATATGTTGCTTTATTGGCAGAACTAGACGCTGCATTAGCTAAAGACTTTTCAGCCCCGTTAACAACCAGTCAGGCTAAAGGTGATTTTCTTTTTAATGGCGATATGGATAGCTGGGTTCAATTTGCGAATACATTAAAATTAAAAATGTATTTAAGAATGGTAAATGCAAAGCCATCTGAAGCTCAGGCAGGAATAGCTAAGCTTTATGCCGATGGTGCTGATTTTTTAACAGCTAACGCCGGAATAGCAGAATTTGAAGGAACACCCAATAATAGTAACCCTTTCTATGAATATAATATCAGAAGGTTAAATACCACTACTAATATAAGGGCCAGTAAAACGCTAACAACCTGGTTAGTAAAAAATGGAGATTTAAGGACTGTAAATTACTTTGGAACGGCAACCCCAACGGCAATGCATCAGGGTGATTTTGCTGCAACAGCGCAGGAACAACCGTCATACTCATCTGCAACCGTTGCATCTCAGGATGCAACTGATCCTGTTTGGTTCATAAATGCTTCAGAATCTTATTTTATGCAGGCTGAAGCTTTAGAGCGTTATTTTGGAGGAGCGGGCGCAAAGGAAAAATATGATGCAGGAGTAACTGCTGCATTTACTGATGCTGCTCAGAATGGGGCGGCGTTTATTGCACCGGGAGGAAAGTATGAATATAAAAGCGCAGGATCATTTGATCAAAAACTAGAGCAAATTATTGTTCAAAAATGGGCCGCCTTACCAAGATCAGGACATACACTAGAGGCCTTTTTTGAGCAGCAAAGAACCGGCTATCCAAAAAACAGCCCGGTTTATTCAACAGATCCATCTTATGATCCGGAGAATGCAGCACTACCTAATCATAGAGGAGAATGGGTTTATGCTAAGAATGGAGTTACGGCAGGAAGATTTCCAAAAAGGCTGGTTTTTCCGGCATCTTCGAGGGATAGAAATAAAAATACCCCTGCTGAGGTTCCTATCTATACAAAAGTTTGGTGGGGTAAATAGGATATTGATTAATAATTTAGAATAGAATCATGAAAAAATATTTAAATATAATTGCTATAGGAATTTTAGTCATGACGTTTCTGTCGTGTAAAGATGATTCCTTTAACTATCCTGAAGGAACGGTTGGAAGCTCTAAAGTCACGGTATATCCTATATTAACCGTGAATGGCGATCAATATATGTTTGTGGCTAAAGGAGGTACGTATACTGAGCCTGGTGTTGTGGCCAAAGTAGGCGATGCTGTAATTGAGGTAAAAACTGACGGGCAAGTAAATACGTCAGCAGCAGCTGTTTATACGCTTACCTACTCCGCAGCAAACTCAGATGGGTTTTCTGCTTCACAAGCAAGGTATGTTGTGGTGTATGATACCAAAGCAGATGCTGCGGGGAATGACTTTTCTGGAAGTTATAAAAGAGCCGGCTTTGCAACTTTTGCTGTATGGGCTAAAGTAGCCCCCGGAGTTTATTTTATTACTAATCCAGGAGGGGCTGTAGGTAATACTGATAAGGTTGTCGCAATTAATCCGACAGGATCAACAATTCAAATACCGCAGCAGGGCTCACCAATGGGAGCTTTTAGCTCTACAGTCGGAACAATGAACGGAGGTAGTTACTCGTGGGCCTTGGTTAATGCAGGCTATGGAACTCAGGTTAGGTCATTTAGTAAACAATAATCAAAATTATAAGACATGAAAAAATACATATATATATTCTCGCTTTTTATAATATCTCTTTCTGCATGTAAGAAGGATGAGGTTATTGGTGGTACCGCTGTTCAGGATATGTCTGGCGAGTGGTGGGTGCAGGTTGAAATAGTAGATCAGGAAGGAGCTGTTTTAGAACCGTATAGTGAAGATTCCTATTATAGTTTATCTACTTATAATACGGCAGATAACTCAAACACACAGATGTGGTTTGATGATAATGAAAGCTATTGGCAAGTTAAGGGTAAAGTAAATGTGAACGTAACAGATAAAACCTTTTCTGGAGACAACGTTGCGAACCAATATTATGATAGCAAATTTAGTGTTACCAATGGGAAAATAGTAAAAGATGGAGCTATTGGTCCTGTTTCTAAGGCGGTTACTGATGCGATTTCTTTTACCGTTACTTATGATGACGATCCAGATAATCTAGTTTATCACTATAAAGGTTATCATAGAACAAAGTTCCCGGGAGACGACCATTAATTGTTATAATGAACATAAAAAAACCAGCATCAAAGGTGCTGGTTTTTTTATGTTATTTTTTCTTTTGCCAGATATTTGAAATGGGTGTTAGCATAAAGCGAGCCAAAATTATTTTGAGTCACTCCTTAAATAACACTATAATATTTGTTGCAACTTTTAATTTGCTAAAAGTGTGAATTATTTAATTAAATTAAAATTAATTCCAGTTTTTTATGTGTTTTTCAAAATATAATTCTATTTGAGGGGCCTTTTTTAACTTTTTTGCAACAAGTTTAACGGTCATTTTATTGTCATTTAATTTGTCTGTGCACAATAAAAATATGCATGCATATTAAAATCGCTATATATTAGGCGATTATTAACTAACCTAAATTTATTAATTTATGAAAAAACTTCTACAAAGTTTGTTCATATTGTTGTTTGTTGCAGGCTCTGCAATGGCGCAAGATCGAACAATTACTGGTAAGGTTACTGACAAGGAAGATGGAAAGCCACTTCCAGGAGTAACTGTTTTAGTAAAAGGCTCCAAAATTGGAACTCAAACAGGCGGAGATGGTAAGTACACAATCTCGGTACCATCGGGTTCTAACGAATTAACTTTCTCTTACTTAGGCTACAATTTACAAACATTAGCGATATCGGGTAATACCGTTAATGCAGTTCTGGAAGCCGATTCTAAATCTTTAACTGAAGTCGTTGTAACTGCTGTCGGCATTGCAAGGCAAGCTAAATCGCTTGGGTACGCTGTTACAACATTAAAAGGAGATGAATTAACAAAAGCCAGAGAATCTAACGTAGTTAACTCCCTTGCTGGTAAAGTTTCGGGTGTTAGGGTTACTTCTCAATCAGGAACAGTAGGTGGTTCTTCTAAGATCATCATCCGTGGGGCTTCTTCATTTAACTCAGGTAGTACTTCCAACCAGCCAATATTTGTAATTGATGGTTTGCCAGTGGATAATAGTTCACAACAACTTAATACCATTTCAACCAGTTCAGTTCCTCAGGGTAGTGCCGGGTCAGATTATGGAAATAGAGCTGGAGATTTAAACTCTGACGATATCGAGTCTATGACTGTTCTGAAAGGTGCAGCTGCAACAGCACTTTATGGTGCCCGTGCAAAAAATGGAGCGATAGTAATTACTACCAAAAAAGGTAAAAAGGGACAAACTACCATTACGGTAAACTCTTCAACCCGCTTTGATAATGTTTTGAAACTGCCTGACTTTCAAAACGAATATGCGCAAGGGAATCAAGGCGTATATAGCAGCGGACCAACCGTTAATAGTTCTAATTTGAACGGATGGGGACCAAAAATTAGTGAAGTGCAAGACAGAACTTTTACTAACTATCTTGGTCAGCAAGTAACACTTCAGGCATACCCGGATAACGTAAAGGATTTCTATAATACAGGGAAAACGTATATCAACTCTGTTTCTTTTGATGGCGGAGGTGAATCTGGTGATTATCGCTTCGGTTATACCAATACTACCCAGGATGGTATTGTTCCTAGCGAAAAATTGAAAAAGAATGTTATAAACTTTAATGCTGGCAGAAATGTCGCACCTGGGCTTGATGTAAGAACAAATGTTAACTATACCCGTACTGTAGCTGATGGCCGTCCGGTACAAAGTTCTAACAACCCAAGTGTACTTCAATCAATTGTTTATGGTCTTCCTAGAACAATCGATACAAAAGTGTTGAAAGACAACTATATAGATCCTGTTACAAAACAACAAATTGCCCTTACTCCAACAAGAACTGGTAACAACCCTTACTGGGTGGTTAACAATAACAATTTCTCAAACGTTGTTGATCGTGTATATGGTAATGCTATAGTAACCTATAAACCTTTGAATTGGTTAACAATTTCAAATAATTTAGGTACTGACTTTTACAACGAATTCAGAAGAGGGGTTACCAGACAAGGAACAATTGGATCTTTGACAGGTGATTTCTATGCTGCAAATATTTATAACAGAATCATTAACAATGATCTCTTGCTTACTGTTGATCAGAAGTTAACAGAAGATCTAAGTTTAAAAGTAATTGGTGGCTATAACGTTTTTGAAAGCTTTTACCGCAGGGACCTTTCGGATGCTCAGCAATTAATAGCAGATGAGTTATATAATTATGCGAATGCAGGAAGTGTGGTTACCACAAATACTTCAAATCAGAAACGCATACAAGGTGTATATGGTGATGTGGGTTTATCTTACAAAGATTATTTGTTCTTAAACGTTACAGCAAGAAATGACTGGTCGTCTACTTTACCTGTACACAACAATTCATATTTTTACCCATCGGTAAGTTCGAGCTTTGTATTTAGCGAATTGCTGCCAAAGAGCGATTGGTTTAACTATGGTAAGTTAAGAGCAAGTTATGCTAATGTAGGTAGTGATACTGACCCTTATCAGGGCGTGTTCCAATATACCCCAATTAGTGCAGCATTTGCTCAATACGGTTATGGTTCTACATTCCCTTTCAATGGAGTGCTGGCCTTCAGTAGTCCTTCTACTATTCCGAATCTTAACTTCAAGCCACAAAATCAGGCTTCTTATGAATTTGGTACTGAATTGAGATTTTTAAGAAGTCGTGTTAATTTGGATGTAACGTATTACAATACCAATACTTCTGATCAAATTGTAAGGCTTCCACTACCGCAATCAACTGGTTACTCTACCATATTATTGAATGCAGGTTCTGTGAAAAATTCGGGTGTTGAGGTTACTTTAGGTTTAATTCCGGTAAAAACTCAGGATTTTACCTGGAATATGGATCTTAACTTCTCTAGAAACGTACAGAAAATCGAATTGCCTTCAAATCTTGCATCTTACTCATTGGCTAGCGGATGGAGCGGACTTTCTATCAAGGCGGAGTCTGGTAAATCATTTGGTATTTATGGAACTGCCTGGTTAAAAGATGATGCCGGGAATCTGGTTATTGATCCAGCTACGGGATTAAGAAAAACTGTGAATGACAAAAGGCTAGGTAATATGAGTCCTGATTGGTTAGGTGGAATTAACAATACCTTCTCTTACAAAGGAGCTTCATTAAGTTTCCTTATTGACATCAGAAAAGGGGGGGTAATTTATTCTAATACTGTTTCCTCATTAAGAACAAGTGGTTTAGCTAAAGAAACTTTGCTAAACAGAGGAAGAGTATTTATTGAGAAAGGAGTTGTGGCTTCTGGAAGTACTTTTGTGCCAAATACAGTACCAGTAACAAGTATGCAAGATTACTGGGCACAATATACCACTACAAATACTGAAGCAAACATCTTTGATGCTTCTTATGTGAAACTTAGAGAGGTAAGATTGTCATATCAAATTCCGGCTAAAGTATTCCAAACAAGTGTTAAATTTATTAAAGGAGCCGAGATTGGTTTAGAAGGCAGAAATTTATGGATCATCAAGGATAACGTTCCTCACATTGATCCTGAGGCTAACTTCTTCGGAACAGAGAGTGTTGCTGAAGGGGTTGAGTTTAACTCAATACCATCAACAAGAACCATTGGTTTCAATATCAGACTTAAGATTTAATGAAAATGAAAAAAATTATATATACGTTTAGTGTCTTGACCATGTTGTTGACACTATCTTCATGCAAAAAATATCTGGATATAAATAAAAGTCCAAATACAGCTGAACAGATTGACCCGAAGTTGCTATTCTCTTATGCAACTGTAGCTTATATTAATTTAAGGTCAAGCGGTGATTTATACATCCCAATTGGATTAGCGAGTCAGGCGTTAAATGCCGGTGGAAATAACCCTACTGGCTGGTCGGGTGGTGATCCCAGTGCCGATATTTATACTTTTTCTTCAAACTTTTACAACAATACATGGGTATCATTGTACGTTAGGGGTGGAGCAAACCTTCAGCAGGCGATAAGGCTTTCAGAAGCGGCCTCTCCTGTAAATAATAATGCTGCAGCACAAAGTAAAGTATTGTTGGCGATGATGGTTTACGACATCACCACTACCTTTGGAGATGTTCCATTTACAGAAGCATGGAAAGCAGAGATTCTATATCCTAAGTTTGACGATCAGAAAACAGTGTTGGAAGGAACACTTACACTTCTTGATCAGGCGTTAGCACAGTTTGATGAGGCAAGCCCATTAAAAATCGGAGCTAATAACGATGGTTATGATTTGCTTTATAAAGGAGATATTGCTAAATGGAAAAGGCTAGCTAAATCTTTGAAACTACGTACTTTATTAACAATGGTTGATAAGGATCCATCTAAAGCTGCGGCTATTGGAGCATTGGTAGCTGATGCACCTTCGATGGTTAATGGTGTAGTTGATAATGTTGCCATACCATACCAGGATGTACCTAATAAGAGAAACCCGAAATATGCAATCAGCCTTCAATACAATGGTGGAAAGAATTTCTTCTTCGCTAGTAAGCCAGTTGTTGATATTATGAATGCAGCTCCATCAGCTGACCCTCGTCTTCCGAAGTTTTTTGATAAACCTGCCGGACAAGCAACCTACATTGGTGTGGTACCTGGAGCAGATGCTGTAGATGCTATTAATCCAAGAATCGCGGCTACTTTGCACTCTCCTGCTGCACCAGAAGTGATGTATACTTATCAGGAGCAATTGTTTGCTGAAGCTGAAGTATATGCAAGAGGTTTAGGTGTAGCTGTAGATTTGGTTAAGGCTAATACGTTATTTAAACAAGGACTTGTTGAATCATGCAAATTCTTCGGAGTTGGTGGTACTGATGCAAGTACTTTCTCAGGAGCTTTTCCTGCGTTTACTAGTCAAGCCAATGCTGTGTTAACAATTCATGAGCAGCAATGGGTTGATAAAATGGATCGTGGTCTTGATGGCTTTACTCAATGGAGAAGATCTGGACCAGACGGAAGCGAAGTTCCTGTACTGACCTTACCAATAGGTGCGCCTGCTGGCCCAATATTTAGGAGATATGAATATCCGGTTACGAATGAAATATCGAACAATCCTAATGCACCAAAAACAATTGTTAGGTATAACGAAAAAATGTGGTTTGATTTATAATAGAAATATGAAAAAGCTTATAATATTACTCTCTCTGACTGCTGTGTTTTTCCTGCAGTCATGTGAAAAGAAAGGCCCTGGAGATAACTATGATTTCAGTAATAGCCTCCCTGCTTATGTTGCATTAACTAGTACAGCAGCAAAGACTATTAAGGAAGGTGCATCAGGTACATTCACATTTAGTGTAAGGACCGCTATTCAGCAAACGATAACAGTTAAATACAAAGTTGAAGGAGCATTAAATTTACCTGATCAAACCGTTACATTTGCCAGAGAAGCGATGACTTCTGTAGCAACAGTTACAGTTCCAGCCGGAGTTATTGTTGCTCCTGCAACTACTGCCACTGCTACATTAACTTTAGTAAGTGCTACTACAGCGGATGGAAATGCTTTAACTATTGGTTCTAAAAATGATGCTGCTACTCAAAAAGTAACAATCAACATTACTAAATAGAGGTTAAAGATTAACGTAAGGGTTGTTCAATTTATTGAACAACCCTTTTTTATGGATTAAATTTTAATTAGAGAAAGGCTTCCCTATTACTATTGCCCGGTTATCCTCAATATGCCCAGCAGGGAAATTAAACCATACCGGATATTCATATTCCTTCACTACCTCCCAGATCACTTCTTCAGGCGATTGTCCAAAATGAATTTTCTCATCCGGTAATTCATTAAACGCGCCAACAATTAATCCTTTCAGTTTGGCCAGTTTTCCTGCCCGTTTCAACATGCGCATCATACGGTCTATTGCAGCCGGACGCTCCCCAATATCTTCGATGAATAAAATCTTATCGTCGTAGTCTATTTCAGAAGAAGACCCAATTGTCATTACCAATAAAGTTAGGTTGCCGCCAATTAAAATCCCTTTCATATCCCCTTTTCGGTTCAGCACAGAAGGTTGGTAGTTATAGCTGATTTCCTCACCAAACAATGCAGCCTTCAAAGAAGCTAATGATTCAGGTGTAGCATCATCAAAGGTATAAGGCATCTGCCCATGAATGCTTTGAATACCAAATTGAGCATATACATGGCAAAGCAATACTGTGATGTCGCTGAAACCTACCAGCCATTTCGGATTTTCAACAAATAGACTAAAATCAAGATTATCTATTATCCTGATACAACCATAACCCCCTCGTCCGGCAATGATCGCTTTTACAGATGGGTCATCTAAAAAGCCTTGCAGGTCCTCTGTACGTAGGGTGTCATCGCCTGCAAACTGATGATATTAAGCATTCACAGTCTTTCCTATAATAACTTCCAAACCCCAGGATTCGAAGAGCTGTATAGATGAATCTATGTTTTTTGGAAGTTTGCTTGCCGGACAAACTATTGCAATTTTGTCACCTTTTTTTAAATATGCTGGCTGTTTAATCATTAATAAAACACTTATCTTTGACAAAATAATAAAAATAGTTTTGGATAACAGTAAAATAAAGAGATATACCGTTACGGCTGCGCTGCCCTATACAAACGGACCAGTACATATTGGGCATTTAGCCGGTGTTTACCTACCTGCTGATACCTATGTAAGGTATTTGCGCTCTAATAAAAGAGATGTAAAGTTTATTTGCGGATCTGACGAAAATGGGGTTCCCATTACGCTAAAGGCCAAAAAGGAAGGCACTACGCCTCAGGCTATAGTAGATAAATACCATAAAATTATTGGCGATTCATTTAAAGAACTTGGTGTTTCTTTCGATATTTATCACCGCACATCTTCATTAATGCACCATCAGACTGCGTCAGATTTCTTTGAAACCCTTTATAATAAAGGTGTTTTTACTGAAGAAGTTACCGAACAGTATTATGATGAAAAAGCACAAACCTTTTTGGCCGACAGATACATTACCGGTACCTGCCCTAAATGCGGAAATGAAAACGCTTATGGCGATCAGTGTGAAAATTGCGGAAGTACTTTAAATGCAACGGATCTTATCAATCCAAAATCTACTTTATCTGGAGAGAAGCCTGTAAGGAAAGAAACAAAAAACTGGTTTTTGCCCCTTGATCAATATGAGGATCAATTAAGAACTTATATTGAAAGCCATAAAGAATGGAGACCAAATGTATACGGACAATGCCAAAGCTGGTTAAATGCCGGTTTACAGCCCCGTGCGATGACCAGAGACTTAGATTGGGGTATTAAAGTTCCGGTTAAAGGTGCCGAAGGTAAAGTTTTGTACGTATGGTTTGATGCACCTATTGGCTATATTTCGGCTACAAAAGAGCTATTTGAATATGCTCGTTTGGGCATCTGGAACCCTAAAGCCGAAGAATATTACATTAACCAAAACGAGGTAGAAAATGGCAACTGGGAACAATACTGGAAAGATGATGAAACCAAGCTTGTTCACTTTATAGGTAAAGATAATATTGTATTCCACTGTGTTATTTTTCCGGCAATGTTAATGGCTCATGGCGATTATATATTGGCTGATAATGTACCTGCAAATGAGTTTCTGAATCTGGAAGGCCAAAAAATATCGACTTCCAAAAACTGGGCGGTATGGCTTGATGAATACCTGGTTGAGTTTAAAGACAAACAGGATGTTTTACGCTACGTTTTAACGGCTACAGCTCCCGAAACAAAAGATAACGACTTTACCTGGAAAGATTTTCAGGCAAGAAATAACAATGAACTGGTTGCCATTTTAGGTAATTTCATTAACAGGGTGGTAGTTTTAACGCATAAATATTTTGGAGGTAAAGTTCCAACATGTATGACTATCACACCAGAAGATAAGCAGGTGATTGATGACCTGGCTGCATATCCTGCAAAAATAAGTGCTTCGATTGAAAATTATCGTTTCAGAGAGGCTTTGGCTGAGGTAATGAATGTTGCACGCTTAGGCAATAAATACCTTGCAGAAACCGAGCCATGGAAGGTAATTAAAACAGATGAAGATCGTGTACGTACCATCCTGAATATCAGTTTGCAAATTGCTGCCACCATAGAAATACTGATTGAGCCGTTTTTACCTTTTACTGCCGATAAATTGCAGAAAATGCTTAATTACGGTGGCCATTTATGGGAAGATGCAGGTAAAATGGGTTTATTGAAACGCGGCCACGAGCTTAACGAGCCTGTGTTGCTGTTTGATAAGATCGAAGACGAAACGGTACAAGCTCAAATAGATAAACTTAACAAAAGCAAAGCCGATAATGTTGCGGCAACAGCAATCGTAGAGCCTGCTAAAGAGAACATTCAGTTTGAACAATTTACAGCAATTGATATCAGGGTAGCTACAATTATTGCGGCAGAAAAGGTTGAGAAGACCAAGAAGCTATTAAAGCTAACGCTTGACACTGGTATTGATCAACGAACTGTTGTTTCGGGCATTGCCGAGTATTACAAACCAGAAGAAATAATAGGACAGCAAGTTAGTTTGGTTGTAAACCTGGCTCC
>Ga0157371_10000883_pt1 | contig 33788 bp, 65 predicted proteins | sample C45metaG_FD_113462 | JGI IMG/M metagenome (GOLD analysis project Ga0157371, IMG submission 113462) | Corn rhizosphere microbial communities from Kellogg Biological Station, Michigan, USA - C4-5 metaG | ecosystem: Host-associated > Plants > Roots > Rhizosphere > Soil | place: USA: Michigan... | reverse complement strand
TGGTGGCCTGTCGGGCGCGCTTGACCTCGCGGCGGCTGGCGGTCTTGAGGTTGCGGATGCTGCTGGTATTGCGGCGACGGCTATCCAGACGTTCAACCTTGAGGGTTCGGACATGTCGCATGTGGCTGACCTGTTGGCGGCTGGTGCGGGTAAGGCGATGGGCGATGTCACTGATCTGTCTGCCGCACTGAATCAGACCGCTCTGGTCGCGAACTCGACGGGACTTTCGATCGAGGAGACGACGGCGGCACTGTCTGCGTTCGCGTCTCAGGGGCTGCTTGGTTCTGATGCGGGTACGTCGTTCAAGACGATGCTCGGTGCACTCACGCCGAACTCTGCGAAGGCTGCGGATGAGATGAAGCGTCTGGGTATCTCGGCGTACGATGCGGGCGGCAATTTCATCGGCCTTGAAGCGTTTGCCGGTCAGCTCAAGACTCAGATGTCCGGGCTTACCGATGAGCAGCGCAACGCGTCACTCGAGATCATGTTCGGTTCCGATGCTGTTCGCGCTGCGACGGTTCTCTACTCTGAGGGTGCTACTGGCATCGCGGAGTGGACGGACAAGGTAAACGACTCTGGGTATGCGGCTGAGACTGCGGCGACGCGTCTCGACAACCTGATTGGTGACTGGGAAGCGTTCACGGGCGCTCTCGATACCGCGTTCATTTCGATGGGTGAGGGTGCTGACGGGCCGCTTCGGTTCTTCGTGCAGCAGCTCACGGCTTTGGTCGACGGGTTCAATGGTCTGCCGGATTGGGCGCAGAATTTGGGGCTCGGTCTTGCCGCCGCTGCTGCCGGTGCTGGTCTGGTTGGTGGTGGTATCTTGCTCGCCATTCCGAAGGTCAACGATCTGCGGGAGGCATTGATTGATCTCGGCTTCGACGGTGACAAGGTTCTGGGCAAGCTGGGCAAGTTTGCAAAGCTGGGTGGCGGGTTTGTAGTAGGTTTCGCGGCTGCGGCTGCTGGCCTGGACCTTCTGCGTCAGGCCATGGAGAACATGGGCGACTCGGCTGAGGTCACTGACAACAAGCTGGCCTCTGCTTCGACTTCGGCTGAGGTTCTGAACGCCGCGCTTGGTAAGGGGTTTGGTTCGTCGCAGGACATCAAGATCGCCGAGAACGCGGTTGGTGGCCTGGCGAAGATGCTGGATCTTGCGAAGAGTGGCGCCCAGGCTACGGCGAAGGACATGTCTGGGGTTGTCGCGGCGGGCGAGGCTGTGATGAAGCTGGGCGGTGAGCTGGGTGAATTGGCTGGTTCGGATCTGCCGGCTGCTCAGGATGCGTTCCGGTTGCTGGCTGAGGATGCTGGCCTGACTGATGAGCAGATGTTGACGTTGCTCGACAAGATGGAGCCTTTCAAGAAGGCGCTGACGGAACAAGCGACTGCTGCGGGTGAGACTGCTGATGAGCAGACACTTCTTACTCTCGCGATGGGCGAGGGCGAGACGGTTGCTACTACCGCCGCAGATTCGTACATGGAGCAGGCTGACGCGGTTGCTGAACTTGAGTCGCAGTTCATGGATCTCATCGAGGCGATCGACAAGGCAAACGGCATGAACCGTGACGCCGTGACAGCCAACATCGACTATCAAGACACACTTCGAGATGTCGACGAGCAGATCCGAAACATCAACGATGGCGTGGAGGGGTTCGCCCGAGGTCTGGATATCTCGACTGAGGCTGGCGCGGCCAACAAGGAGATGCTGGTTGGCCTGTCTGAGGATGCGTGGAATGCGGCATCGGCTCAGCTTGAGTTGGATGGTGATACCGCGGCGTTTACTGCGACTCTCGAGGCTCAACGGCAGAAGCTGTATGACGCTGCCATTCAGATGGGTGCGAGCGAGGAAGAGGCGGCAACGCTTCGCGACACGCTTTTGAGTATGCCCGATAGTAAGACGATTCAGGTTCTTGCTGAGACGTCGGCGGCACAGTCCAAGGTGAACGGCCTGTGGGATAGCCTCAATAATCTCGCTGGGCGCACCTGGAATATCCCTGTGTCGACCACTGTGGTTGGCGAGGGAACTGTTCTCAAGCCAGACGGAAACGCGAACGGCGGCTTCTACTCCGGTGGCGTGAAGACGTTCGCTGGCGGCGGGTTTGAGCCGGGCATCTACCCATATGCGCAGGGCGGCATTCACAAGTTCGCTGAGGAGTACGACGAGGCATATATCAGCCTTGATCCTGCACGCAAAGGACGGTCTGAGGCCGTCTGGGTGCGTACCGGTCAGGAGTTGGGAATGTTCGGTCAGGGCCAGGCTGCTCAGACTCCCGCCGCACTCCCACCGATCAACGTGATCTTGGGCACCAAGGGCGGTATTGATCTGTTGCAGTACGTGGATGTTCGTATCGAGCAGTCAAATGACAGCTTGGGTTCTGGTTTGAGGGGGCGTTGATGGATTTTCGTTTGCGTCTCGGGGGCCTTGAGTTTGTTGGTGGTGCGGGCAGTCCGCGGTACACGGTTGCCGCTATCTCTGGTCTTGAGAGTGTCGGGATTCGCAGGGAGAACACTGAGCGGCCTAATGCGCACGGTTCCTTCCCTGCACCCGGTTACTTCGAGTCTCGCCGCATCTCATGGTCGGGGCTAATCCTGACCGAGAACGAGGGGGAGCAGGACCATGCGGTTCGTTCGCTCGCGGGCATCCTGGGTGGTGGGACTGGTCGTCTCACCGCCCAGGGAACTTCATCGGTCTGGACCGACGTGCAACGGGTTTCGGTGGAGTCTCAGATTGTCACTCCGGGAACAGTCGGGTCCTACTCGGTCTCGGTTGAGGCGCCCGATCCTTTCCTTTACGGGGAGACGGTGAGTTTCGGTCCCGATGTTTCAGTGACGGTACACCACCACGGGAACACGAATGCGGCACCTGATGTGACGGTCACTGGCACGATGCCTTCCGGGTATCGGGTGAATGGTCCGGGTGGTGCGCAGTACATCGTTTCTCAGGCTCTGACCTCCGCTGTGACCCACAGGATCGATTTCAACACGGGGTGGCTGTACCGGAACGGCGTTCTTCAGCAGGGCGCGGTGTCGCGTGCGGAGACGTTCGTGATTCCTCCCGGTGTCGCTTCCGCGATGTCGTTGACGCCGGTCTCTGGTTCAGGGGTCTTGACGGCGAAGTTGACTGACACATTCTCCTAGGGGGTTCCCATGTGGGAGACGTGGATTCATAACACTCGTTCAGGTTCCCCGGAGTTCATGCTGAAGTCGGGTCGGCCTTTGGCTTCGGCGCGGTGGACGAGGGTGCTTGGGTCGAAGGGGTCTGGTTCGCATACTGTTCTGTTGCGTGATGCGGGGATTCCGAAGTCGATGGTTGGGGAGATCACTCGCGGCAACAAGTACACGATCGTGCAGCGGTGGAGCGAGGACAACCATGTTGCGTATGCGGGTGTAATCCGGAACCGGAAGTTCTTGGCCTCTGGTTCAGCGCTGGTCTTGAGCTCGAACGAGTTGAGGGAGGCGGTCCTCGGAACTCGATACCCCTACGGTGTCAACGAGTACAACCCGTCCACCGGGGTGCTGAACATTGTGGCGCGCTCGCGGACTGCTGCATTGCGTGCTGTGCTGCTGGCAGCGACGAAGAGCGGTTCCGTGTCGGGGTGGGAACTTCCGATCGATATCCCTGCCGATGCGGCGGGGCCGTTCAATGCGTCGTGGCGGCATGAGGAGAAGCTGACCACTGAGGACCTGTTGACTCAGATCGAAGCGGATGGCGTCGAGACTGACTTCCGCCCGTATATCGATTCGGCGGGCTACTTGCGCTATCAGGCGATATGTCAGGTTCGGATCAGTTCGGGCACGCCTTTTCTACTACCAACTCAGGCGCCTCGATCCATCGTCCTTGGGCTGACGGTAGAGGAAGACTACGTGGGCCAACGGACAGGCCTGCTCGGTTTCGGCAAGGGGCGAGGACAGGACACGCCGTTCAAGTTTGCGCCGACGACGGGTGATGGCATCGGGGATCTTCCTGTGATGGATTCTGACGAGGCCTTCCCGGACATTTCGGACCTGACTCGACTGCAGACCGCGACGAACGTTCTGTTCGCTGCGAAGAACAAGCCCACCGAGCAGTGGGATTACAGCTTGTATATCGGCGAGGTGGGTGCTGCCATGGCAGCGCCGGGTGCGATCCATGACCTACATGTTTTCGGTAGCGAGTTCATTAGTGACGGTTCTCATCCGCAACGAGTCATCTCGTTGTCTGGTGATCTGAGCAATGTTGTGAAGCCGGGGGTGCAGTTCTATGGCTGATGATCTGAACAGGAAGTTTCAAGCTCAGCTGGACGAGATGAAGCAGGAGATTCGTCGACTGCAACGAACTAACCCGCTCGAGGCCGCATCGGTGACATCGGGCAGGGTCCGGTTCATCGGCGGTCAGTTGCGTGTCGATTCGGGTGGGAGCGTCGTGATTGTGGGCACGCTCGCGATCGACGGTACAACGACCGTCACTGGAACTTTCACTGTCTCTGGGCCGTGGAATCTGACGGGCGCGGGGACGATCTCTGGCAACGTGACGATCACTGGCAATGTGACGTCGACGGGCACGTTGACGCAGAACGGCCCGTGGAACATGAATGGCGCGGGGACGATCGCCGGGAACGTTACTCAGACTGGCAACACAACGATGACCGGTAACTTCACTGTCACGGGTGGCGGCAAGATCACGGTCGGCTCGATGACCATTGATCCGAACATTTCGGGTGGTGCGATCGCGTTCGCGAATGGTGCTCAGGTGTTCACTGATGGTTCGACTATTCAGGTCTACAAGGGTAACGGGGTTGTGCAGATCAGCGACACCGAAGCGAAGTTGCAGGTTGGCGGCACGGGCGTCCGAGTCACTTCGGGTCACGTCTATACAACCGGAGTTGCGACCAAGGCCGTTGGTACGGTCGCGGGCGGATTTGTCAGCGCTATGGTCTACGACGCTGGTGAGATGAAGCGTCTGATCTAGGCGAACTCGGGGCAGTAGTTGATGATCGCCCCACTCAGGATCGCACTGGTGTCGTAGTAGGCGCCGGTCGACGGGTGGGCCGTTTCTCCATCTACTACGCGCACGTCTTCGAGCGCGGTCCCTGCTTCAAGCTGTCGGCAGGCTTCGTGTCCGGCGTCGATGAGTTGCTGGTCGGTGGCGTTGCCGATTTGAGTCTCGGGGAGAATCGTGTCGCGCACGTACTCGAGGAACTTGGCGTCCGGGCTGTCGGCTTCCGAAGCTGGCTTTTCCGCAACCAAGGGGGCCGACGTTCCTTCAGGCTCCGCGGTTTCGGTCGCGACCGGCGCTGTGCGTTCGCCTTCCGTGCCATCTGGACCGCTCGCACACCCAGTAAGTGTTAGGGCTAGCAGGACCGCAAGTGCGGCTGTTACCTTCTTCACATCAACTCCTTACCGAGTTGGTCATGGCCCCGGACAGCTGAACCCTGTTGCGGGGTTTCTTCGTGCCCTGATCGTACATCTGTTTTCACGCCCCGACTAGGGGCGTTTTGTGTTTGGAGGGCATCACATGGCCGCTGTGACAGGTAACGCCAAGTTCTTTGGGGGTGTTGCGCCTCTACCTCTGGATTTCACGTTGATTCTGAAGCCGTCTGGTCCTGGTTTCAATGGTGCGGGTAGCTTCTGGGGTCCGCCCGTTGAGGCCAAGCCGAACGTGAACGGAAACTTCACGTTCGATGTGCAACCGACGATCGGTTTGGCGCCGCATGTCTGGTACGAGATTTCGTCTCGCTGGCTAGATTCGGCGGGCAATTTTGTGGGCCGCGATTTCCCCGGGTGGCGGGTTGAGGTTCCCAATGGCGGCGGCACCCTGTCTGACCTTGTCACGGTTACCGGTCGCCCTAGCGGGCAGATCTGGATTGGCCCGGACGCCCCACCGAACCCTGGCAGGTACACCGGGTGGATTGACAACTCTGCACCCGTGCCCGACTCGGGCATGCCCTATTACGAGTGGGAGTGATCGATGACTTGGATTCTTAAGGGGCATATTTCTGTCGCGTCGGATGTGACGACCGCGGGGCTGATTTCTTCGCCGGTCTCGCTGACTCGCGCGGCGTTGGACGCCGTGTTGAACGCGCTTGTTCCGCCGCTGGTCGAAGACTACGCCGAGGACATCGTTCCACCGATCGTCTATCAGGTGATGGGTGAGAACCCTGCGATTGCTGCCGCTGCTGTTGCTGCGGTTGCGAACGCCCTGACGACGGTGATGGGCGCTTCGAAGTGCGTGCATCTCGAGTCTGGGGTGTGGGTATGGGACGGGCCAAGCGGACCACTTGCCACGCACTATCTGCTACCTGACGACACGGGCACTCTCGTCGCCCGCCCAACCCTGTTCCCGCGCCCCTCTGTGAGCGCGCCCGCACTTGAATGGTAGGAGACACCGATCATGGCTGAAGCAAGCAACACTCTCATCACCCGCGCGCAGGTCACAAGCGTTCTGACTCCCGCTACCGGTCGCAAGGCTCTTGTCCTGGATGGTTCCACGATTGAGCTCGGCGACACCGGGCAGCGTGACATCTCAGGTCTGTTCATCGCGGGGCGGGTCACGTCCGGCCAGGTTGTTGTCCAGCGTGTCGGCAACGTCGTCACGTGGATCTTCAACGCCGTACTGTTCCCAGCCGAGGTGATCAGCAGCGGCTGGCAGATCCTCGACGGCACTCCGGGAACTTTCGCGGCGTTCACGCCCGAGTACGGCGCGATGACGACAAGCCTCATTCAGAGTTCGACGGAGTACCACGCCCGAGCAGTGGTGCCCCCTTCTGGCAACGTCGCCTTCCACTATGCCGAGTCGGGTCAGGCTTGGACCGGTTCGTTGTCGTTCATCACGTCGCGCCCGTGGCCGACAAGCCTTCCTGGTGTCGTGCGCGGTCAGCCGGTGGGTGTCTGATGGTGGATCTCAACTTTCTTGGGGTCACTGATGCCCGCGAACTGACCGAAGAGGGCAAGCGTGTAGTCGCGAAGTCCTTCATCCCTTGGGGTGAGTCCATTGGTAGTCAGACGCCGGCTCGCGCTGGTCTTCGGTCTGGAATTTGGACTCCTCCCGTGTACCGTCCTGATGCTCCTGCAACGTTCCGCATTCGTGGCGAGATCGCCGCTGGGCTTTTCGCTGAGCAGGACGTTGAGATTGTCTGCATAGGCGATTCGAAGACGAAGGGTTCGTCCACTGGTGGCGGCAAACAGCCTGAACGTTCATGGCCAGGTGTTGTCAGGCGCGCGTTGGGTGCGGTTGAGGGTTTCATCGTCGCGGCGCCTGCGAATGAAGATGACCGCTGGAACCCGACGAACATGGAACGCGGGACTGACGTCAACCTTGATGGTCTTGGGACTATCAACGGAGCGTCACCTTCAGTGTTCTCGTTTACGTACAGCGAAGCACACACCGGTGGGTCTTTCTGGATCTACTCCGCTGCGGGTGCGACGGTTACGATCACTGTCGATGGTGGCTCGGGTCAGTCGATCTCCGTGCCTGCTGGTGGCTCATACCGGCAGATCACTCCGACTGTCTCAGGGAACACCTCACACACCTACGCACTGACAACTTCGGGCGCCATCCGGGTGTATGGGTTCCGGCCTACTTTCTCGGTCGCCCGGTTGAAGATCACCAACCTGGGGCGTCCTAGCTCCGCGGCGACTAGTTGGGCGACGGGTTCTGGTGGTGCGATTGGCCTGTGGAGCGGGTTTCGTACCGTCATCTCTGATCCTGACGTGATCCTGTGTCAGCACGGCACGAACGGTGCATCGGGTGGTGGCATCCCTGAACTGTTCGCACAGATCGTCGGTGTCACTGACCTGGCTGTGGTGATTGCTCCCGGTGGTATCGGGACGACACCGGATACCCAGTTCGGGCCGATGTATCTGGCGGTGTGGGATCAGGCTGATCTGCACAACCTGCCGCTCGTCGACAACGCAACAGTGCTCGGAAACTCCGACGAGGCCACCGCACGGGGCCTCATGGCTGACACCGTGCATGAAAACCGTCGGGGTCAGGCGTGGGTTGCTTCGGCGATCCTGCATCTCCTCGACGTCACCTGAGACTAAGGAGACCCGATGACTGTATGGCCGAACGGTTCAACATCGAAGCCGTACGTCTCGAGTGCGTTCGGTCCACGTCGCGCACCCATCGCGGGTGCGTCGACGTATCACCGGGGGACTGACTTCTCGCACACGTTCAGCATCATCCGGGCGGTGGCGTCAGGTCAGGTGAAAATCGCTGGCACACCGCCCGGTTGGTCTGGTGGCGGCATTCAGGTGTGGGTGCAGCACGAGGGTTTCTTCACGAAGTCGCTGCATTCTTCGTCGGTGCTCGTGAAGGTGGGGCAGTGGGTTCGCGAGGGTGACCCGCTGTGCATCATGGGGCGCACTGGCACGGCAACTGATACTCATCTGCATTTTGAGCTCACCCCTGGCAACGTCCACTACTCGAACACGGGGCAGGTTGACCCTGTCGCGTTCATCGCTAATCGCATCTCGGCGCCCGCATCTGGTGGCGCCTCTAACCCAGGAGAGTGGGACGAAATGGCCACCAAACAGGAAGTCGCGGACGCAGTTGTTATGGCGCTGACGACGTACGGTGCCGGGCCGGGGAACCGGAACATGTTCGACACTTTGAAGTACCTTGCAGACATCACGGCCCAGCGCGCCACAAAGAAGGACGCGGCAGACGCGGTTGTCGAGGTTCTGACCGGGTACGGCGCGGGTCCAGGCAACCGCAACATGTTCGACTCGCTCAAGTTCCTGGCGGGTCTTGCTGCTGAGGTTGGTGCTGCCCCGGCTCTGACGGAAGCTCAGCTCAAGGTGATCGCGGATGCTGTGGCGAAGCAGGTCGGCAGTGCGGTGAAGCTTGACTATGCGGCTATCGCGAAAGCTGTGAACGACGACGCAGCCAAACGGCTTTCGAGCTGATGCGGTGGTTGTGGCGGGCGTCGATCTGGCACCCGGATGCGATACCTGTCACGGAGGGTTCGACGTCACGTGAGATGAAACGGATCGTCCTGCCCATCTTTGATGCGCTAGTTGTCCTGATGGGGTTCAATGCGATCCGCAACGGGATGCCGTCGTTCGATCTCGTGTACGACCCGAACATTGTGCACATGGCGTCGTGGGTGCTGTGCCTGTCGGGTGTCACCGCTTTCATCGGACTTGCTATCCCACGGCTCTGGTATCTGGAAGCGGCGGGGAAGCTCGCGATGGTTCTGGTGCTGGGCGGGTATGCGGTGGCCGTGTGGGTTGCTTACGTGCAGGGCGACGGGGGCCGCGGATTCGTGGCGGCAGGTCTCACCGCCTTGCTTGCCCTGCCCATGTGGAATCTTGCACGCCTTGGTCGCGAACGGTTGGCGCGGACGCGTGGACGTGAGAAACGTCGCCGGCTGAAGCAGTTGGACGGTCGGTTTACGGAAGGCGAGAGCTGATGGATTGGGGCACGATTTGGACGACGGCGGGTTCGATCGTCGCCACGTTCATCGGTGCCTACTTTCTGTTCCGCAACAAGAAGGTCGACAAGCAGATCAAAGACGCTGAGGTGGGTGCGACCGCTGAGGATGCGTTCCTCAAGGGTCAGGTCGCTTTCCAGAAGTACGTCGATGACGTGGTGAGCCGTGAAGTTTCAGCCGCTGTCGCCGACTTCCAAATCCGTCTCACTGACATGGAAGTGCGGTTGACGGCGGTGCAGCTCGAGTCGCACGAGATGAACGATGCGGTGCGATCCCGCGAAACCGAACTGTGGCTGTGGAACATTCATGGCCGTGCTGGCGAGATCCCCGAACTGCCTATGCCGATTTTGTCGCGTCTGGGTATCAGTCACCTGGCTGGAAGGCCACCAAAAACTCAAGGAGAAACACTATGAGCACCCCTATTCCTACCCCCAGTCAGACGCCGAACGTCGTGGTTGCTGACCCGCGTGTGCGTCGGGTCGCCAACGTGATCATCGGTATCGCGCTGGTCGTGTTCCCCACTGCCGCCGTCCTCGATGGCGCGAGCGTCGATCTCGACTTCTCGCAGTGGCTCATTCCCGCAACCGCAGTGACCAGCTTCCTTGCCGGAATCTTCGGCCTCGCGGTCACTGCACCCAACGTCCCCTCGAAGAACGCGGAGGTCTGATCATGGCTGTTTCGGCTTTCGTCTTTGGACAGTTCCTTGACCACCTCGCACAGAAGCGCATCGACCTTGACACGGACACGATCAAGGTTGCGCTGACGACGTCGGCGTTCACCCCCGCACAGGACACGATGGACTATTTCAACGATGTCACGAATGAGGTGACGGGTACGGGGTATACGGCTGGCGGTGCAACGCTTTCGTCTGTGACGTGGGCGTACACGGCTGGCACGAACACGTGGAAGTTTGATGCGGCGGACGTGTCGTGGCCTACGTCGACGATCACCGCGCGGTATGCGGTCATCTACGTGGAGACTGCTGGCGCGTCTTCCACTGACCCGCTGATCGCCTACGTGGACTTCGGTGCTGACGTGTCGACCACTGCTGGCACCTTCTCGATCGTGTGGGATTCGCAAGGTATTTTCACGGTAACGGTATCTTAAACAATCGGGAATGTAGAATGGATGTATGAAGATAGCATCCAAAAAGATCACTCAGGACGAGACGGGCCAGTGGTGGTACAACAACTCCAACGGCTCTCGTACGCGCACAAAGGTCCAGGTCTGCCACCACTGCGGCGCCGAGTTCGTTCCATTCCCCACCGGTGCACCAAAGCAACACTGCACTAGGCAGTGCTACTGGGCTTGCCGCAAGACAGGGCGCCATATCGCTGAGTTCCCCCGCAAGCGGGCCGAAGATAGTCACCGCTGGAAGGGTGGCCGGGTCAAACGCAAGGGCTACATCCTCGTCTATGCACCCGACCATCACTCCATTGCGGGGCGGGGCACGCAGCGGAAATACATCCTGGAACACCGAATCGTCATGGAGCAGAAACTAGGCCGGAACCTCGAGCCTCACGAGACCGTCCACCACATCAATGGAGTGACAGATGACAACCGACCCGAGAACCTCGAGCTATGGTCCGTCCGCGCGCAGCCACCCGGGCAGCGTTCCAGTGAAGCCCGCCACTGTCCATCCTGCACCTGCGGTCACGCGCAGTAGGGGGAACTGATGGGTATCGACGCTACCGTCAGTCTTGGTTCTTCTGAGGCTGGCGGTAACGGTCTGCTCGGGTTCGGGCCACTCGGCTCAACCCCACTAGGGGATTGAGGATCTGATGGCGAGCATTCGCGATGTGGCGCTACCGGCGTCGGCGTCAACGAACTGGTACGGGCATTACTCTGCGATGGATGCGACTCTGCGTGCGATGGCCGCTGAGGGTTTCCGTCTGGATGAGTTCACGGGCACTGATGATGAGAAGTTGACGGCGGCGATTGCGGCTCAGCAGGCGGCTACGGATCGCAACATGCCCGTCATCATCCTCCCGTCGAGGCCAATGACGTTCACAACCCCACGCGTGTTGTACTCGGGTCTGAAGATCATCGGCGCGCCTGAGTACAGCGGGCAGAAGAACCCGGACATTTCGGGTGGCTCGAGGTCTGGCCCTGAGTGCACCATGTCCGGGTCGATCAGCTCGGGCACGTCGTCTTGGTGGCGGTCGCCGGGTTCGGATGTGAACAACATCCTGTTCGCGAACTTCCAGGTGCAGGGCTCACAAGGCTCATCCACACACCAGTTCTTGGACTATGCGGGTGGCGGGTCAATGTACCCGGCGTCGTTCCACAGCCTGTCGTTCAACTTCATGCGTGGCGTGTTCGGTCGCACTGACCGGAAAGCACTGATGACACAGGTCACGATGACGGGTGACTGGACGATCAACAACTGTTGGGACACGGCGATCACGGTTGGCGGGTCGGACTTCAACATTTCCCCGGCGATGATGAACATTGGGGTGTCGCAGTCGTCCGCGCAGACCGGTGACCTGAACCGGTACTTCATGAAGCTCGACACCGCCGAGGTCACGTTGGGTGGGAAAATCTACATTTCCGCGATGAACGGGTGGCGGGGTGTGCTCATCTCAGGCAACTCTTCCGTCGACTGGTATGGCGGCATCATCGAGGGGTTCAAGGGCACGCGCACGAACGGTCTGCTTGCTGGTCCTGGTCCGGGTTCGCTCGTCAAGATCACGGGCGGGTCAGTGAACCTGTTCGGTACGAAGATCGGGCAGGGCATGGATAACCCGGATGCGTCTGAGGGTGGGCTGATCGACATCTCTGGCAACACGTCCGGGCAAGCATCCACAGAGGTGGGTCTTCACGGGGTGCAGTTGTACGGGCAGAACCTTGGCACGGTGAACGCAATCAGGCACACGGGTGGTCGACTGTACGCGGCAGTCACACGTCGCACAGCAGAAACGGGCGTGTGGTCTGGTCGTCCGAAGATCGCCACGTCCGCTACTGCTGGCACGGGCGCGTACACGTTCGCGAACCCGGATCAGTCACTAACGGTGGTTTAGCCGTAGTGGTAGTGGCCATCGGTGCAGTGCCAAGTCTCGAAACGGGCCAACGTGTAGTGCTCTTCCGCGAGGCGCATGGCTTCTTGAGTCTTCGCAATGTTGGCCTCGAGCTGCGTGGTGAAGCGACGCCCAACGCACGGATACCGGTCAGTCATGGTCGCGGGCGTATTCGCGGAGTAGGTCGATGACGACGCGAGTGAGGGTCTTGCCCTCAGCTTTGGCTTTCTCCTGCGCCGCCCGTTTGATGTCAGCGGGGATACGAAAGTTCGTCAACGGCGTCTGCACACTACCCATCATGCACCTCGCTTCGGGCACCGCCCGGATCGCGAGGTCGTTCGAGGTAGTTGGCGTTGCGTGGGCGAGGCAGGGGGACGGACCCAAAAGTCGGCAAGTCCTCGTCCGGGCGGTGCGCCCGGTGGACTGTCCCGTCGAGGTCTACGGCGGTTACGACACCATCCTCTGTCTCGTACGGGATGCGGTCGGACGGTTCGTGGTCTTCCATGTTGCCACCTTCCCAGCACCCGCCGACGGTCGGTTGGTGTGCCTTCAGTCTACCACCCGTAAAGACGAATGTATAGACAGTGAGGGGATCGGATGACACTCTCATACGTTGACCATGGCGGGGCTGTAGCAGTCACTACGTCGGCTGTTCCCGCGTACCCGGCCACGGTACTCGCGAACGATGCACTGATCTTCTACGTCGCATCGGACTCGGCCACCATGCCGTCAACACTGTCTGGGTGGACTGCTCTCGGTTCACCCACGCGTGCTGGCGGGGTCACGTCGATGGCGTTCCTGAAGATCGCTACCGGTGGCGAAACAGGCACGGTCACACTGTCTGGCATCACGGGTGGCACTAAGGGTTGGGCTGACATCATCCGGGCGCGCTCCAACGTGGCCAGCGCAACAATCCTCTCCGACGTGCAGTACGGGTCAGACTCCACCGCCACAACAACCACGCTTCAGGCTGTCGGCGGTTCATGGGCAGTGGTGTCCGGGGATCTTCTCGTCGCCCCATACTCGGGACTCGCGGCAACAGCATCATTCTCCGCATCCCCCTCTGCCGTCTCCATCAGCCACACGACTGCCACAGTCTCATCGACGGCAGCATTCGGTGGCCGCACAGGATCGAACACGATCGGTTACGGCTCGGCATACGCTTCCGTGACCGGTAGCGGCACGGGTGTCCCGACGATCAACGGAACCTTCACGGGTGCGAACGTTGGCGGCACGGGTGCGATCGTGCGTCTGCGTGAGTCGACTTCTACCCCTGCAACGGTCAACGCGATCACGGCGACGGGTAGCACTGGCGCTTCGGTTCCTGTTGTTCAGGCTGGGGCGAGCGTTCAGGCCGTCACCGCCTTGATCACCATTGGGATGATCGTCGCGTCACCGTCAACGTCACAGTCGGTTAATGGAATCGTAGCCCCGGTAACGGTCACAGCATTCGCCCCCGTGGTGTCTGCTGCATCGTCGGCAAGCGTGACAGCTGTGACTGCTACGGGTACTGCTCAGGGCCGTGTGCCAGTGGTCACAGGTTCCGCATCCGTTCAGGGTGTGGTGGCTACAGCGTCGGCCACTGGTCTCGCTCCAACCATCACTGTCGGCGCATCAGGCATCGTGAACGCAACGGTCGCCACAGTGACCATGCTCGCCCGTGTACCCGTCGTATCAGCCGGCGCCTCATCTACCGTCAACGCGGTTCGAGCTCAGGTTGTCGCGAACGCACAGACCCCAGTGGTGTCTACCGGTGCACAGGTACAGGCCGTCACTGCACAGTTGCAGATGCTCGCACATGTTGTTGAGGTGGCGGCAGGGTTCGGCGCAACAGTCGAAGCAACCCCCGCAACCATGACCATCAACGCGGAACCTCCCACAGTTTCGGGAACGTCCGCAGCGGTCATGTATGCGGTCGCAGCAGCAGTACTTGTGATGATGACACCGCCCACCGTCACAGGTGGATCAGGTGGGGGAGAGCCATTCGCAAACCCCCTCACGCTCACCGCAACTGCTGACACGCTCACACTCGCAGGCAATGTCCCAACGTTCACGCTCGAGGCCACAGTGCCAACACACACATTGGAGGCCACATGGTGAACATCAAACAGGGCGACAAGTTCCCGGTCGAGTTCACCGTCAACCACGACCTCACGTCTGCATCCACGCGTCTGCTCGTCCGACACCTCACACGAACTGGTGTACTCGAAGAACTCGACCACGATGTCACGGACGCCGACACAGGAACCATCACCCACAACCTCGACGGCACATGGGCACTCGGCAGACACTACATCGAACTCGAAATCACACAAGCCGGAGAGATCCGCACAGCACCCACAGACGGGTTCTACATCATCCGAGTAGTAGAAGACCTCGACGAACACTGAACGAAGCCCCCACCCTGACTCTCTCGGGGTGGGGGCTATTCGTGTTTTATAGGAGTGCGTGGGGAGACGCGCTAGTCGAGTGTGAAGATCCGGGTTGCGATCGTGATGGTCACTTCGTTCTCTTCTTCGAGGCGCCCGGTTCGTACTTTCAGATCCTTGAGGTCTATGGGGAAAATCTGTCCATCGATGGTGAGGCGTCGGGCATTCGTGTCGTAGGCGACGATTCCAGCGGACATGTTCTCCGAGATTAGTTCGGCAGCCATCACTCGTCCTTCGCGTAGTCTATAAGCCATTCTCGGATTTTCTCGGACAGGTTCGAACCCTCCGACACTGCCTTCACCTTCGCGGGCAACCACACCTCATCCGGGACACGGACAGTACGGTGCGGGGTCTTAGGTTGATTCGCCACAGTCACCATCATGCACCGTCCAGGATTGAGCGAACGTGCGCTTCGTGGTCGTTGGCAGTCCAGTTTCGCCCCATCCGGTCGAGGGCCTGCCGTTTGGGTACTCCCTCAGCGATGTAGGGGCAACCGGGCTTGTCGCACTCGTATCGGAACATCATCGGCTGTACTCCAGGCGCTTGAGTATCTCTCGGATCAGTTCCCAGTTGTTCATCGCGAAGCCGGCGCCATCGTGAAGGCCGAGAGCTTTCGGTTCTGCGGCTTTGTCCCACGCTTCGATCAGTTCTTCGGGAGAGATCATCGCTCCACCCTTCCGCCCAGGAGGTTCACCAAGCGAACAGCAGCGTCGAGGTCGTCGCGCTCAACTCCCATCAATTCAAGAAGTGCTCGGGCGCTTTTCACTTCAGACTCAAGCCGCCTGATGTAGATCAGGTCTTCCGCAGCCGTGGTCCGCGCGTTATCTGCGTCAGTTTCAGCGTGGCGATAGTGTTTGGCGAACCATTCCAGAGCGCGTCCACTGCCGGACATGCCACCGTTCTCGTAGAACGTCAGGTCATATGGCTTACCCACATACTCGGTCACCATCACGCACCTCGCCCCATAAGCACCAAGTCTCTGACGAGGCGGATCAAGAAGCAGTAGGCCAGGAAGAGCCACAGGCTTGCCAGAGCGATCAGGATCATCCCCGCGGCGCTCATGATTTGAATGAGTCGACGATGAGGGTGACGACGATGGCGAGTAAGCCGACCGCCATAACCAGGCCGAGGGTTGCTACTTCTACAGTCATGATGTCTTCCTAGTCCGTCGAGGTGATGGGTGTACATACATTCTAGCGGGTGTACATACAGACCACAAGGGTCATTCACGCAAAGGCCAGGATGCGCCCTCATGCGCGGTCGGCGTGCGGTGATCCGGTATCGCCCTACGATCCGCACCCACTCTGATCCACGGCTCAACCCCAGGGATCTCACGCAACGCATCACAAAGGATGCGCACGTAATCGTCCTCGTAGAACCCGGCCCACGTCCCCGCTGCTTCCTGCAACACCTCCACCCGATCACCCGCAGTCTCGACCAACTCTGCGATCACAGGTGCAGGGTCAGACGTGTACCGGTTCCGAGACATGATCGCACCCAGATGAATCGACAGAAGCGTGTCAGGAGAGAGGCGCGACATGCGGCGATCGTACGACCGGTCGCCGACATGCAGCTGTCTAGTCCCCCTAGACAGCTAGCTCTTCTGGTCGTGTGGTGGCGATTCTCACGATGGGATACACCCTCGGATACACTCGGCAGAACCAGCCCGTTAACGAAAAAGCCCCCTTCCCAGTAGAAGCCTAGGAAGAGGGCAGTGGCTCCGACGGGCGTCGATCCCGTGACCTCACGATTTTCAGTTGTGAGTTGAGCCACACCAGAAACCACAGAACCCCCGCCCTTCACCGGGCGGGGGTTCTTCTGCGTTCGTGGTCTTGCTGCATCTTGCCGTTGGCGGGGTCACCATTGACCCCTAAGCATCTTCTGGCTGGCATCACGACCCGCCGGCCCGAGTGGTGGTTGTTCATCATGTACCGATTATGCGTCAGTATTTACTGACATGTCAAGTCAATTTTCCAATTCGGCGTGTCGAGTGGTCGAGATGGGGGATTGGCCGCCCGAGAGGGTGAGGGCGATAGCAGACGCCATCTGGTCGTGAGCATCAGCAACAAGGTGCCCGTACACGCCGACCGTGGTGGTGATCGACTCGTGCCCCATACGCGCCTGAATGTAGGGAAGCGGGATGCCTCGAGCGATCAACCAAGACGCATGAGTGTGCCTCAGGTCGTGCACAGTCGGCTGACGACGCAGCGGCTCAAGTCCTACAGCTCGGCACGCGGCACTGTCAGACGCTTTGACGACGGCAGTGCGCCAGATGCGCGTGTAGAACGCCCCATGCCACATGTGCCCGCCCTGAGGCGCAGGGAACACCCACTCGTCGGACAGCCCCGGTTCGCCCATGATCGCGATGAGGTCGGGGAAGAGGGACACTGAACGCCGCGACTTGGAAGACTTCGGGTAGCTGAGGATCGGCGCACCCTTAGCTTTCTTCCATGCACGCGTCACGCGCACTGTGGGTGGTGCGCCGTGCATGTTCACGTCAGCCCACGTCAACGCGCTCATCTCACCCCACCTGAGGCCCGTACCAACGAGGAACAGGATCATGCGTCGGTAGCGTTCGGGGATGAAGTGCATGAGGGTGTCGAACTCTGCCGGCGTCAGGAACACGTTCTCGCGTTTCACCCCACGAGTGATACGCATTTTGAACGCTGGGTTGTCTCGCCGGAAGCCCTCATCGACCGCCGAGCCCAGCACAGCGGACAACAGGGCGTGATAGTTCTTCACCGTCTTGGCGGATACGGCTTTCTGTTCCGACTTCGATTTGTTCCTGTCGCGCCACACAGGTTGCTGTTCCTGCCATGCAAGCCACGCACCAATATCAGGTTTCGTGATCAGGTCAACGGGGATATCGCCAAGCAACTTCAACCAGGATCGTTCAGCCTCAGCTGCGTAACCCTCCCGCGTGCCCTTCTCGATACCCGTCAGTAGGCCGCTCTCGGGGGATAGGTAGCGGGCGGTGTAGTCACGGAGCGTCGGTGCCGCGGTTGCGTTTGTGCTGCGCGAATCCCGGACAGCTCGAGCAGCCTCCCATCCCACACGATCAACGAGTGCCCCGAAGTCTCGGGCACCCTTCTCGTGCAGGAACGTTTCTTGCTGCATCTTGCCTTGGTGTCGCCCCTGGACGCGCCAACGAACCTCACCGGAAGCGAGAGCGCGGGGAGTGACACTAGCCATCGTTTGGATCGGCGTTCTTGTTGACGTCCGCTTCAACTATCATTCGTCGCGATGCCGCGTCGATGCTATCCCAGGCTTCAACCGTCACGAGTGTTCCGTTCGGAAGTAGGTACGCGAAAGTGCCGTCGTGCATCTTCACCTTGGTCATCACGATGTCGCTCATTCCCCGACCTTACGCTGGGGGTCGGACACTGCGGCGACCGTCGCGCGGAATCCGGTCGAGTCGATGTACGACAGAAGCTGTGAGACTTGATCGCGCCAGCGGTCGCGGGCATCCGGCGAGAGGGAAACCCACTCAACCCCATAGCGGTGCGCAAGCGCCTTTGCGGTGCGGTCGACGCTCAGCTCTTCTCGCGACCGCTGAGCCTCAGCCCTACGGATGGCCGCCGAATCGATTGCGGCAGAAAGGTCGGCATGCATGTGGTCACTCCCAGATTGGGCGTGATCCGTGGCGATGTAGGCGGGGATGTAGGCGGCGGGGGTTTTATCCCCCGCCAGCCCTACTCCTTACTGGGGTGAGTAACGGGACTCGAACCGGTTACGCCGGAACCCCTTGAATGCCTGTTTTGCCGCGGAATCACGCGGGTTTTACCTACTCACCGTGTGGTGTGTCTGCAAATACAGTTTACCGCAGAATCAAGGAATTTGACCCACGGATGTAGGCGCGCCTACAGCGTTGAGGCTCTGTGCATCCACTGACCGACACCCATACGCGACCGGGTGTAGGTCACGCCCCGCATCTGCGTCAGGCAATGCTCCTCATACGCGCGGATGCAGTCGACCGACACACCGAACTCTTCCGCCAACCAAAACTGGTCGGGGTTGATCCGCTCGAGACGTGCATACTCCTCAGGGTCGATCAGCAACCGAGCCGCATACGCGTTCGCCTGACGTTCATGGCGGGAGTTGAACCCCCGACAATGATGGTCGTAGTGGGCGTGCCCAGCTTCGTGCGCCAACACCCACCGCGTCTGAGCTCGTGTCATGCCGATCCTGATCACGATGGCGCGGTGCGTGGGGGAGTAGTACCCCAATAAGTGGGGGTCATCGTCCAGATGGGCGAAGTGAACCCGAACCCCGAGCGCCGCAATATGTCCGATCAGATCGATCATGAAACTCTCCCCTAGTCGACGTGGTCGACCTCCGCATCGTTGCGTCCACGCAGTGCCGCCAAGTCGACATCACTTCGCAGCAGCTCTTCGCGCTTCGGGTCTAGCACATCTTCTTCCTGGAACTTACCACCGATATTCTGGGGGGCGGCGAGGGTTTTCGAGTTCGCTACGAAGGTGTAAGGGTCCATGCCCAGCACGTCCGCCGCAACCTTCACATCGTTCGTCGTCATCACCTTCGTCCTCGCGATGATCTTCGCCCAATGATCATGCGTACCAGCAGCAGCAAGATCCGCGAACTGGCGTCCACTGAGCGCCCGATCCTTCAACTCGGCACGCAGATACGTGGCCAGTTCCAGGGCGAACCCTGAGTGCTCGTTCACTTGCACAGACGGCTTCCGACGCCGCACGGGTGTTGTGTCCATCCTCCAACAGTAGCTGTATTTGCTGACAACTTCGAGGATGTGCTTGACATGTAAGCAAATGCGGACGAACATGGAGACATGCCAGCAAATACAGACACCTTCTCTACCTCAGTCGCCTCAGCGGTGAGAGCAGAGCTGGGAAGACAGGGTTTGAAGCCCGCGGATCTCGCCGGCGCACTGGGCCTCAGCAGGCCCACCGTCGCCGGTCGCCTCAACGGTCACACACCGTTCACTGCCGACGAGCTCGACAGAGCAGCCGAACTCCTCGGCATCACCGCCTACGACCTCATCGAATCTGCCGCACTCGGCAAGAGATTCGGTGTTACAACCTCCACCCCTGAGGTAGCGCGGATTACCCCACCTCAGGATGCATGGGCTCAACCCTCCCGCTCACGGTCGAGGAGAGCATCATGATCGATTCGCTTCCGGTTCTGCCGGCGTTGATCCTCGCGTTCGCAGCCAGTGTCGCCTGGTTGGTGCTCGAGTACATTCACGCAACACCCGACCCGAACCCGGATGACCTGACTGCGTTGGACGTACTGCAGTTGACGGGCAAGTACCCGCACGGAGGTGTGCGATGAGTCTCGACCCGAAGCCATGGTTTGGCGGTCCGTCTGGTCGAGCTATCGGCTGGCCACCTGATTCGGAACTCGGGCGCGCAATGATGAACGCTGGCTGGATCTATAGCCCGCGCCCAGATTCTGTAGTGATCTCGATGGAGCGTGCATCGTGACTCAGTTCGCTTCCACCCTGTACCCGCAGACCAACCCGACGAACGCCATTCTCTTGGCTGTTCGGAACGGTGAGGTGACGCGTCGTGAAGTCCTGGATGCGTTCGCTCCCGGATTCGACCAGTTCGCCTACCCCTATCCCGGATCGATGATCCATCACGCGGCGACCGTATTGCGTCGCCTCTCCGCTCTCTCCGGCTGATCCCCGTTATCTGATCCGGCTCTACCGACTCGCTGTTGGTAGCGCTACGAGGCGTACCCGGAAACAGGTCGCCGCAACTACATAGTGTGCGTTCGAAACGGTGGGGGATTCCCGCCCAACGAGCGGGATGCTGAACCCGATTGTCGTGAGACATACGAGGCGTTTTCAGTACCGATGGATTACTCAGTCCCCGGCCCAATCCCCACCGCGACGATGCACACGCTACACAACATGCTCAGGATCGACTGCCTTTAGTGAGGGTGACTGGTCAAGGGGTGTGGAGTTTTAAGGCTCTCACGGGCCGGTGATTAAACGAGACCAGGCTTCCCTCTTGGGTGGCGGTCACCGGTTCAGAACTTCTCGTGCGCTTCGGCTGGTGCATATGCGGGTGGATGGAGGGCCTGGCGGGTGGATGGCATACATCAGTGTTCGAGTCACTGACACCCACGCAGAAGTACTGCACTCGAAGGAGAAGAGATGGCGAACGTAGAGGAGAAGGCGCAGCTCGTTATCGAGGCCGCGAAGATCTGGGCGCGAAGTCAGGGTGATCGACCTGTCCTCAATACCGATGAGTGGGCGCTGTGGGTAGCGCTGAACGATTACCGGGCAGCAGAGCGCGAGAACGAGCGGGCGATCATCGCTCGGATGTGAACTTCCGGCCCGTGCGTGCGCTCACAGATCGGCGCACGGGCACTAAACCCGCGTTCTGGGGTTCGCGGGTTGCGTGGTCTGGGGCCACGCGTTGGGAGGCCGGACATGGGAACCGGCCTCCCACAAACGTTTTTGGTGATGACACGAAGGAGTGAACGACATGGAACGCGAGGCGCAAGCAATGTTCGCATCGCCGGGTGTGATCACGCACGTTACTGGTGAACGTGGAGTAGTAAAACACGTCATACATGACCGCTACGGCGAGACTACCGGGGCGATCGTGCGGCTAGACGAGAGACCGTCATTCTTCTATGTGGAGCTTGGAATGAGGGCTATCACTTGTACGTGTGGCGCAGATTCGCTACGCCGAGAACACCATCACGATCACTGCGATCTGATGTCTCATCTCTCCACCCTGTACCGCGAGGTGACAGGTAGGCGCGAGATAACCCGTGACGAGTTCGATGGCCTAACCGGCATCGCTTCATTGCGGCGCGAGTTCGGTTGGGACGCCTGATGTTCGCTTTTTTGTGTCGTCGTCGCCGTGATCGTCGTCTTCGTGATGCGGGTGTGGTTGTTGGGACGCTCGCATACCAACGCGCAATGAACAAAGGAGTCCACCGATGACCAATGAGCCATGTGCCACGTGTCTGATTCCGGGCGCTCCTGCACATGAACCATTCAACAAATGCCACTACAGACCGTACGTGGTCACCCACTGCACTTGCCGAGCTTGTTACTGACAAAGGAGTCGGATGATGCCTAAGCCTGATGACGCAATCTTCCGTGCACTCGCAGCCGGATACCCCGAATACAAAGTATGGATGTTCAGCCTCGCCGACATGTGGGACGACATATCCAAAACACTCGGACACCCGGTCAGATTCCTTGACAAGGAGCCGTCGTGATTGCCGCACGGTATGCCCTGTTCATATTCACGGCCACATCGCTACTCATGCTAGCGAACACGCCAAACGGTAACCCCGCAAGCGTCTGGCTTGCGGGGTTCGTTTTCACAGGATTCGTCGGCGTCTGCTGGACATGCCGCGGAACCAATGCGAGGAGATGCAACGATGCCTGACCTTCTCAAGACGAAAGATGTGATCGCTCGAAAAGCACACGGATGCCAGACCTGCAACGCAACCGCAATCCAGCCGGGAGAAATGTACACGCGGGACACATATGTCTACGACGGTCGCATTTACGACTGGGTGCAATGTGTGGAGTGCTCGACACTAGGTGGCGCCGTATTTCGATGGGCTGGGTACCCGGACGAAGGTGTTAGCCGTGATGAGTATTACGAGTGGGCGCGCGAGTTGGTCGACACGGACACCCTCGAAGGTGAACGTGCGCGCTGGTATCTGAGTCGCATTGGCGTCGCTCATGAGTCTTGACGAGGCTGAGACGCGACTCTCACAAGAACGCGCATACCTAATCAAAGCCGAACACACCGGCATCAGTTCAGTCATCGCACTCGCACAATCCCACGTCCGCTACTGGGAATCCATTGTCCGCACTTTGAGACTCGAAGAAGAAGGAGGTTGGACGCAATGAGTTCACGCATCAGAGTCGAACACTCCGAATCCGGGTGCTGGCTCGTCAAACGCGGCGAATACGTCCTCGCCATCTACCCACGCCACTACTGGAAAGACGCACTCAGAGAAGCACACGTCGAAGCCAGATACAACAACCTCGGCATCGTCGGATTGGAATTCGTATGACACTCACCACGTACGCCGAACTGGAGCAAGGAAGCCCCGAGTGGCTGGATGCGAGATGTGGTCTACTCACCGCATCCACCATCGGCAAACTCATCACCCCGTCAACACTCATAGTCGCCGACAATGAAACGTCACGCGGGCTCACCATGACACTCGCCGCCGAACGAATCACCGGACACGTCGACTACGTACACCCCACCGCGGACATGCAGCGCGGGACAGACGACGAGCCCTACGCACGCGAGGCATACCGTCAAGCCTTCGCACCTGTCGATGAGGTCGGGTTCATCACCTTTGACACGGGCGGATACAAGCTCGGCTACTCTCCCGACGGACTAGTTGGCCCCGCAGGTCTCATCGAGATCAAGAGTCGGAAGCCCAAGGAACACCTCAAGACCGTACTCAAAGGTCTGCCGCCGCTCGAGAACATGGCGCAGATGATGGCGGGCATGTTCATCACGGGTCGCGAATGGTGCGACTACATCTCCTACTCGGCAGGGCTCCCGCTCTGGGTATACCGAGTACGCCCCGACCAGCGATGGTTCGATGCCATCTCACTTGCCGCAAACGAGTTCGAGCGAAACGTCACCAACATCGTCAACAACTTCACCGCCGCCACGGCAGGTCTACCCGCCACCGAACGGCGCCCCGAATACGAGGAGATCCGGTTCTGATGGCGAGTCGCGCAGTAGTCACATGCAAATGCGGCTCTGAGTCCGGAGCCCAGTTCTGGGAAGGCGGAGTGCCGATTGCTGAGTACCGCCACATCATCCACTCGGAGTCGGCGCACAACACCGCACCCGAATTTCCCATCCGATCAGAGATCCGGAGTACCTAATGGATATCACTGACGCTCTCGCGCCGAACAGTGACCAACTCGATGCCATCGAACTCGTCACGCCGCGCACGTTCACCATCGCCGCAGGAGGCCGCCTAGCGCTTCGTGATGGCAAGACGGTAGCCGAGATCGCACTCGAAGGCTTCCCGCGTGTGTGGCGACCTAGCAAGGGCATGCTCGACGTCCTCGCCCGTTGTTGGGGTGCAGACGCCAAACAGTGGGTCGGGCGCAAGGTCACCCTCTACAACGACCCTGATGTGATGTTCGGCAAAGATCGCGTCGGTGGCGTGAGGGTAAGTCACCTATCGAACATCGACGGCGAACAGTCAGTGCCCATCCGCGCATCCGGTCGTGGTCGAGCACCCAAGCCATGGAAAGTGCTGCCGCTCACAGTCGATGCACCCGCTGTGGACCCTGCGAAGATCACTGCCGCACTGACAGCGATCAACGATGCAACCGACACCACCAAACTCGACGGCATCGAAACCTACGCACACACACTCGGCATCCACGCGGACGTTGCGGCTGCCATCGAACAGAAACGTGCACAACTACACGAAAGCAGTAGGCCATGAAAGCGAAAGTCACCGTGTCTCGGGATGGCAAAGTTCAGGCCGAGTACGACACGGGCAGGATCACGCTCGTCGGTTGGGTCCAACGCGCGCCCCGAACCTCGCGCATGTGGATGGCCATCCGGGATGGCGGGCGAGTTGTGACATCCAAAGCGAAACGAAGGAGTGAAGCTGTCGCCGCACTTCTCGCCTTTGTTGGCATCGAAGCGGCCTGAAAACACGCACACAACCACTTGAGGGCGCGCAACCACCACGGATGCGCGCCCTTAGCCATACCCACAGGAGTGACGATGACCGTGCTCACATTCGACTGGCCCAGACCGCCACTCAACGCCAACCAACGCCTCCACTGGGCGCAGAAAGCCAAAGCCACGAAGCGGGTCCGAGCAGCAACGTGCTGGTACGCACTCGCCACAAAGCTCAAGGCCAACTCAAGGATCATCGTGCAGCTCACATGGGTAGTCGCGGACAAGCGGCGTCGGGACAGCGACAACATCTACCCGACGTTCAAAGCCATGTGCGACGGGCTGGTAGACGCTGGCATTGTCCCGGATGACACACCCGAGTACATGGACAAACGCGCACCACTCATCCGCTACGAACCGGGTGGAAGTGCACGACTTGAGCTCAAGGTGACGGCATGAACGTCTTGTCGCTGCCGGCTACACGATCAAGTCTTTGCAACGTTTGAGGAGGGACCGAGCATGAGTTTCATTACCGCACCTGGGGCTATCCCAACCACGTACGCGCATGACGAGAGACCGCACGTGTGTGGCAAGTGCCGCAACCCGTACACGATCGGCAACCCAAACTGCCCCAATGCCCAGAAGAGGTGAGCGCCCATGCCCAGAGACAAGCGGTTGTACATGACGTTCCCGATTGATTTCTGGACGCACCCGAAGGTGTCGCGCCTGTCTGATGCAGCGTTCCGGGCGTTCGTTGAGTCGAATGGTCACTCGCGGATGATCGAGTCTGACGGTCGCATTGAGGCCGAGGATGCCGAGTTCATGTGGCAGCCAGATGTGCTTGCCGAACTGCTCCGATCACATCCGACGCGGCCTCTGATGCTGCGTGTCGAGGATGAGTACGTGTTGCGCGACTACGCGGAACACCAGTTCACGAAGGCTGACCGTGACGCGTTGACGGAGAAGAAATCGCGGGCCGGTAGGGCTTCGGCTGAGTCCCGTGAGCGAGCACGTGTTCAACAGGTGTTGAACACAACCCAACAGGAGCCAACAGGGATAGGGATAGGGAAAGAGATAGGGACAGAAGAAGAACAAGAACCTTTGTCTGACGCTGACGCGTCCGACCATGGTGATCTTCTTCCCCCTAGCTGGCGGCCAAACCAGACGCATATCGATAAGGCCGCTTCCCTCCATCTCGACGTCGACCGTGAACAGTCCCGGTTCCGTGACAACGCTATCCGCACTCAGCGGCGTTTGAAGAACTGGAACACGGGTTTCACGAACTGGTTGCGGAAGGCGGCTGAGTTCAATACGCAGCGGCAGGGCAGACCGGTTGCGACTGGTAAGCCGTCGCCTACGGATCGTATCGCCGCCATCCTCGCGATCGGTGAGCAAGGAGAAATCGAAGCATGAAAAGTTTCGAGATGAAGCGTCTGCTGGCGAAGATCAGCCTGGGTGACAACAGGCAGGTTGATCAGCTGGTGATTGATGACTGGTTGGAGACGATCGGGCATCTCGCCTACCAGGAGGCGTACACGGCTGTTGTGACGCACAGGCGTGAGTCGACCGAGTATCTGATGCCAGGTCACATCACACGCCTTGTACGCCAGCACACACCTCAGCGTGCGGTGACGATGTCGCCTGAGGTCACGGATTGCGGCAACCACAGGTGGATGGGCGATTCGACATGCCTGTATTGCGAGACGAGGAGAGAGACCGATGAGTAATCACATGGCCCCGTGTGCGCGGTGTGGTGTCCAGCGTGAAGCGCGACCGAACGCATCCCTGTGTTCGTCATGCAGGGCCGTGTTGACACCCGTTGAACAGAAAGCTTGGAGGAGATGATGACTGACCCAAGGTTTGGTGAGCTCGAACGGCATAGGCGCGAGCAGCGTGACGTCGATTTCCTTGCCTGTGAACGTGCGGGCATGAGTGCACGGCAGCTTGCGGAACGGTTCGATGTGACATCCCGGACGGTTCAGCGGTGGCGGAAACGGCTTGGTATCAAGTACAGGCAGTACGTGCAGAAGCATCCGGCGTCCGATCACGAAATGGTCGAGTACCTGCTCAATGAGGGGTGTTCGTTTGCGGAGGCCGCTCGCACGGTGGGTGTTTCGGATACCACGATCTATCAGTGGTTCCCGGATCGTAAACCGTGGACGAAGCAGGAGTGCGCGGACTATGCGGTGTTGATTCGCCAGATGGGGAGGTTGGCCGCATGAACGACATGACAGCGATGAGTCACGAGAACGACGGGGGCATCTGCTGGTGCGGCCCAAAATGCGGGCCGTTCACATGGGAGGTGCCGCATGACTGAGGTGGTGGTGTACACGCAACCCAACTGCCAACCCTGCAAAGCCACGTTACGCAGGTTCCGGGAAGCAGGCGTGGTCGTAATCGAGAAAAGTGCAGCCGACTACGTTGACCTACTCAAAGCCATGGGGCATTCGAGTGCGCCAGTCGTGATGACGGGCGTGAACCACTGGCATGGCTACAGACCTGACCTTATTGACGAAGCAATCGAAGCAAGGAGAAATAGCAATGGCTGATGTACAGGTTAAGTCCGCGTTCGTCGACAAGGTGCTCACGGGCAACGACGGCGCATGGGGAGTCAAAACCTCCGAACCCCACTCGCGCAAGAACGACAACGGCGGCTTCGACACGACCGGTCGCACGTTCCGCACGCTCCGCGGCAAGAACATCGACTGGTCACAGTTCCAGGAACGCGACCGCATCGCCTTCTTCGGACGTGAAGAAACCGTCGAACGCGAACATGAGGGCAAGAAGTACTACGACATCCTCGTGTGGGTTGACGGTGTGACAGCGATCCGGTCACAGCCGCCTGCACAGTCCGCACCCGCACAGACACCCACCAGCACCGACACGTGGACGACACCAGGGAGCTTCGGCGATGACACACCATTCTGAACCGCGCCGCCAGATCGGCTTCTCGCTCGTCTACCGGATCATGTGGGGTTTCCTTGCCCTATTCCTCATGGCTCAAGCGTTCTGGGCTGGCGTGACGGTTGCTAACGGAGGGCTTGCAGTATCGACCCTGCTTCTCATGGGTTTCGCAAGCCTCGGACTCACCTTGACTCTGGTTGTAGCTGGCCGGGTCGAAAACCTAGAGACACGCAAGAGCCGGGCGCGCGATGACTGATTCGAAGCCGCGCACCCTCATGTCGCGTTCGGGTTTTTGTGCGTTTCCGTCAACCACCGAACACACCGGATGCCCGAACCGAACATGTTCGTGCAACTGCCACGGGAAGGACACGTGATGAGTGTGACGTTGTGGCGTTGTCCGTCATGCCCACTCATCCTCGTCGGGCCTCAAATCGCAGGCGCCGACGAACACTACGCAACACACAGGAAGGCCACGTGATGAATAGCACGGAAGAAGATAATCCAGGTCGGGCCGTCTGGGGCTGGGGGCTGATTGCCGTCACTGTTTTCATCTCGGGGGGTGGCGTTGGCGCTTCCGGATCATACCCAAACCCGGCCCTATGGTGGGTTGCCCTGGCGATGTTTGTCCTCACGGTCTTTATCGCATCCGTTGTGGGTGCGTACTACGCAGGAAAGAAGCGGCGATGATGTCTGATGGTCTCGCGAAACTCATTGACCCGTGGGTGATGACGGTAAGTGTTGGTGACGGTGAACGTAACCAACACTTCCCACCACTCGTCGATTGGTTGGCCGCACTGGTCACCCCGTCGAACAACTCGCACGGGGGAGGAGGATCACCAGCCACCCGAAACCTTGTCGACGCAATCGCACTCGACCTGATGATTCACATTCAGGACGTGACCCGTGCATGGTTGCAGGAATGGGGTGTCAAAGTAGTCGGCGAACTCAAACTGGACTTGCGCGGTTACTGGGACAAACTCACCAGCCTCCACGACTCCGGCGCAATGGACGACGACACGTACGAACACCTCGCCTCATACCCCGACACATGGGCAGCGAAAATCTGGGATCTCATCGAACCACCCAAACAGGTTCCGCTCAGATCATCCGAATGCCCCAAGTGCGGTGAATCCAAGATCGCAAACCAGGAAGGCGAAAAGTCAGACAACCTACTCATCACCGTACGAGTAGGACACCAGATCACTGCCGAATGCCGCAACCGTGAATGTGCAGCCGTCTGGATTGGCCGTGAAGGACTCGTCGAACTCGGGCGAGCTATCGGGGTTGAGATTGATTTCGACACGCTCATGGAAGTAGTAGCGGAAATAGGTTAAAGTCTGCTATCCTGATAGCGCCTAGAAGGAGTGTCTAAACTCCAAGGCATTTGCTCCCCACCGTCCTCCGGGCCTGGTGGGGTTTTTCATACTCCCCGACAGCTCATGTTTACACGTGGCGAGGCGGGTTGAGAGCCACCGTGACGAGGTGGCAACAATGCGCACGTGACCTCTAGGACGAGGCCCCATAAAACGTGCTGCTAACAAACGAACGACAGCCCCCACCGGTCGGGCACGCACTACGGCACGGGCAACACGTACATCCTGCCCTCTGGTGTGATCCGACCAAAGCGCGCACCCCGTCGTTCCAACACGCTCGAGCCACGTAACGGTGAGGCGAGCACCCTATAACTCGACAGTGCATGTTCGGGGCATATGCCCACCCTGGCTATCTGAAAGGTGACCGTCCGTGTCACGAGCTCGGCACATCCTCCCATCGCAGGTTGAATCCGCGAGAGACAGATTCGAATCGAAGTTCCACCGCACCGAAGGTTGCTGGCTTTGGCTGGGAGCGAAGGTGCGACGGTACGGATATATGACGCATCACGAACTGCATGGACTCTATGCGCATCGCGTTTCCTACCTGCTCTATGTGGGGGCTATCCCGGATGGGATGTTGGTCGACCACACCTGCCATGAGCGGTCATGCGTCAACCCCGGACATCTGAGACTTGCGACTCCGAAGCAGAACACGGAGAACGTTTCTGGACTCAGGTCTACGAACACCTCCGGGTTTCAAGGAGCCTACTTTCACAAGAAGTCGGGGAAGTGGCAGGCCACTGCGCTTCACGACGGGCGCATGCATCACTTTGGTTTTCACGAGACTGCCGAACTTGCGGGACTCGCCGCCCGCGAAGGTCGCAACCAGCTGTTCACTCACAACCTCATCGATCGGAAGGGTGCGGCGTAATGCCTCTCGCAACCCGTGGCGCGAAGGTAGCGCCCAGAACCAAGTTCGAACAATGGATCGACTCACTCAACGAAGAGCACAAGTCGATCGTCCTCGGATGGCTCAACGATCCCTGGTACTCCAACTCACGCATCGTCACCATGATCACCGACGACGACCCTGAAGACGGGTTCTTTGGTTACCGGGCGAACAAGGACACGATCGCAGTCTGGCGGAAGGCCAACCATGTCGCTCGCTAGCCGGTCAGACGCAACCGAGCCCAACATCCCGATGGGAACTGTGGATGTTGGCCCTGACGGTGGAGAGTTCAAGGACATCAAGTCTGAGACCCCGATCACTGACTGGTCTGACGTGTTCGCCCAGTTCGGCCTAGACCCGAAATCCTTCTCCATCGTCGATGACACCGTGCGCATGTCCACATGGCAGTCGTCTAAGCGCACCGAGTCGGGTGACCGCGACGTCATCAACCTGTACTCGTATCGGGCACAGTTCAGACGCCTTACCGGCGCTGAGATCGAGCTTCCTGCACTGTACGCGGAGGGTCGTCGTAAGCCACGTGCACAGGTCAAGACGACGCCGGCTAAACGAGTGACCGTTGTTGCCCTGTCTGATGTTCAGGCGGGCAAGGTTGATCACCGTGGCGGCACACCCGAACTCATCGACCGGCTTGCGGGTATGCGTGAACGACTCGCCACACACCTCAAGCAGCGGAAACCACAGTCGACAGTGCTCGCTGAGGTTGGTGACCTGTTCGAAGGTTTCGAATCCGGCGGCAACCCCATGTTCACCAACGACCTGTCACTCTCCCAGCAGATGGATCTAGCTGGGACCGAGCTGTACAAGTTCATTGAGGTCATGCACCGTCACGGACATGTAGACGTCATGTCGGCGCCCAGCAATCACACTGCCTGGCGCAACGGCAAACAGAACCTCGGGCGTCCCGGTGACGACCTCGGCATGTTCGTCCACCGCCAAGTACGCAAGGTCACTGATGTGGCCGGTATCGACGCCACGTGGACGTTCAGTGACATGTACGACGAATCCGTCACCCTCGACATCCTCGGAACCGTCTTGGGCATGGTGCACGGTAACCAGTTCTCACCCGGCCAAGCTGTCACATGGTGGCAGAAGCAGCAGCACGGCGGAATGCCCATGGCCCGCGCCGACATCATGCTCAGCGGACACTACCACCACCTGACCGTCATCCCCTCAGGTCGCAACCCAAACACGGGACGACAGAAGTGGTGGTTGCAAGCCTGTACGACCGACAACGGTTCGTCCTGGTTCCGCAACATCGGCCCCGGTGACTCCGACGCGGGCCTACTCGTCTTCGACATCACAGAAGACGGATTCGATTTGCAGTCCCTCACGGTGCTGTAACCAATACTTGTCCACCCCCGCGCAAACCGCCCATAGGCAGAAGCCGTATCAGTAGGCACCTGGCGCTGAGGTTGTGTGGACTTGAACCCTGAGGGCCGGAACACACACGTTCCGGCCCTCACCCTTTCGTGCAGGGAGCTGATCGTGGATGAAAACGAAGACTTCACTACCGCAACCTGCGACGCATGCGGCACAAACGTTCGTGCCCGCGGTGTCATCTCACTACCCAGCGGACGTGTGCTCGCCTACTGCTTTCATCATCTGAACCGTCATAGGTCAGCCGCGGAAGCAATGGGTGCACTCGTCGTCGAACTCGTCACTGTCTGAAAGGCAGAAAGCTCATGGAGAGCGATCGACAACTCATGCACGACGTCGCAGTGATCCACTTCGACGGTGAAGGCGAATGGTGCCTGCCCACCGAATGCCACGTAGGTGAAGACGATGACTGATTGCCCGGTCACGCACACCATCGACTACGACAGCCTTGACTGTCACCTCCCCGCAGGACACGCAGGCCCACACAAATGCCGCGCTGAAGCCGGCGACGTGTGGTGGCAGAAAGAACGGATCACCCGATGAGTGACGACACGCGCGCGAACCTCGAAGACTCAATCAGCGCACACATCGCAGACGCATTCCCCGGCGACTACACATCCGGTTGGGTCGTAGTCGTCGCATCCTCATCACTTGAAAGACCCGACGCCACCAACTACCGGCTCGTCTCACCAGATGGTCAACCATTCCATGTCGATGATGGGTTGATCAACGTTGGCCGGAAGATCATCAGTGACGCGTGGGACGAAGACGGCGACGACGATGACTGAAACGGCGGACAGGCTGGCGCGCGCCCGAGGTAACGCCATCTATGGCGGCAGATTGTCGAGCCTCGGCGCGATGGGTAGCCCGATCATGACACACGCCCTCACCGGGCGCTCGGATGGTCGGCCTTCTTGGATAGGGCGACCCAAGTGGGCGAAAGAACCATTTTCGCCGCTTGACGAAAATGGTGTCGATGTGCTCGCTGCTGAGGTTGAGAGTGATGACTGAGCTCGCGTTCAACATTGCTGGCTGGGGATTCACGGTCGGACTCGCAATCTACGGGGCCGCGATCCTCTGGCTACACACCTGGCTCAAATCTCTCGAACGCAACGAAGCGGAAGACGAGAATGAGTGACGTGCGCGAAGTGAGCGAATACCACGAATGGCATGCCGGAACGCTCTACGGGATCGGTGAAAGCATTGACGATGCGATGCGCGAACTCATCGAAGCAACAGGTTTCCCGCGTATCATTCGCCGCATTCTGGATGCACTCTGATGCGTGTACTCAAGTGGACAGCAACAGGCATCACACTCGCCATCCTGGTTTACGCGCTACGCCAACCAGCGCTCGCATACGTCTTCCACCACAACGAAGAAGTACCCACCGCGGCAGGCTGGCAACCCAAAATGCGCACATGGATCAAAGGGGTTGAACAACATGGGAGCGAATGACAAACTCGCCGCCACGTTCCACCCCAGACCCACATACCAATGCGCCGGATGCAACCGCACCATCATCATCCCACTAGCCGGTATCAGCAAATGTGTCTGCGGCGTACGACACCACCCAAACACAAAGGCGTCATCGTGACAGAACTGCGCCACGACGAACACCCATGCCTCGACTGCGGCACCATCTGGACAAGCGAATCAGCAATGGAACGATGCGACTGCGGCGACACAACAGCCACACTCTCACCCTCCAAAAGCAGGGTCAGATACGACTTGGGTTACGACTAGACCCTGAACTCCACACCCCACACAGATGCCCTCGCCAACGTGCGAGGGCATCTGTCGTTAACGAGGTGAACATGCGTGAAGGACGAAGTGATGCGCTCCGCAAGAAACACCGAGCCATCATCGCCAAAGCAAAACCCTCATGCCACATCTGCGGGAAGCCCATCGATTACACGCTGCCCTACCCAGACCCAGGATGCTTCGTTGTTGACCACCTCGTGCCGATAGCAAAAGGCGGGTCAGATGCGATCGAGAACAAGAAGGCCGCTCACAATGCCTGCAACTCAAAGAAGCGAGCACGAGACTACGCCCCGATCATCCGCCGCTCGGGAGCACTCGAGTAAGAAGCGTCCATGCTCAGTCTGCGGCGAACCAGCATGGCTCACCCGAGGCAAGCAAACAGTCACGCACAAGGCATGTCAAAGCTCACCTCATGGCACTCGAGGTCGATACGACAGCGGATGCAGATGCCCCGAATGCAAGGCTTTCATGACCCGTCGTCAGGCCGAGTACATGGCTCGCAGGCGAAGCAACCCCGTCGCCGCCCTCCAATGCTCCGAGCCCGCCTGCACCACCACTCGCAAGGCGCACGGGCTGTGCGTCAAGCACCTCAAGCGAAAGCAGAGGGCTGAAGGCACATGGAAGCCATCGCCTTCAGACGCGTGGAACACCCCCAAGAACCTAGCCAAGTACAAGGCCCGCAAGGCTGCGCTCCGAGGCGCGTCACGAGTCGGGGCTAACTTCACCGTGCATGATCTGATTGCGCGAGATGGCAGAGCATGCGGCATCTGTCTCTCGCCGATCCCGGACGTGCAATACCCAGACATGGCAAGCGCATCCATCGATCATGTCGTCCCCATCTCCAAGGGTGGAGAACACTCGATGCAGAACGCGCGCGCCGCTCACCTACGCTGCAACATTGCTCGAGGCAATCGAGACTGACATTCGAATGCGTGTTCGATACCAGGGGGAGTGCCCCCTCAGGTCCACACCTCGCAGGT